>Ga0116143_10002169_pt1 | contig 21879 bp, 22 predicted proteins | sample AD_UKC034_MetaG_FD_89745 | JGI IMG/M metagenome (GOLD analysis project Ga0116143, IMG submission 89745) | Active sludge microbial communities of municipal wastewater-treating anaerobic digesters from USA - AD_UKC034_MetaG | ecosystem: Engineered > Bioreactor > Anaerobic > Digestate | place: USA...
CATCTCCAGAGTGGGGCCGCGGCCCGGATCATTGAGCAGGTGTATCTCGTCCACCACCAAGACGGAGAGGTCTCTCACCCAGGAGGCCCCATTTCTCATCAGTGAGTCCGCCTTCTCCGATGTGGCGATGATGATCTGATTTCGTCCCAAACGCTCGTCCTTCTTGTCCAGGTCTCCCGTGCTGATGCCCACGGCCACCCCCAGCTCCTTGAACTTCTGGAAGGAATCGTACTTCTCCGAGGTCAGGGCCCGCAGGGGAACGATGTAGAGAGACCGGCGCCCGGATAAGGCGGCGCGGAGCATGGCCAGCTCGGCCAGAAGGGTCTTGCCCGAGGCAGTGGGCATGGCTAAAAGCATGCTCTTTCCATCCAATAGGCCCCTTTCCACCGCCTCGGCCTGGGGAGGATATAGCTCCCTGTAGCCGCGAGAGGCATAGAGTTCGATCGCTTCTGGAGGCAGCCACGGCTCGAGGTCCTTTATCTCCAGCATCCGGCCACCTCCGGCATCTTTTTCTGCATCGACATCTCAGATCCTGATTCTTATTGCCGCCGCCAAGAATGCATCTCCTCTAATCTTAAATACTACGTGAAAGTACTAACTGCGGGATTGCAGTCGCAATCCCCAAAAGAGATCATCATATAAATGCATCTTCCATGGAGGGAAACTAATGTATGCCGATCGGATAAAGAACATCCCGCCCTACCTCTTTGCCGCTATTGACAAGGCCAAGCAGGAGGCCAGAAGCAGGGGCGTGGATGTCATTGACCTCAGCGTTGGCGATCCCGATCTGCCCACGCCGGAGCACATTGTGAGAGCCCTGAATCAGGCGGCCAGCGATCCATCCAACCATCAATATCCCTCCTATGAGGGCAAGCTATCCTTCCGCCAGGCGGTGGCGGACTGGTACCAGAGGACCTTCGGGGTGCAGCTCGATCCACAAAAAGAGGTGCTGACGCTTATCGGCTCCAAGGAGGGAATAGCTCATGCGCCCCTAGCCTTTATCAATCCGGGAGACGCGGCATTGGTTCCCGATCCGGCCTACCCCGTTTACAGGACAGCTACCGCATTTGCCGGGGGCGAGCCGGTGATCATGCCTCTCCTGCGGGAGAACCGGTTCCTGCCGGACCTGGATGCTATAGCCCCGGCGGACGCCCGCCGGGCCAAGATCATGTTTCTCAACTACCCCAACAATCCCATTGGCGCCTCTGCCGACAGGTCATTCTTCAAGAAGCTGGTCGACTTCGCCCATGATTATGATATCATCATCATGCATGACAACCCCTACTCCGAGACCTATTATGATGGAGAGAGGTCGCTCTCCCTGCTGGAGATACAGGGAGCAAAGGATGTGGCGGTGGAGTTTCACTCCCTCTCCAAGACCTACAATATGACCGGCTGGAGGATAGGATCGGTTGTGGGCAATGCCCATGTGGTGGCGGGAATAGGCAAGATCAAGAGCAATATAGACTCGGGAACCTTCGGAGCGGTCCAGGATGCGGGTATAGTGGCTCTGGGTAGCCCCAGGTCCGTGGTGGACGAGATAAGGAAGGTCTATCAGTATCGCATTGAAATTCTCTACAAAGCCCTCAAAGATCTGGGGCTGGAGCTGGAAAAGCCCCGGGCCACCCTTTATCTCTGGGCCTGGGTGGGAGGAAGCTCCATAGAGTACGCCGGGCGGCTTCTGGAGAAGACGGGAATTGTGGCCACGCCTGGAGTGGGCTTCGGAAAGTACGGGGAAGGTTACATCAGGTTCTCCATCACCCAGCCCACGGCCAGGATCGAGGAGGCGGCAGCCCGGCTGGAGAAGATGGGAAATTGAGAAGAGCAATGATCCAGGTTGGAGGGAAATCAAATCATCAAATCATCAATATTTTTATAATTTACAATTATGGAGGAGATTAAATTTGATAGAAAATTATTCTGCTAAGGAGATCGAGGCCCGATGGCAGAAGACCTGGGAGGATGAGGCGGTCTTCCAGCCCGAGCCGGACTCCCGAGAGAAGTTCTTCTTAACCATACCCTACCCCTATCTCAATGGAAATCTGCATGCCGGGCATACGCGAACTTTCACCATAGGCGATGCCGTGGCCCGCTTTCAGAGGATGAGAGGAAAGAACGTCCTCTTTCCCATGGCCTTTCATGCCACGGGAACGCCCATAGTGGGGCTATCTGAATTGATAGCCAACCGGGACCCATTGATCTGGGATGTCTATACCAAGCTGCACGGCATTGCCGAGGAAGAGCTGGCCACCTTAAACACCCCGGAGAAGATTGTGCTCTACTTCCGGCGGGAGGCCAAGCGGGCCATGCAGTCCATAGGCTACTCCATAGACTGGAGGCGGGAGTTCACCACCACCGATCCGGCATACAGCAAGTTCATCGAGTGGCAGTATGGGATTCTGCGCCGGCTGGATTATGTGGTCAAGGGCAGTCACCCGGTGCGCTGGTGTCCCCACGACAAGAATCCGGTAGAGGATCACGACATCCTCAAGGGTGAGGATGCCACCATCATGGACTTTGCTTTGATCAAGTTCCACATGGGCGACAGGATCCTGCCCTGCGCCACTCTGCGACCGGAGACGGTCTTCGGGGTGACCAACCTCTGGCTGAATCCGGATGTGGATTATGTGCTCTGCACAGTCAACGGCGAGAGCTGGGTGGTATCCAAAGAGGCATACGAGAAGCTTACCTTCACCGACCGCAGCGTCGCCTTCGGCTCTGAGATATCGGGAAAGGAATTGATAGGAAAGAAGGTCACCAATCCGCTTACGGGAGCTGAGGTTCTTATCCTGCCCGCAGGATTCGTGGATCCGGACAACGGCTCAGGCATCGTCATGTCCGTCCCGGCTCATGCCCCTTATGATTATCTGGCCCTCAAGGACTTATACGACAAGGACCTTTCCGAGTATGGCATCACGGAAAACCTGAGAGATATCAAGTTCATATCATTGATCGAGTCGCCCGGATACGGTGAGATGCCGGCGGTAGAAGCGGTCAACGAGCTGAAGGTGGCAGATCAGAATGATCCCAAGGCGGAAGAGGCCACCAAGATGGTCTACCGGCGGGAGTTTCATAATGGCGTTCTCAAGGCCAATACCGGCAAGTACGCAGGCATTGCTGTCTCCAAGATCAAGGACGTGCTCCTGGCCGATCTGATCCAGGAGGGTATAGCGGAGATATTCTATGAGTTCTCCGAGACGCCGGTGATCTGCCGCTGCGGCACCCGCTGTGTGATCATGATGGTGCGGGACCAGTGGTTTTTAGAGTACTCCGATCCGCAGTGGAAGAGCAATGTGCTGCGCTGCCTGGCGGGGATGAGGATCATACCTGAGGAGTTCCGGACAGAGTTCATCAATAAGGTGGACTGGCTGAAGGACAAGGCCTGCGCCAGGCGCAAGGGCCTGGGGACTCATCTGCCCTGGGACAAGGAGTGGCTGATTGAATCCCTGGGCGACTCGACCATCTATATGGCCTACTACATCCTGGCCAAGTATGTCAATGCGGGGATGAAGATAGACAGCCTGCCGCCGGAGTTCTTCGAGTACATCTTTATGGATAACGGCGACGCAGCGAGCGCGGCGGCCATAACCGGCATACCGGAGAAGACGGCGCAGCAGATTCACGACGACTTCGCCTACTGGTATCCTGTGGACATCCGCACCTCGGGCAAGGATCTCGTCGCAAACCATCTGCTCTTCTTCCTCTACCATCATGTTGCGGTCTTTCCGGAGAGGCTCTGGCCCAAGGCAATAGCGGTCAACGGCTTTGTCTCATTGGAAGGGCAGAAGATGTCCAAGTCCAAGGGTCCGCTTCTCACCCTGCGCCAGGCGGTAGCTGATAACGGGGCTGATGTAACAAGGCTCTACATCCTGGGCAATGCGGAAGGGACGGCGGATGTGGACTGGAGAAACGACGGCGTCGAATCCACCCGGGCCCATCTGGAGAGGTTCTACAACTTCGCCAGGGAGGTGCTGGCGGACAAGAGCATAGACGAGTCGGCAGAGATGACGCTCATCGACCGCTGGATGCTCTCCCGCTTGCAGCGGAGGATCGGCGAGGCCACGGAGGCCATGGAGAATATCCAGACCAGGCGCGCTTTGCAGAGCGCCTTTTATCTGCTCTTCAATGACCTGCGCTGGTACCAGCGGCGGGGGGGCAGGAATCAGCTGCGGGCCGTGCTCAGCGCCTGGGTGAGGATGATGTCGCCCTTCACCCCCCATGTCTGCGAGGAGATCTGGGCGGCGGGGCTGGGAGAGGGATATGCTTCTCTGGCAGAGTGGCCCGCCGCTGACGCGGCGCTCGTGGACGAGAGGGCGGAGAAGGCGGAGGACCTGCTGGAACGCACTCTAAAAGACGTGCAGGAGATCCTGACCATCACCAAGTCCACCCCGGCGAAGATCACCCTCTACACTGCTCCCGCCTGGAAGAAGGAGATGCTGCGACTGGCCCTGGACAGTGCCCAGGCCAATGAGGGCAAGCTGGACATGGGGGCGCTGATGAAGCAGGCCATGGCCACGCCTGCCATAGCAGCGCACAAGAAGGATGCTCCCAAGTACGCCCAGAAGCTGGCAAAGGCGGCCCATTCCCTGTCGGCGGAGGCGCTGGGGCTGGATGAGTTCGAGACCCTCACCAGGGAGAAGGCCTACCTGGCGGATGCCTTCGGTGTGCCGGTGGAGATCTTCTCGGCGGACGAGGCGGGGGAGGACCCCAAAGGCAAAAGCCGCCAAGCGGAGCCGGGGAGGCCGGCGATATATATCGAGTGAGGCCTCCAATCCTTTTTCCCTTAGGAGTGCAAGATGAATTCTGATACCCTTGATTGCTGTTGTGGTGCAGGTAAGATGGGTAAAGGCAGACATGATTTCATGGCCAGGGTGGGAGATGAGATCGTGGTGGTCAAAGATGTTCCAGCTCTCATCTGCGATACCTGTGGCGAGGTGGAATACACCCTGGAGACTTCAAGAGATCGATGCGATCATAAAGGATTTCTTTGCTGGGAGGCTGCTGGCCAAGCCCCTGGCGGCGGGGGAGGATGCCAAGGGCAAGAGCCCGCCAGGCGGAGCCGGGGAGGCTGGCGATGTATATTGAGTGAGACTTCAGGTCTTGCGCATTTTAATTCATTTTAATAATTAAGTACTAGAACAGCTCGAATCCTAGTCTGTTAACAGAGTATTTGATTTGTTTTAATATTACATTAATAAAAAAATTAATTGTGAAACTCAATTTCCAATTCGTGTTCTTCTCCATACTTGCCAGCAATCTGTGACGATATTAATTTGGCTTGCTCTTCAGTTATGCCTGGCATCTCTCTTAGTTTCTTTCTAATTTTATCTAATATCTGATACATTTTCTCTTCTTCAGGATCCTCTTCATCAATGGAATACGTAATTGCTCCAACTTTCATAGATTTTGGATTATATATCTCTGATGATTTTCTCTCAATTTCCTTGCTTGCCTCCACATCCTTTTTGAGATCAAGGTATTTTTCTGCTAAATCAATAAATCGATTTGAGTTGTATATATGTACTATCATATTTATTTCCGAAAGAAATTCTTTAATTAATTCCGGTCGTGGGCCGGATATCTTTCCGTGATGCATCCACCACCAATCCTCTTTCCGATCATCAGTTATAAGAATAATTGGTTTTTTGTTTTCACACGCATATTTTATAGTTTGGAGCCATAAAATCAAATCGCCGAATTTTTGATTATCTCTTTTTATTCTTGCATCTTCATAGCCAGGAGGTATATTATTAGAGTATCTCTTTTCACCGTTCTTAATTAATTCTTCAATATCGTGCTGTGAAAATGGCAAACCAATTTTATCTTCAAATAGCGAATCAATTACTGGTCGAATAGTATCATTTTGGAATAGTCCTTTATATTCGTCTATTCGATTGTTTAGTTCATCTATTATCCGGTTATATAATTCATCACTGATTTCTAATGGATCTCGCTCGTAGGTTTCTTTCATTTTCTTATATTTTTCTTCTTGCTCTACTATTACATTTAAACGCTGATGCTGATACTCTTTAGCGACTTGATGAGGAAGCCATAACCTGCTTGATAGTCGATTTAAAATCTCAAAAAATTTCCCACGAGTTTTCGGAGTGTACCTATAAAGCTTTAATAATATATTAGCATCTAATACAAATATGCAATTATCCCACAAAATAGAAAAGTCCTCTTCAGAAAGGTCATAATATTCCGGAAAGATTTCTTTCATTTTTTCTCCATTTCCTTATGAATGCCAACCTAGATAAACTTCATCGTTTCCAGCGAATAATAGGAAGTACGCCCAGGCAACAATCTCAAGTGGAAAATCCATTCGTCATCGTTCACAGGTGCAGAGAGATGAAAGTGCGAGCAGATATGCGAAATAAGGCTGACAGCAGGACGCTGCAATCATATAACCAGACGAGGACTAACCGGCCCCTTCCCCGTCCACGATCGCCTGCCGGGCAAGCCAGCCCGCCCTGACGGCATTGCTGCAGGCCCGGACAGCCCGGCCCACGGGCGGCGGCCAGGCAAGGCCAGCGGCAGGACGAAAGGCGAGCCGAGAGTGCCGGGGGAGCGGGAGGCGCGGCGATGGTCTGTTTAAGCCCTATCCCCTAAACATCCTGCTATTTTGTTCCCGCTATTTCTTGTCATCTGCCAGCCAGAGGTGCGTTTAAAAACATAGATAACCAGTCGGACAATAGCGGCTACTTCAGGCTCTCTTTTCCTTAAAAGATCGTAAGGCCTTCATGTAAACATCATCTCCTATCCAGAAACCGGCTTCATCTCTCAGTCGATCGAGCTCTTTTCGCAGCGACGGTATCATTTCTTCTCGCTTGGCTCGGATTAAAATTCCAATCACGCCGGTGATGTTCAATCCATAAACTCTGGCGATCCGCCTAGCCTCGCTTTCATCAAGAAAAACGACTTCTGGTTCTTTCTCCACTGCAAGAGCTATAGTCTCTGATTCGCCTTCGTGCAGGTCCTTTCTCAAAAAATGAATAAGAGTGCGATTTGTCGGATCAACGACTTCTATCCATCCGGCTTGTTTTGCTTCTTTCAGCTCAGATGAGCCTGGCCAGCCTCTGCCTTCCTCGACCACCTCCCTCCAAACGGCTGGCGCTACTAAAACCTTCTTATGGAACTCGCGCAATAAATGGAGACGGCCTATCTTTGACAGATGAATCAGTGTTGAAGAATCACTGATTGCACTCGGCATAGCTCAGATCCTCTTCCAGCTCTTCTTCTCCGTAGTGTCGCCTGATCCGACGATGACCGAGAAGATCTTCGAATTGAAGGCGAGTTAGGCCACTTAATGCAGAAGCTTTCCCGGATGAAAGTATGCCGCGCTGATAAAGTGCCAGAGCTAACTCTTTATAAAGCTCTGTCTCGATATCATCAGGAGGAACCCGAAGGGCATTAACTATCTCTTCTGGGATCTTCAGAGTCTTTGCGCTCATTAAATTCGTGCTCCATTTCGTATTAAAAGCTGAGATTGTTCATTAATCTTTGGTTGGAAGACACCTCATCTAACCTTATTCACATTTCTCCGGCCCGCATAGCGGCATCCAACTGCGCCCGCTTGCTGCATGGCGAGCGGAGAGCCGAGCGCGCCGGGCACGGCGGGAGGTGCGGCGATGGCCAGGCCAGGAGTCTGCTGTGGGCCTGAAATCCCGGCTGCCCGAATACCAGCCTCTTCAGACATCAGGCCCGCCCGGCCTCCTGCCCCTCAGAAACGATCGCCTGCCGGACAAGCCAGCCCGCCCTGACGACATCGGCGCAGGCCCGCACGGCCCGGCCCACGGGCGACGGCCTGGTAAGCCAGCAGCAGGACGAAAGGCGAGCCACGAGCGCCGGACGGCGGAGGTGCAGCGACGGAAAGGCCGGGGCCTGATGCGGGCATGATATTCAGGCTGCTAAAATCAAGGTCCCATCTAACCTGAAAACTAGTAAAATTCCCTTTCCTATAAGAACAGTGGGCAGAGCGAAAGAATATATCTCATTGCAGTTAATAAATTCGCAGATGCTTGTAGAATATATCAAAGCGGCAATGGATAAGGCAACCTATGAGATCATTGACGATCCAGAGCCCTTTTATGGCGAGATTCCCGAACTCAAAGGGGTGTGGGCTACTGGAAAGACCCTGGAGGCCTGCAGGGATAGCCTCATGAGCGCTCTGGAAGATTGGATTGTCTTTCGGCTCAGAACAGGAAGATCAATTCCATCTATAGGAGCAGCATCAATTATAGTTTCTGCGGAGCCGGTAAGCGTTGTCGAATAAGCTAACTCCGGTCTCAAGAAGAGAGCTGATACGAAGATTAAGAAAATTGGCATTTGAAGGTCCATTTCCAGGATCAAAACACGATGTGATGGCCAGAGATGATGATTCGGTTGTCATTCCTAATTCACACCGTGGGGAAGACATAAGCGTTGATCTGCTCATAAAGATCTTGAGACAAGCCGGAATCTCTCGAGACGAATGGCTTGAATCCAAATAGCGGCCTGGTTGTCTTGGGTAAAGAATAATTCGCAAAGCTATACCGGCCAAAATACTCCCATAACTAATAATAAGATCTCTTGCTTGATCAATACATCCGCCCTGACGACATAATCGCTTGATCCGCCTGGCCCGATGGCGAAAGGCTAGCGGAGAGCTGGCCCGCCGGGGCTCTGCTATGGGCCTCCAATCCTTGCTGCCGAATGCCAGCATCTTCAGGCATCATGCCCGCCCGGCCTCCTGCCCCACACAAACGATCGCCTGCCGGGCAAGCAAGCCCGCCCTGACCGCATCGCCTCAGGCCCGGATCGCCCGGCCCATGAGCGGTGGCCAGGTAAGTTAGCGGCAGGACCAAAGATGAGCTGAGAGCGCCGGGCGGCGAGAGGCGCGGCGATGGCTAGGCCGAGGCCTCCGTTGGCCTGAAATCCCGGCTGCCCGAATGCCAGCATCCTCAGGCATCATGCCCGCCCGACCTCTCGCCCCTCAGAAACGATCGCCTGCCGGATAAGCCAGCCCGCCCCCACGGCATCGCTGCAGGCATGGACGGCCGGTCCACGGGCGACGGCCAGGCAAGCCAGCGGCAGGACGAAAGCGAGCCGAGAGTGCCGGGCGAGCGGGGGAGGCGCGGCGATGGCCAGGCAAGCCCGCCAAGACGCAGGGAATTGACAGCTCTTCAGTTGAATGGTTGTTCCTCTCAAATGCCTGGAGGTCTTGCCTGGGGAAACAGAGGGTATTGATCTGCTAACTTTTCCATCGGGTAGTATTATATGCAAATAAGGATGAAGTAATTTCTAATGAAACGTCTCTATGACTACACCATAATCATTCGCCCAGAAGACAATGGCACATTCACTGCCTACGTGCCCGCAATTGCAGGCTGCCACGCCTGGGGCAAGACTCCTGATGAGGCCCAGGCAGAGTTGATAAATGTCTTCGAAATGATCCAAGATGAGTACAAAGAAGAAGGACGCTTGCTTCCAGAAGATGTAGATGTAAAGGCCATTCATGCCTGCCAAAGCTAGGGATCTTCAGAAAGCGGCTAGAAAGCTTGGATTTCAGATGGTGCGGCAAAAAGGAAGCCACGCCAGATGGAAGCATCCAGATGGCCGGGCAACTACAATCCCAATTCATGGCAATAGCGAGATCGGAAGCTGGCTTTTTTATGAGATTCTCAAGCAGTTAGGCATAACCGAAGAGGATTTTTATAAGCTCATAGAATGAGTCTCATCGCTCCTCATTCTGGGGGCCACCCTTTCCGGGGAGGCGATTCATCAATTTCCAATGCTCGACCCTGCATCTTGCCTCCGGACACGATCGCCTGTCAGGAAAATCAGCCCGCCCCGACGGCATCGCTGCAAGCCCGGACGGCCCGGCCCACGGCGGCGGCCAGGCAAGCCAGCGGCAGGACGAAAGGAGAGCCGAGAGCGCCGGGCGGCGGGAGGCGCGGCGATGGGCTGGCCGGGGCAGAACAGAGGTGATATGTGGCATCTATTTCAATTGCTGAATCAATTCTATCAAGTCATCTTTGGAAATCCCATTCCAGATGGATACTTGAGATAAAATATCGTTGAGTGTGCCCTTTGCCAGCTCCTCATGAAAGGGAACGGTGATATTATGCTCCCCAGCTACGGTTGGCTTTCTCAGCCGGACGTGGCTTCCTCTCTGCCGGATGATTTCATATTCAAGAGAAACAAGCACTTTGATGAGCTTCTCGCCGCTAACAACCGGAAGCTTTTGCAAGTGGCTGCACCTCAAATTCAGAAATCGAGAGGATCTTCAGCTCTTCGCCAGACTCTAAGATATCTTCAAAATGCAGACTTGTAGCCTCTTTTATGTTTTCGGTTAGCTCATCAAGTGTTCTGCCTTGTGTGAATATGTCCGCACTTATCCCACGAGCGCACCAGTTCTCTCCATCGAAGTAAACCTCAAACTTCACCAGCAACTGAAATCACCATTTCCCTCGCAGTGCTTGTTGCTTATGCTTAATATCTGTATGCTATCTGGATCGGCTATCATTTTGTGAATAGACAATTCGTTGGCTAGGTTCCATTTCTTCCTGTTATCCACCACAATCGACCTCCTGCTCCTCAGAAACGATCGCCTGCCGGGCAAGCCCGCCCGCCCTGACGACATCGTCACAATCCAGATAACTAGCAGCTGATGGCCGCCATGAGCGAGAGCTACGGATCCAAACATAATAACAACCGGAATCGGGCTGTAGCCCGGCGATGCTTATTCAAATAGACCGCAAAAGAAAAATCAAGCTTCTAAACACTTACATTCACAGAAGCCGCAGTCGTAGTTGGCTCGGGTATGCTAAGGCGCTCGGCCTTCAGCCCTTCCAGGTGAAATTCTATCGCCTCTTTCATCAGCTCCAGCGTATCTTTTTTCGTTGGACCAGTAGCTATGACGCCGGGCAAATCCGGACAATATGCAGCGTAATTATTTTCAGCCTTTTCAATGATAATCAGATACTCAGTCATCTTTCTCAATCTCCTTAAGACCACTTTGCTTCAATATACTATTCAAGGTGCCTCTTGGCACTTCATCATCCAAATTCCCAGAGATAGTCACCAATCCTCTCTTAAAATGATGCCTGTACTGCCTGTGACTGCCTCTTGTTCTATCAAGGAACCATCCATCTTCTTCTACCAGCTTAATGACGGCTCTGACTTTTAATTGTAGGCCTCGAATGAAATAATCAACCTGCCTAATAATTAATCTCTTTAGGTATGTAGCTGTTTCCTTGATTGTATTCCGCTGTTGAGCGAAAGACCGCGAATTCAATATCTGCTGTGAGCCTGAAATCCCAGCTGCCCGAATAGCAGCATCTTCAGGCATCAGGCCCGCCCGGCCTCCTGCCACTCAGAAACGATCGCCCTGCCGGACATGCCAGCCCGCCCCGAAGGCATCGCCGCAGGCCCGGATGGCCCAGCTCACGGGCAGCGACCAGGCAAGCCAGCGGCAGGACGAAAGGCGAGCCGAGAGTGCCGGGCGGCGGGAGGCGCGGCGATGGCTAGCCCTGGGCTTGTTGCCGGCCTGATATTCAGGCTGCTTCATCCCAGCTTCTTAATCTCACTCCCCAGTCCTAGCCGCATTTTCCAGCCATGCTTCGGGGCTCATCGCAAGCACCGATTCAGGGCAACGCTCCAGCATTTCATCATCCCATGATACTAAAATTGCATCATAGTCGCTGGCCACAGCAACATAAACTGCATCGGCTCCCCGAAGACGATTTTCAATGGCAATCTCCGCAGCACGGAGAGCGAGAGGCAAGTCCAATGAGATCTGTGTCATCCCTGGAAAATTCTTTATGAGATTGACCAGCCTTCCAGATAGAAACGAGTCTCCGGTTGGCCTGGCAATTGCCGCTCCACACTCGGCAAGAACAAGATTGGGGCAAAATATTTTTGATCCTTTTACTCTGTGCAGAAATCTATAGCTCAAAGGATATAGCTGCTCAGAAGGCCGCGCTGCAGAGACAAAAACGCTGGCGTCAATTGTCAGTCTCATCTCCTCATCTCGGAAAGAATCTGCAAAGCGCTCTTCTCGCTCTTCCATTTAGAATCGATTTTTTGGGCTAAAGCCTGCCACTCTTCATCCCAATCGATCTCCTCTGCTATATCTTCAGAGTATCTGAGCGGAACCAGCACTGCCATGGGTCTGCCCTCAGGGCCGATTAGCGTAGCTGTCTCACCAGGTGATAGCCTTGCTAAAATATTTTCAAGGTTCTTTTTAGCTGAGTCCACAGAAACCTCTACTGACATGATGAACCTCTTGATTTTATGTTTTGATTTCTTTTAGCTTATGTAACCGCATGCTACTAAAAGTTAACCAAAAAATACCGGTTAGCTAGAGCCATCCTGCGAGCCTGAGATCCCGGCTGCCGAATAGCAGCATCCTCAGACGAGACGAGAGCGCCGGGCGGGCGCGGAGGCGCGGCGACGGAAAGGCCGGAATCTGCTGCGATCCTGAAATCCCGGCTGCCGAATGCCAGCTTCTCCAGGCATCAGGCCTGCCCGGCCTCCTGCCCCCCCAGAAACGATCGCCTGCTGGAAAGGCCAGCCCGCCCTGAGGGCATCGCCGCAGGCCGGACGGCCCGACCCATGGGCGGCGGCCAGGTAAGCCAGCGGCAAGACGAAAGGCGAGCCAAGCGCGGCGGGCGGCGAGACGCGCCGCGATGGCCTGGCCAAGACCTAGCCCCTGAACATCCTACTGTTCTATTCCGCCATTCCTGTCATCAGCCAGCCAGGGATGCGTCTGAGAGCGCAGATATCCGACTCGGACAATAGCGGCTACTTCAGTCTCTCTCCTCCTTAGAAGATCGTAAGGCCTTCATGTAACATCTTCTCCTATCCAGAGGCCGGCTTCATCTCTCAGCCGATCGAGATCTTCCTGTAGCGATGGTATCATATCTTCTCGCTTGGCTCTGATTAAAATGCCAACCACGCCGGTGATGTTCAATCTATAGACTCTGGCGATCCGCCTAGCCTCGCTTTCATCAAGAAAAACGATTTCAGGGTCATTCTCCACTGCAATAGCTATAGTCTCTGACTCGCCTTCGTGTAGGTCCTTCCTCAAAAAAGATTCCCCCCGCGGGCCGAAAGTGATGGGGCGAGAGAGGCAGTGATATCTGGATCAGAAACAGAGCGAGGAGAGCGTTTCATGAGGATGATTGAGATAGAGATTGAGGGAAAGGGAAAGGCTCTGGCTAAGCTGGATGAAAGAAATCCCGGCATAAGGGAGGCATTTTTCCAGGCCCTGCCGATGGAGGTCAGGGCCAACCTCTGGGGCGAGGAGATCTACTTCAATTTGCCCCTGCAGATGCAAAATGAGAATCCTTCCCCTACTGCATCAGCTGGAGATGTCTGCTACTGGTCACCTGGGCCCGCATTATGCATATTCTTCGGCAAGACCCAGCCTTATTCCCCAGTAAACCACATCGGCAAGATCAGCGAGGGGCTGGAGATATTCCGGCGGGCCGAGGAGGGAGACAGAATAATAATCAGGAGACGATAAAAAATCTGAATATAGAAATGGAATCCACCTTTCCCGGCCACTCCTGCCCGGAGTAGGCCAGAGACCCTGCCACATTGGAAGAAGGAGGTAAGGAGGGTATAGTTATGGCAGGGTGGCATAGAAGCCCAAGAACTGGCTTATGAGAAGATATTCATTCCAGTCCCCTTAGATTGTCCACATCATATCCAGCTTCTTTCAAGACCTTTGATTTGGGAGTCCATCTTATCTCCATCTGCTCATAGGTCTCTCCTGTGGAATAGCACCGGACCATAGGGGCCCCTATGAACTCCACCCTCTTGTAACAGAGAGGGCATACAGCTACCTCAATCTCGCCGTTCTCATTCTCTCTTTCGATATTGAACATCTTATTCACCTGATATATTAGAATTTTAAAAATTATTAAACTAGCATCATTATTTTATTGGCAATTCAAGGCTACTTGATTCATATCTGGGATCATTCGACGGACTTCTAATTTCAGTATGTCCTGGTTGTTTTCTCTATTTAACTCTGTTTAAGAAAAGTTCACAACTATTCATAACAATTCATAGCCGTCCATTGCTGCTCATCCCGGCTCTGTTGTCGATCATGGGATGCTGATTACATTTTATGATGCGAAGTAGATCTGGCGAGAAAAAGAGAGAGGGAGAAGATTTAATGTCCCCTTCCTCTGGGAAATGGGCAATTTGCAGATTCAATAGGTGGAGATCTCTCCCCGGAACAGCATCTGTTGCAGCTTGGGGATATTGGCCAGCCAACCGTCCAGTATATCTGTAGCCCCCGCCTCCAGGTTCTTCATATCCACCCCGTCCTTGGGCACAATCTGGATGCTGGCGATATGGGGCTCGTCTATGGGCTTGCCGATCTGAGAGAGAATTTTGATATAGACCTCATCGATTCCCTGCACCTCGGCGGCGATCTGCCGGGCAGCCTCTGTGGAGAGCAGATTGTAGATCTTTCCTACGTGGTTGATGGGATTCTTGCCGCAGGTCGCCTCCAGGCTCATGGGCCGATTGGGAGTGATCAAGCCATTAGCCCGGTTGCCCCGGCCTACCGCCCCATCGTCTCCCATCTCCGCTGATGTGCCGGTGACGGTGATGTAAACCGATCCCTCCTCGATATTGTCTGCCACATTCATCTGGGCGGTTACTTTGCGGGGGGTGAACTGCTGGGCATGCTCCACCAGATGCTCCACGATCTCCCTCTTAATGTCGGAATACTCCTTGAGGTTGGATACGTGCCGGTCCACCATGGCGCAGGCGATGGTCAGATTGATTGCATCCCCATGACGCATGCCCATGACCTTGATGTCCTCGCCGATGGCGGGATACTCCTTCATCATCCGCATCATCTCCCGCTCTGTATTGTAAACTATGTTCTCCGTCTCGGATAGGGGAGCATAGCCCACACCAAAAGAGGTATCATTGGCCGATGGAACCTTGCGGCCGAAGACATCCCTCAGATCAGAGGACCCCATGCCTATCTTGGCATCCAATATGATATGATTGTTAACATCAAGGTTGGACAGCGACTCACTTAAGAGCTTTCTCGCCGCCTTGATGGCTATGGTGTCCACGGGGATCTCCTCTTCCTTGAAGACCCTGGTAGCCCGACCGGTGAGAAGAATGTAAAGGGGGCAGATGACCTCGCCTCCCCCAAAAACTGGCCTGGATCTTCCCGCGACAATCTGGGTCTTGTCGGTATTGTGATGCAGCACCGCTCCAAATCTATCAAGGTATTCCTGGCAGAGGGCTCTGCTGATTGACTCGGCCAGTCCATCCGCCACGCTGTCCGGGTGTCCAATGCCCTTGCGCTCTACGAGCTCGATCTCCTGCTGCTCCAAAGGCCTCTGATTTAGGCGTTCCACCTTGATATTTCTCTTCATGACCAATCCTCTGATTTGCTATGATAGATTATCCGCTCGATCTCCGGGCTCCAATGAAGCCAATTATCATATTAAGGCTTCGCACCCCGTAAGGGCAATCATGCAGTCTGGAAAAGAAAAAAGTCACTGGGTGAGGCCGACACGCCACTTGAGCATCCTTTCCTCCACCACATAGCGGAAAGTTCGATCTATGGCCAGGCCTAAGAGGCCCAGCACAATCATGTACATGAAGACCTCATCCATGCGGTAGTGGCCGTAGGAATCCCAGATCTTGAAGCCGAGGCCATTCTTGCTCACCCCGAACATCTCCGCCGCCACCAGGCACATCCAAGCGATTCCCATGGCAATCCTGATCCCTGCAGCGATAGAGGGAAGAGCCTGGGGCAGGGCCACATACCTGATCAGATCTATGTCCCTGGTTGCGCCCAGAACCTTGGCCGACTCCACATAAACCCTGGGAAGGCCCTTGAAGCCGGCATAGGTGTTGATTAAAATGGGAAAGACGGCTCCCATGAAGATGATGAATCCTGCCGCGCTGTTGGTTATGCCAAACCAGATTATGGCAAAGGGAATCCAGGCCAGAGGCGGTATCGGCCGCAGCAGCTCTACAATGGGGTCCATGATGCTGTCCGCCACTTTAAACCAGCCCATGATCATCCCCGCTGGAAGAGCCACCAGCAGTCCGGCTCCAAGTCCAATGGCAAAGTGCAGAGAGCTGACCGGCAGGTCCTCGCTGATAATGGAAGACCAATTTTCCAAAAAGGCCTGCACCACCTGAATGAAGCCGGGCAGGGTGAGAGAATCATCCACCAAAAAGGCGGCCAGCTGCCAGATGGCCAAAAATGCCAGGATGGAAAGAGAGGAGATGCCCTGATTCTTCAGAGCACTCCAATATCTCTTGTATTTATTCAGCTCCCTTCACCTTCTGGTAGAAGCTGGTATCGAAGAGATCATCCTCGGCTAATTTTTTCTTGGTGTAGCCCATATCATAGTTAACTGCCGCAAACTCCACTGTGGAAGAGACCTGAATCTGGGGATCGCTGACCCAGCTGCCGTCCCAGTTGTCAATGGAATGCTTGATCTCGGTGAGGTTGGCTTTGGTCTTCTTGGAGTATATCTCCGCCGCCTCTTCAGGATGCTCATTGATATAATCGGTTGCCTTGATATGGGTCCTGATGATCTGCTCCACCAGATCCGGCTGCTCTCGGATCAGCTTGTCGCTGACCACCAGGCAGCAACAGGCATGGTTGGGCCACATCTCGCCGGAGTGAACCACGATATCGCCCTTGCCCTTCAACTCGATTACGGATGGGGCAGGATGGGGCAGGAATACTCCATCTACTGCTCCGGCAGAGATGGCGCTCTGGGCCGGTCCGGGATCCATGGCCTTGATATCAATTGAATTTGCATCTACCCCCTGGTCCTTCAGCCACTTCTTCATGACTGTATCCTGAATGGATCCCGGCGGGAAGGTGCCGATGGAAAGGCCGACCATGGACTGCGGCCCGCTGTAATCCTTATCCGGCCTGAGAACCAGATCCGAGCCGTTGATATTGACCGCCGCCACAATCTTGGCCGGAAGCCCTGCCGATATGGCAGAGATGGGTGGGGCAGATCCCACATAAGCTATGTCCAGCTCTCCAGCTACCATGGCCTGCATCTCGGGAACACCGGTGGGAAACTCAAATTCCTTGACCTCAGTTATGCCGAAGGGCTTGAGGTCATCCGCCCACCAGCCCTTTTCCATAGCCACCATCTCTGCGATCTGATGGGTGCTGGGCTGATAGCCAATGCGCAGAGTGGAGATCTTTCCGGTCATCTTCTCCTGAGATGTGGCATTTTCCTCCTTCTCCGGAGAGGAGATGCATCCCAGCGACATCACAGCTACCGCCGCCAGGATAGTTATAATAATAAATTTATTCAAAGACATCACCTGGTGCCAAGGTCTCTTCATCCAGGAGCCGTATAAAGCAGTTTCCCGCTGCAGAGATTATTTTTCTCAAAATGGACAATGAGCAGAATTATTTCTCTAATTGTGTTAATTGAGAAAAACAATCTTAATTTTTAAAGAAATCCCGCAGCTTGCTGCGGGGATGGTCAGGAAACCGTCTTAAGGAAAGCAGCTTGTTCTGCATGCAATAATTGAGGTAAAAAAGGCAAATCATTGTGCTTATAGTTCCAGATGCATGAGAGTTTTTGCCACGAAAATTACGGATCCCATTCCCCACGGCATGTTCTCCGTGGCCACGGGATCACTGGGCGGTCCAGCCTTCATGACAGCAGCCATGCCTTCGCCCGCGAGAACGGGCAAAGCCTGCGAATTCCCTATATCTTAAGCTTTCAGGCCATATTTATATAAATGGGCAAGATAGCTGGAAACGACAGACGTTACCCAAGCCAGATCCAGGGCTACCTTGATAGCTGCTATCACGAATCCATGCACCATGCACCATTTCGCTCCACAGGAGTTCAGTCCCTCTGGATATGCAGATTGCAAAAGATACGATCAGATATAGGCAAGAAAATCCTGCCACTCTCGCGAGAGCTAGACCTGCGCTTGAGATGGAAGACTTGGGCTATCAGAACTGCAGGAAAAAGATTAGAAAGGAATGAAGCGGTCTAGATGTAGACCGCTGTTCCAGGCTCGACATTGATAATCTTGGTGCCGCCTCTCTCAAAGAACATTGTCTTGGGATAGTTGAACTGACCGTCGTAGACCCTGACCTCATGGTTCTGGTTTCCAGCCACATTGAAGCTGTATCTTCCATCCAGAGGATCTCCACCCGTCCCCTCAGTTCCTATGTATATGCCGTCCAGGAACACCTGATAGCCGTGCATGCCCTGGGAGACTATTGTTGCTGTGGAGTCGCCTCCGGTTGGAGCAGCCGGCTGATTTGCTGCCGGGATGGGAGCAGAAAACTGAACCAGCGGATATGAGGACATGGATATAGGATAAGCTCTGAATGAAGATCTGGTTTGAGCATATTGCATGGTCTCAGACCAATTTTTCGCAAACGGCTCCCAGGTCATTTTTCCAAGCGAATTCAACCTGAAGTCGGAATAGTAAGGCAGAGTACCATAGTAGGGGAACACTCCATATGGGCCCGGATAATAGCCTTTGGATTGATAGGTCTGGCCGACTATTGGGCCGGAGTAGAAGATGGGATCGGTGAAATATTTGCCTATATCCCCGTGATACGATCCTACATACCCGCCCTCAAGCCAGTCCAGTCCCCAGCAGATGCCGATCATCAGGCACAGGGCGATAGCTGATAGGCATATGATATCTCTTTTCATTGTCATAATACCACATAGCGCCATCTGCATTGATAGGATATAACATTTCGCAGAGGAGGATGAAATCAGATTCCAGCCATGAGAGCGTCCCTGCGAAGATAATTTATGCTATAAGGTAACCAGTTTTATGGATTGAAATGAAGACTATATTTATGCTGCTATTTGTATTATCCTGCCTCTTCTCCGCTGCCGGAGCACAGAGCAATCCTCACTACATGACCACCGATCCGGCCCTGAGCGAGATGCTCACATCTATCAATATGCCCAGGCATACCGGAAATGCTTCTTTTGCGACCGTCAGCGCCGATCCGGCCATCAGAGAGATGCTGATCTCCATGGATATGCCACGGTATGCAGGAAATGTCCCTGTAGAGATCATATCTGGAAGCTGGCAGATCGGTCTCTCAGAGGGAGAGAATATTCATCTGACGCTTCAGCAATCAGGCTCGGCAATCTTTGGCAAAGGGACAATTTCTACAAGCACGCTATCCCAGGAGGCCTTTGCCAGTGGATCTATCTCCGGAAGCAGCTTGAATCTGGAGGTCTTGCCCGAGAATGCTACTGAGCTTTATGCAATCTCAATAGATATCACCCGCCTTCCATATAAGGGAACATACGTTGTATTTCTGGCCGACTCCAGCCTGCAAACAGGGACGATAACCGCTAGCATGAATGCGAGCGCTTAATCCCATTCTTTTTAAAGAGGGGAGAAGATCGACATCCCGGGATAAAGGACCGCAAAGACAGCGCTCTGGGAGAAGCTATATTGACCTGGAATAGCAATAGCCGCGAAAAAGTCTAATATGATCGAAGGTTCCTCAGTTCGGATCTTCATAGCTGATGCAAATATGCCGCCAAATTGCCAGGAGAGGGGCATCCCTGATGCAATATCAAGAACTTGATGGCAGAATAATTATCAGGAGCATTCTCTCTTCAGCCGCTGTCTCCTCCCAGGGCCTCCTGTAGACTGCTGATATTATGGTCTGGCCCTCCTTGATTGGCGTGAAGCTGAATATCTGCTGCCCTCCTGCACCGATGAGCGCAGGCCGCATTGGATTAATTGTGCTTTTTAATTCCGTTCCACCACTTAAAAATCTTTGATCAAAATCCACAGTCCAGGTATAGCCTGTGGTTGGATTTGATTCCAAGCTTATACTAAATGTTTGGCCCAGTTCTGCCCGGATTAAATCATCGGCCACAAGCCGCTTTCCATCCACGATATAACCTTCTCCCGCCTTATAGATTATGTCATGAAGAGCTGAAGACAGATTGTAGGTCCGGTTTTGATTGTTGCTTATGTTCATTGCTTTAATGGTGTTTTGGGACTGAGCCAGGCTGATTACCTCATTATTGCTCTCTTCAAAGCAGTTGTTGGCATTGTTGGCCTGAGATATTCCCATACCTATAATCAGGATAATACCCAGCGTGAGCCATTTTCCAGGATCAGCCATATAATTTACCTTTTAATAGTAAACAACACTGAAAGCTAAAAAACTTTGTGTTGGATGCAGGCTAACCTCTTTCTTTGCAATTAATTCTGTTATAGGCTTAACCCGACTATGATAATATTAATTGCTTCGAGATCATCTTATAATCCTTTAGCAAGATACAAAGAAATAAAGAGGTGCTTGGAGCACCCTCTCTGCAGAAATTGCCTCTATTCAATGGTCATCAATACATCTCCAGGCGTCACCGTCGTGCCGGTATTGATGTACATCTCCCTGACTATGCCGCTCTTGTTGGCCAGGATGTTCTGCTCCATCTTCATAGCCTCCAAAACCGCTACAACATCACCCTCCTCTACTCGATCCCCCTTCTCGACCTTGTAGCGAATGATAACTCCTTGCATGGGCACAGTCAGGCCATCCCTGGGCGCTTTGGGCTTGGCCTCCTCTATGGTCATGCCCGCCGGTGCAACCTTGACCAGATAGGATTCTCCATCAATCTCCACATTAAGGGCCATGGGCTCTGCATTGATAGTTGCTGATACTGTAGCATCAGGAGGTTTTTTTATGAGCTGCTCCTCAACGGCGGCTCCCTGCAGGAATTTCAAGGCCACCTGGGGATATAGGGCATAAGTGAGGTAATCCTCATCCTGCTTGGCTAATTTGAGAGCATCCACCGCCTTTTTGGCGTTTTCATACTCCGGCGCAAGCAGATCTGCCGGCCTCACTGTGATTGGTTCCTCGTCACACAGGACTTTGAGCCGCACCTTGGGGTCGATCATAGCCGGAGACTTTCCATAAAGGCCTTTTACATAGTCTTTGACCTCTTTGGGAACCATCTTATATCGATCGCCGGTGATCACATTGAGTACCGCCTGTGTGCCTACAATCTGGCTGGTGGGTGTTACCAGAGGGGGATATCCCAAATCCTTTCTGACCTTGGGAATCTCCACAAGCACCTCCTCGTATTTGTCCATCGCTTTCTGTTCCACCAGCTGGGAGACGAGATTGGAGAGCATGCCTCCTGGAACCTGGTATACCAGGACATTGGTATCTATGCGTGCCGCTATGGGATTGAAGACCGGAGAATAGATCTCCATGATCTTCTCGAAGTATCTCTTGATCTCGGTTAAGAGTTCCAGATCGAGACCCGTATCATAGGGAGTCCCCTGCAGTGATGCCACCAGGCTCTCTGTGGCCGGCTGAGCGCTGCCTCCGGAGATGGGGGACATGGCCGTGTCCAGGATATCTACTCCTGCCTGGCAGGCATAAAAGTAGCTCATCTGAGCCATGCCGCTGGTGCAGTGGGTGTGCAAGTTTATGGGCAGGCTGACCTCCTTTTTCACCGCTCGGATAAGCTCATGGGCATTTTTGGGTGTGATGAGTCCGGCCATATCCTTGATGCATATGGAGTCGCACCCCAGCTCAGCGAGCTTGACTGCAAATTGGGCAAAGAGCTCATTGCTGTGAACCGGGCTGATGGTATAGCTTATCCCTCCCTGAATATGCTTTTCCATCTTCTTGGCGGCTTTGATAGAGCGCTCCATATTGCGAATGTCATTCACAGCATCGAATATCCTGAAGATATCCACGCCATTGATGGCCGCTTTTTCAACGAACTTATCCACCACATCATCGGCATAATGCCTGTATCCCACCAGATTCTGCCCGCGAAGCAGCATTTGCATGGGAGTGTTCGGCATGGCCTTCTTTAATGCCCTGAGCCTCTCCCAGGGATCTTC
>Ga0116143_10002178_pt1 | contig 21829 bp, 14 predicted proteins | sample AD_UKC034_MetaG_FD_89745 | JGI IMG/M metagenome (GOLD analysis project Ga0116143, IMG submission 89745) | Active sludge microbial communities of municipal wastewater-treating anaerobic digesters from USA - AD_UKC034_MetaG | ecosystem: Engineered > Bioreactor > Anaerobic > Digestate | place: USA...
AGAAATAGTTGATATTGCTGGTTTGGTAAAAGGGGCTAGCAAAGGAGAAGGATTGGGAAATCAGTTTTTGGCTAATATCAGAGAAACCGATGCAATTATACATGTCGTTCGTTGTTTTGAAAACCCTAATGTGGTCCATGTAGATGGTTCTGTAAATCCGGTACGGGATAAAGAAACCATCGATTTCGAATTGTTATTAAAAGATCTTGAAGCTATAGAAAAACGAATTCAACGTATTGAAAAAATAGCCCGCGTAGGAAACGATAAGGATGCTAAACGTACGTTTGAAATTCTTACTTCAATGAAAGATCACTTGACGAGTGGCAAACCGGCAAGATCATTGAACCTCAGTATAGAAGATCAATCGCTCATCGCTGATACTTATTTATTGACAGGCAAACCAGTTCTTTATGTCTGTAACGTTGATGAGAAGTCAATCCAAAATGGAAATGAGTATGTTGATGCATTAAAAAATGCAGTCAAAGATGAACAAGCGGAAGTTATCGTTTTAGCTGTAGCTATAGAAGCGGATATTGCTCAATTTGAAACTGCAGAAGAGCGACAACTCTTTTTAGACGAGTTGGGTTTAAAAGAACCAGGCGTGAACCGCTTGATCAAAAGTGCTTATCAATTGTTGCAATTGGCTACCTACTTTACTGCCGGTGAGAAGGAAGTTAGAGCCTGGACCATTTATAAAGGAATGAGTGCACCACAAGCCGCTGGAGTAATTCATACCGATTTTGAAAAGGGATTTATTCGTGCAGAGGTCATAAAATATGACGACTATATTCAACTAAAAAGCGAAGCCGCTTGTAAGGAAGCGGGTAAACTCTCTGTGCAAGGAAAAGATTATACAGTGCAAGATGGAGATATCATGCATTTTCGATTCAATGTATAACTTTTACTTTTCTTTCTAGCACGTAAGAAAAGCAACATTTATTCTCCATTCTTAATTTGAAGCTCCTGTAAATTGCCTTTGTATTTAACCGGTGGCACAGTTATTGCGAATTTATATTAGAATCACTAACGCTACCGGCCATTTACAAGGAGAACAATTTTTTAGGTAAGCTTTTGTGTAAATCCTTATAAACCTTTTCGATATGAGAGTGAAGATTTCCTTTTTGCGGGATCAGAAATCGTCCAATTCAATTCCGTTGCATCATCAAAAATTAGTGTACGATGCGTTTCATCAATTAGCAGGCGACTTATTAAAAGACGATAAAGAAATTATTTCTTTTTCGTCACTGAAAGGAACCACCAGAATCCAAAATGGGATCATGCGTTTTCTTTCAACCAAAGTGACTATGGTAATATCCAGTCATAAAGATGAACTGGTGCGTACTATAGTAGACCGAATGCTATCCGGGCAAAAATTTAGTGTTGGTCGCATGGATTTGATAGCAAAAAAGGAGGAATTGATCGATAATCCTGACTTTGATACCAAAATGAGATATTTATTTATATCACCATTAGTACTCGGTGATCCAAGAATAAATCCGGATTTAAGCAAAGAACATATTGACCCACTTTCACCGCAATTCTCTGATATTCTGTACAATAGAGTGTTGGACCAGATGGAAAAAGCAGGTTATACTGAAAAGCAAATAAACCAGTTTGCCGAATTTGAAGCGAGTGCCGATGAAGATTATGTTCAGCGAATGAGTGAAAATGGCAAGAAATTTGCTAGATGGTATAAATGTAAAGAAGGGCATACTATGGTGGGATATCTAATCCCTTTTACCCTTCACGCTCACAAAGACGTTCATAAGTTCGTATGGGAAGTTGGTCTAGGGGCACTCCTAGAACAAGGATACGGCATGATTGATACAGTAAAATCTACATAAAGTAGTTTTAGTTGTTTTTAGTTAGTTTGGTTAAAAACAGGATAATTAAATTTATCCTGTTTTTTTATGCGTAAATCATTCACATACATACTAATTACTTTCGGAGCATTTCTGCTTATTGTCTTTCTAATGCGGAATGTTATTCTGCAATTTGGACTTAGATTAGTTTCTGATCGGATATACAATAAGAGCGGATTCAGCTTTCAATACTACGATGCTCAAATGTCAGGTTTGCGTAGCGCTTCTTTTTCTCAAATATCGCTTGGCATTGCAAACAAGGCTCCTATCATTCGTCTACACCATTGCACTATGAAGTTAAATATATGGGGATTGATACAAAGTGAAATGCCCCTGAGTTCATTCAGCATCGATACTTTAGAATTGAATATCTATCAATCGGATAGTATCAATAACTTCAAAGCTTTACCATCCCAAAATGTAATCAAACAAGAAACTTCTGAATCAAGGTCTGACAATGCTCATTTTAATTTGGTCTCAAAAGCATTGCGAGTGTTTCACACTATTGTAGAAGGAGACTACTCTATTCAATACGGTATCTGTATTTTTAACATTGATGGTTGGTACAAAAAAATAAATATTCACTCCTATTACTGGAAAGACCATCAGCTAAACGCTTCCATTAGCGAAGGTTCAAATTCTGATATTCCTTATTATCATCTCAGCGGATCGTACAATACAAAAACAGAGCGCTTAAATATTCAGTTTGTCCGGAATGACAACAACAATGAGCATGCAGTATTTACTTACCGAAATGCATTGCTTGATATTAAGTCGATGAGTTTGGATTTTAAAATTGAAGAACAAAATAGCAATGAAATTAAAACGGAACTGAGTTGGAATATCGATAGTTTATTTGTGAGGCATTGGCGGCTTAACGAAGAAGGATTTACGCTTAAAACGAAAGGTTCGGCACAGATTGTCGGTACCAAAGACCTCCTTTCTCTTGCTTGTACTAACACAGAAGTGGACAATATTCCTATTAAAGCTAATGCCTCATATAGTATAGATTATGGAAGGCAATTTGAATTTGATTTATCCGTAGATACTGTAGAAGCTCAAAGTTTTTTTATTGCTGCAGGAAACTTCTTTTCTAGTTTCAAAGGCTTCCGTTGTTCAGGAAAGAGTCGGTATGAATTAAAAGCTAAAGTAAATTTAGATTATCCTGATTCGTCCTTTATACATTCCGATCTAGATCTTAACTCATTCAAACTAATTTCTTTCGGACAAGTTCATTTCAGTCGATACGACTCGGCATTTATGCACGAAATATATGAGCAAGAACGTTTCATCAGGACGCTATGGGTAGGTTCATCCAATAGTTATTTTACTTCCTACTCTCAAGTTCCAATTTCTCTAGTCAATGCTGTGCTACTTTCTGAGGATGCTTCTTTCTTTAACCACAGAGGATTTAATGAAGAAGCCATTAATCATAGCTTACAGAGCAATATTAGACAAAAGCGATTTGCACGAGGAGGAAGTACCATTTCTATGCAATTAGTAAAAAACTTATTCCTTAGTAGAGATAAAACCGTTTTCAGAAAGTTGGAAGAAGCCATGATTGTTTGGATGATTGAAAACAGAAATTGGATGAGTAAAGAAAGAATGATGGAAATATATTTGAACATCATTGAATGGGGGCCAAATATTTATGGTCTTGGCGAAGCCTCTGAATATTACTTTAATAAAAAACCATCCGAACTCAACCTAAGCGAAAGTATTTGGTTGGCTTCTATTATTCCCAATCCCAAAAAATATTACTATACTATACAAAGCGATTACACGCTGAAACCATATTATAAGAATCATTTTCAGTTAATTGTGAGAAGAATGCTTTCAAAAGGCATGATAACTGAGTCGGATACATTACATTTGCAGGCAGATGTTGGCTTCAATGCTGGTCTGTGGGTACCTGGGAAGAACCTTACTGATACTATAAATAGCATTGAAACTCATCCAATTCCGGTTGAGGAGAACCAATAAGGTATTATTAACATTTGAACGTTTGAAGATTTAGCTGATCCACTTAGGTAAATGCTGAATAGACAAACATGAGTTTATATTTTTGAAAGACAAGGAATACAGTATGTCAAAAAACAATGGTCATAACTACACAGAGGAATCAATTAAGTCACTGAATTGGAGAGAGCATATCCGATTGAGACCCGGAATGTACATCGGCAAATTAGGAAACGGGACCTCACGTGATGATGGAATTTATGTTCTGCTCAAAGAAGTTATCGATAACAGCATCGATGAACATGTCATGGGTTTTGGGAAAAAAATTACCATCGACATTAACGATGGAATGGTTGAAGTAAGAGATTTTGGCAGAGGTATTCCTTTAGGTAAAGTAGTTGAATGTGTTAGTCAGATCAATACCGGAGGAAAATACGATAGCCAGGCTTTTCAAAAGTCTGTTGGACTAAATGGCGTGGGAACTAAAGCCGTGAATGCTCTTTCGGAAAAATTTTATGTACAATCATTCAGAGATGGAAAAACAGTTCTCGCAGAATTTTCGCAAGGAAATTTAATTAATAAGAGTAAGGAAGTAAAAACTGATGAGACCAATGGCACCTTGGTTCGTTTTTATCCCGATACAGAAATGTTTCACAAATTCAGTTTCGACTTGGATTATGTAGAAAAAATGATCAGCAATTACTCTTATCTAAATGTGGGGTTGAAACTGTTTTTGAATCAAAAAGAATTTCATTCAACACAGGGATTAAAAGATTTGCTCAATGCAACCATGAGCGATGAAATGCTTTATCCCATTGTTCATTTACAAGGTGACGATATAGAAGTTGCCTTTACACATACGACTGCATACGGGGAAGAATATTACAGTTTTGTGAACGGACAACATACTACTCAAGGAGGCACCCATCAAGCGGCCTTCAGAGAAGCCATTGTTAAAACCGTTCGTGACTTTTATAAGAAAGATTTTGATCCATCAGATATACGCACTTCTATCTGTGCGGCTATCAGTGTTCGAATTCAGGAACCGGTTTTTGAATCGCAAACGAAAACCAAATTGGGTTCAACCAATACTGCACCCGATGGCCCGGCACTGAGAACATGGATTAATGATTTTCTGAAAAAAGAGTTGGACAATTATTTGCATAAGCATCCGGAAACGGCAGATGCCTGGTTAAAAAAAATTCAACAATCGGAAAGAGAACGCAAGGAGATTGCTGGCATTAAGAAGTTAGCCAATGAAAGAGCAAAAAAAGCAAACCTCCATAACAAAAAGCTCCGCGATTGTAAATTTCACTTTAATAGCAAATCGCCATACCGATTGGAGTCCACCATATTTATAACCGAAGGGGATTCAGCCAGTGGATCTATAACTATTGCACGTAGTCCCGAAACTCAAGCTGTTTTCAGTTTAAAAGGGAAGCCTTTAAATTGTTATGGACTCAGTAAAAAAATCGTTTACGAAAACGAAGAATTTAACTTATTGCAAAGTGCCTTGAACATTGAAGATGGTTTAGAGGAACTTCGTTACAACCGAGTAGTAATTGCAACCGATGCCGATGTGGACGGAATGCATATTCGCTTGTTGATGATGACATTCTTTCTACAATTTTTTCCCGACTTGGTGAAGAACGGACATGTGTATATACTACAAACTCCCTTGTTTAGAGTTCGAAACAACAAACAAACCATATACTGCTACAACGAATCAGAAAAACATTCTGCAATAGAAAAGTTAGGTGGAAAGCCGGAGATTACACGATTCAAAGGATTGGGCGAAATCTCTCCACATGAGTTTAAAGAATTTATTGGCGATGATATAAAGCTGGAACCGGTCTTGTTGCAGCGAGATACTGCTCTGAACGAAGTACTGAATTATTATATGGGTAAAAACACGCAAGAAAGACAAGACTTTATAATCGACAATTTACAGATTGAAGAATCGCTTGAAAGCACCATAGAAAACTAGAACTGTATAATAGAAATGGCTAGAAAGAAAAAAACAGAAAAAAAACCAACTGAAACCGTTAAGGACATTACTCCTATCGTTACCAACAGTTCACATACCGTGAAAGTAATGTATGAGAATTGGTTTTTAGATTACGCATCATATGTAATTCTTGAAAGGGCTGTTCCCTATATAGATGACGGATTGAAACCGGTACAAAGAAGAATACTCCATAGTATGTGGGAGTTGGAAGATGGCCGCTATAACAAAGTAGCGAATTTGATTGGTAACACTATGAAATATCATCCGCATGGTGATGCTTCTATCGGAGATGCTCTTATTCAAATTGGGCAAAAAGACCTATTGATCGATACACAAGGAAACTGGGGAAATATTTATACCGGTGACAGTGCTGCAGCTTCACGTTACATTGAAGCAAGACTTTCAAAGTTTGCTTTAGATGTAGTCTTCAACCCAAAGACCACCAAATGGCAATTAAGCTACGATGGTAGAAATAAAGAACCTGAAAAATTACCTGTTAAATTCCCATTATTGCTCGACTCAGGAGTTGAAGGTATAGCCGTTGGATTAGCTTGTAAAATATTGCCTCATAACTTTTGCGAGTTGATTCAAGCTTCAATTGATGTGCTGCGCAAAAAGAAAATAAACTTGATGCCTGATTTTCCAACCGGTGGTATAGCCGATTTTACTAAATATGAAGAAGGTATTAAAGGTGGTAAAATTAAAGTTAGAGCGGTGATCGACAAGGCAGATAAGAAAACACTGATCATTAAGGAAATACCATACGGCACTACCACCTCATCATTAATCGATAGCATATTGGCGGCTAATGATAAAGGAAAAATAAAAATTAAAAAGGTAGAAGATAATACCGCAGCTGAAGTGGACATTCAAATATTATTACACCCCGATCAAGCTCAGGATATTGATAAAACGATCGAAGCCTTATATGCTTTTACGCAGTGCGAAGTAAGCATTTCGCCAAACTCATGCGTGATTAAGGACAACAAACCTCAGTTTTTATCGGTAAATGAAATACTAAAAGACAGCACGCACCATACGGTTGATCTTTTGAAACTTGAACTGGAAATTCGCTTAGCGGAGTTGTTAGATGATTGGCATTTTTCTTCGCTGGAAAAAATATTCATCGAAAATCGAATCTATCTGTTAATTGAAAAGTGCGAAACTTGGGAAGCGGTTATTAGTGCTATAGACAAAGGGCTAGAGCCGTTCAAGAAAAAACTTAAACGTAAAGTTACGGAAGAAGATATCGTTCGTTTGACCGAAATAAAAATCAAACGTATTTCAAAATACGATGCCTTTAAAGCAGATGAAAAATTAAAAGGAATAGAGCAGGAAATTAAAGAGGTAAAAGACAATCTTGAGAACCTAATCCGCTATGCCATTGACTATTTTAAAAACCTATTGAAAAAATATGGCAAAGGTCGTGAGCGTAAAACAAAGATTGAAGAATTCGACTCTATTGATGCAAGTCAAGTTATTGCGATCAATCAAAAATTATATGTGAATCGTGCGGAAGGATTTGCCGGTTTTGGTTTGAAGAAGGAAGAATTTATAACCGAATGTTCTGAGTTGGATGATGTAATCGCTTTCACGAAAGACGGAAAGATGATGGTCAGCAGAATCAGTGATAAATCATTTTTTGGAAAAGATATTATTCACATTGATTTGTTTAGTCGTAAAGAAGAAGACAAGGATAAGTTTACCTATAACATGATTTATACGGACGGCCCTAAAGGAGCCGCAATGGTAAAACGATTTACTATTGGTGGAGTTACTCGCGATAAGTCATACGATCTTACCAAAGGAAAAGAAAACAGCAAAGTACTCTATTTCCATATTCAATCGGATACTGAAAAAGCTGAAATAGTGGATGTATTGTTAAAACCAAAACCAAAACTTCGCAACAAGGTTATAACCATAAACATTGAAGAACAGTTGGTAAAAGGCAGAGGATCAAATGGCAATATTGTAACAAAAAATGCGGTTCAGAAAGTTGTAAAGTCGAATCAAAAAGTAGTAGAAACAATAAAGCAAAACGAACCATCTGAGAATTCATCTAATAAAACAAAAGCAAACTCAGACAAAAAATCATCAACTGTAAAAAAAGCAAAGAAAACCGATTCGAAAAAAGGAACTAAAGAAAATGAACTGCAGGAAATTGTTTGGGACTACAGCAGTGGAAAAGAAAAAATAAAAATCAAAAAGACTGCCTCAGGCAAAAAGAAATCAGGAAAGAAGAGCAACCAATCGCAAATGGAGCTCAACTTAAATTAAGGTAACTCTTGGTGTCATTGAGATATAAACGACAATTATGGGCGGCTGAACAATTGATCACTTCGTACTCCATTGAGGAACCACTACTAGTACGATTAAAGAAATATTTTCAAGCCAATAAAAAAGCCGGGAAGCGAGATCGATATATCATACAACATCTGGTATATACCTATTTTAGAGTTGCCGCTTTTTTTGATCGAAACCAAACTTTTAATGAAATAATAGCAAAAGCGAATGCATTGTTACCCTCCGGTATCGAAGAGCTTGATCATTTTTTATTACAAGAATTGAATGAGCAAACAGATATGGAAACGTCAGCTGTTTATCGAAATCAGCATAGTTTTTTAAATCATTTTATATCTAACACAAATCGCAGTCCCCTATCCTCTATTCTTTCACATCTTTCCACTCAAATAGATAAAAATCAATATGCTGCTAATTTGTTGAGCGAGCAAGATGTTTGGATACGTGTACGATCGGAACACAAAGCATTTGTAGAAGATGAGTTTGTCCAATCGGGTTTAATGAGTGAACGAAAATGTAAAAATGATTTAGCCTGGTGTTTTGCCCCAAAAAAATCACTCACACAAACTTTATCCTATAGCAAAGGATTTTTTGAAATTCAAGATATACAATCTCAAAATGTATTTGAAAATCTTCCAAAGGAATTGGGAAATGGAACTTGGTTGGATTGCTGTTGTGGTTCCGGAGGTAAAAGCATTTTATTTCTTCAACTCTTTCCAAAAGTTCAACTCTTTGCCTCCGATATTCGAACTTCAATACTTAAAAACTTTGATCTTCGTACACACCGTTCTCAAACTCCCATTGTACGCTCCTTTGTTCATGATTTTACTCAAAGTACAATACCTAAAATGATTTCACTCGAAAGCCTCAGTGGAATAATAGCAGATGTTCCTTGTACGGGTTCGGGCACTTGGGCACGAAGCCCGGAGCAAATGTATTTTTTTGACGAATCAAGCATAACAGAGTATGCCAAACGATCTTTTAATATTGTAAGCAATGCCAGCAAACTATTACGCTCTGGAGGAGTGCTGGTTTTCATAACCTGCTCTGTATTTAAAAAAGAGAACGAGGACCAAGTCGCTGATCTATGCGAACGACTAAATTTTAGAATTCATAGCTCCAATTATTTAATAGGATATTTAAATAGGAGCGATACGCTATACACTGCTATCTTAATAAAAAAATAGTCTTAAAGTTGATTTCTTTAAATTCATTTGTAACTTTATGGTTATGAATAAATTATTGAAATATATATTCCTGATTGCAGGTATTTATTTCATCAACATTTTTTCTACAGTTGCTCAACTCAATGTTACTTTTCGCAGTCAGCTTAGCTACCCGGGTAAAACTTTAGCAAACATATGGACCTATGTAGATGCATCAGGAAATGAATATGCTTTGGTTGGAACCTCTGCCGGTTTATCAATAGTTGATATCACAAATCCTGTTGCACCTGTTGAGTTATTTTTAGTGCCCGGTAATATTAGTTCGTGGAAGGAAGTAAAAACCTGGTCTACATACGCCTATGTTACTACTGAAGCTACATCACCCAATTTGGGAATACAAATCATTGATTTAAGTAATTTACCCAGCAGCATCAATTCAAAGTTTTGGAGAGGGAGTGGCACCATTGCCAACACATTAAACAAGGCACACGCTTTGCATATCGAAGCGGGATACTTGTATCTGTTTGGTACCAATTTGTTTAATGGAGCTGGTTTGGTAGTTGACCTGGCCGACCCCTGGAACCCCGTATTTATGGGCAATACATTATGGACAGGTGCTACAGCTAGCTCCTACATACACGATGGATATGTTCGCAACGACACTTTATATGCAGGATATATTTATGGAGGTTATTTTTCAGTGATCAATGTGGCCAATAAGTCGAATCCTCAAACCATTGTCAACCAAAATACACCAACAAATTTCACACACAATACATGGCTTACTGACCAAAGCCGGGTGCTTTTAACTACGGATGAAAACAGCAACTCATTTTTAGCGGCTTATGATGTTTCTGACCCTTCTAACATTACTTTATTAGATAAAACGCATTCTCAAAATCCACTAAGTGGAAGTATTGTACACAACACTCATGTCAGAAATGATTATGCGGTTTCATCTTGGTACCGAGATGGTATAACCATAGTAGATGCCAGCAGACCCGACAACTTAATTACTACCGGATGGTACGATACTTCTCCCCTTTCAGGAAATGGATTTAATGGTGCATGGGGTGTTTGTCCATTTTTACCCAGTGGAAACATTGTGGTATCCGATATTGAAAATGGTCTTTTTGTTTTGACACCAACCTATGTTCGTGGCTGTTACCTTGAAGGATTAGTGAGCGACAGTATCACAAATGCTCCGCTCAATGGCGTACAAGTGAGCATACTCAGCACAGCGGAAAATACCAATACAAACTTTACCGGACTTTATAAAACAGGTTTAGCACAAGCGGGAAGCTATTCTGTGCAGTTTGTTAAAGCCGGATATGCAACCAAAGTGATCAATAATGTTTCATTAAGCAATGGCAATGTAACGGTACTCAATGTAAAACTAGAGCCCCTTACAGCCATTACCATTTCCGGATTGGTTAGCAATGTTATCAATGGAAATCCTGTAGCGAATGCTTCAGTAAAAATTAAAAACAATCTGCTTACTTATACGGCTACTACCAATATTTCAGGATTATTCTCTATTACTAACTTTTATCCCGGCAATTACGATGTTACTGCCGGCAAGTGGTCGTTTAACAATTATTGCATCAATACCGATATCAATTTGAGCAATAGTAATTTGCTTTGCAAAGTTTTGCCAGGATACTATGATGATTTTACACTCAATTTAGGTTGGACCGAGAGTGGAAATGCCACTAGCGGAAAATGGGTTCGTGCAGTTCCTGTTGGTACCAGTTTTAGCAATACAAACGACTGTAATCCGGGAGCAGATGCCAATGGTGATTGTGCTGACATGTGTTTTGTAACCGGAAATGGTGGCGGCACTTATAGTTTTGATGATATTGATAATGGAAATACCGTATTGAGCAGCCCTGTGTTTGATGCCAGCACTATGGGTGATCCATTTGTTTATTATACCCGTTGGTTTTTTAATACTAGCAACGGAAATGATTCTCTAATTGTTCGAATTAATAATGGAAGCACAACAGCTATTTTGGAAGTGGTTACAAAAAGCAGTAGCGGCATGTCGAGCTGGCAAAACAAGAGTTTTAGAATTGCCAATTATATAGCACCTAGTAATAATATGCGTATTACTGTTGAAGCAAACGATTGGCCTTCGGGTGGTGGACATGTGGTGGAAGCAGGATTTGATTTCTTTTATGTTTTCGATCAACAGCCATTACCACTTACCTTACTTTCTTTTGAAGGCACTCAAATGGGTGAATCCAATTTATTGAATTGGCAGAGTGCAGATGAAATAAATTTGGCGGGATATGAAATTCAACGCAGCGAAAATAAAAATGATTTTACACCAATTGGATTTATTAAAGCACAAGCGCAAAGTTCTTTGATTAATGAATATGCATTTACCGATAATAGCATTGCCAATCGTATTTATTATTATCGTTTAAAGATGATCGATTTTGATGGACAATTTGAATACTCTCCTGTAATTGCCGTTCGGGAAAGCGCTACAGATGACATACAAATATTTCCGAATCCAACGCAAGACTATTTTGAACTGATCACTCCTGATTGGGATCAAGAACAAACATTAAGTATTCGAAACATTCATGGTCAAATTGTATTGCAGCAAATATTACCTGCACAGCAATATTCGAGGATTGATATCTCCTCTTTGTCGGCAGGATGTTATAGCATACATCTATCAGAGAGCCATTCTATCAGTCGGCTAATCGTAAATAAAAGGTAATATTTCAAGAAAGAGTTTCCATATTCTTTCATTTATGCCTGAATGCAGCTAAATTGCAGGGACGCATTTACATCTCACAAAAATTAAACTATCTTGGAGCCGCCAAATTTTAAAACAATGAAACGAATATTATTTATTTTACTGATGGCTATGTGCGTGCAAGTAATGGGACAGCCGTTCAATCTTACACTAAAATCTATTTACACTTATCCAAACACTCTATCTAACATTTGGGGTTATACCGATTCGTTAGGAAATGAATATGCTTTGGTGGGTGAAGCAACCGGACTTTCAATTGTAGATGTTACTAATCCTGTTAGCCCAACGCAGGTTGCCTTTATTCCGGGACCGGGGCCAACAACATGGCGTGAAGTAAAAACCTGGGGAAAATACGCTTATGTAACTACGGAGTCGGGAAATATTGGATTGCAAATTGTTGATTTAAGTTTATTGCCGGCCAGTGCACCTTTTAAGAATTGGCAAGGAACCGGAGCTATAGCCGGACAATTGGAAACCATTCATGCTTTGCATGTGGACGATGGTTATGTGTATTTGTATGGTACTAATCTTTTTCATGGAGCAGCATTGGTGGTCGACTTAGCAGACCCATGGAATCCGGTTTATACAGGACATACTCCTGATTTGGGTTCTACTACTCCGTCTTATATTCATGATGGATATGTGCGCAACGATACTTTGTATGGAGGATATATTTATGCCGGATATTTTTCGGTAACTGATGTAACCAATAAGAGTAACCCTGTAACGGTTGTTACTCAAAACACTCCGAACAACTTTACACACAATACCTGGTTGAATGATGCCGGAAATGTATTGATGACAACTGATGAAGTAAATGATTCGTATTTGGCCGCTTATGATATTAGCGATATTAACAATATAAAAGAACTCGATCGCATACAAGTGAATCCGGGAACCAATTCAATTGTGCACAATACTTATGTATTAAACGACTACGCTGTAACGAGTTGGTACACTGACGGAGTTGCGATAGTAGATGTACATAAGCCGGATAACTTGGTTGTGGTGGGTTGGTACGATACTTATCCTCAAGGTACAGGACCGGGATTTAGTGGATGCTGGGGTGTGTATCCCTTCTTCCCATCGGGCACTATAGTGTGCAGCGATATTCAAAACGGTATGGTGGTGCTTACACCCGATTATGTACGTGCATGCTATTTGGAAGGTATGATTACGGATTCGGCTACAGGAACTCCGCTTAACGGAGCTTTGATTGAGATATTAAGCGTACCGGTTCAGGAGAACAGTGATATAACTGGTAATTATAAAACGGGGTATCATGTATCGGGAACCTACACTGTGCAAGTATCTAAAGCGGGTTATTTTACCAAAACGATTAATAATGTTCAACTGCAAAGTGGTGTGGTGACTAATTTAAATGTACAGTTGGTTTGTGTTAACTGTGCTCCATTGAGTGGACAGGTGATTAATAGTATTACAAACAATCCGGTAGCGAATGCCAATGTGCAGATATACAATGCAACCAATTCTTTTGATGCTACTACCAATGCTAATGGTGAATTTAATATTGGAACTTTTATTGGAGGAAACTATAATGTAGTAGCCGGACAATGGGGATACGTGACCAATTGCCAGTTTAATGTAAGTATAGGTGGTGGACCAAATCCTTATGTGATTGCTATTAGCCCGGGTATATATGATGACTTTACATTTGATTATAACTGGACGGTGAGTGGCATTTCATTAAATGCATGGGAAAGAGGTGTTCCGGTATTGACTACCAATCAGGGATCGAATGCAAATCCCGGAATTGATTCGCCAAACGATTGTGGTGAACTTGCTTTTGTAACCGACAATGGTGGTGGTGGCCCCTGGGATAATGATGTGGATGGTGGAAATACTGTTTTAACTTCTCCCATTTTTGACCCGACTATTTATGCTAATCCTGATTTGAAATATGCAAGATGGTTTTATGATGGTGGAAATGTTAATGGGGCTCCGAACGATACGATGCGCGTTAAAATAAGCAATGGCACTAATACGGTAACGGTTGAAACGATTTTACCCAACTCTCCCGGAAACGGAAACTGGGTGAACAGAAGTTATAATTTTGCTTCGCTTATCAGCATTAGCAATACGATGCAGTTGATTGTGGAGATTGAGGATTACAATCCGGGAAATATTGTGGAAGGAGGATTGGATTTCTTTAGAATTGAAGGCGGATTTGTAGGGGTTGAAGAAAACAATTTTGATGTGGCTCAACTAAGTGTTTATCCTAACCCCGGAGCTGATGCATTGATGATTAACTATACGTTTGATAAGTTTTATACTCAACGAACTTTGATGATTAGCGATATGAGTGGCCGTATTGTTATGGAACAAACATTAGATGCAATTGATGGAAGTGTGAACATAGGTAGCTTGTTGAGCTCAGGAAATTATATGGCTTATATTATTACCGAAAGCGGAAAGAGTAAGCCGATTAAATTTACTCGTTTGTAAAAAATACAATGTTTGATTGACAGAAAGCCTCCTTTATTAAGGGGGCTTTTTTATGGAGCCATGTGGCACAAATGCCCCGTTTTATTGGGGGTAAAAGTGCTGCATTTTTGGTTTATATTTGGGAGGCGCTGCGCAGAAGATTTAAGATATATAGATAAAGGAATTATTGAAGATTACGAGTTTGAAAAGCGGTTCTATTTATACTTATTGAAAGTAAGGAACAGATTAGGAAAATACAAAGTCCGTTTGATAAACTTGAATTATAAAAGTTCGCTAATCTGCTATAATTGTGTAAGAAAAGCGAAAAAATGGAATATATTTCTTTGTATATTTAAATGTTATGCGTCATGCTTGGGCTTCGATTTAACTTTACTGCTAACTTTATACATTTGGTATTCTAACTACAACAAAATAATTTAACAACTAAAAATTAAATGGCATGAAAAAAATCTCAACTCTCATTGTTTTGATTGCATTATTTGCCTTCAGCAACTCTAATGCTCAATTAACTGTTCCATGTGGGCAACAATCAACCTACTGGTCTGATGATTTTGAAGGAGCAATTCCAAACTGGTCATCTACCAATGGTGTATGGCAAATTGGTGTTCCTAACTCTGGACCTAATAGTGCACATGGAGGAACACAATGTGCTGCAACTAATCTTAGCGGAAATTATCCCACTAACATAACTTCAATTTTAAAAACTAATTCTTATATTACAATTCCGCCAGCAGTACAAAATCCAAGATTGCGTTTTTGGCTTTGGTGTTCTTTTGCAACAACAAATGGCACTGATTACGGAAAGGTGCAGGCAAAAACTTTAACAGCATCAACATGGACTAATCTTTCAACTTTTACTTATACTGCCAATAGTAGTGGCGTTTGGTCATGCGAAGAAGTTGATTTATCTGCATTTGCTGATTCATCCATTCAAATTGGATTCTTACTCTTTTCTGGAAATGATGGCTATCAATCTTCTGGATTTTATATTGACGATGTTGAAATAAGAACTGGTCCATATATTTCTTTTAATCCGGAAGATTTTGAAAATGGTTGGAAGGACTGGTCAGCCGAAGGAAGTTGGGAAATTGGCGTACCAACCGTGGGACCTACAAGTGGTTGCACTGGAGCTAAGTGTGCGGGAACAAATTTAAATGGGAATTATGGTAAAGAAAGCAATGGGCATCTTAAATCTCCTTGGATGAAATTACCACCTGCCAATCAGAATCCATCCATTTCATTTTGCCATTGGTTTTCATTTGCAACAACTAATGGAAACGATTTTGGTAAACTACAATTTCGTACTTCAACATCAGGATGGAAAGATACAGCTACTTATTCTTCATCATCACCTCTATGGAGCAATGTTTTTTTTGATATGAGTTCTTATGGTGATTCAGTAATTCAATTCGGATTTTTCTTGCAGTCGCTAAATGACAATTATCAATCCTCTGGTTGGTATATTGACAATGTTTATATAAATGGTTTGGCTGATACTTCTTGTTTTTATCCTAACGGCATGGTAGCGACAAATGGAGTAATGTTGAGTTTAAATAATTTAAATGTCAGTCCCAATCCCGCTTCAAACTTTATAATTTTTAAATTTAACACTGCAATCAAAAAGGGAAAACTATTACTCATAAATACATTAGGAGAAACAGTATTAGAAGAAAATTTATTCAATGAATCTAAAAAAGAAATCAATCTAAAAAATATTTCACAAGGAATTTATTTTGCGAAAGTATTTGATGGAGAGAAATATTACTGCAAGAAATTAATTGTTGAACATCACTGAAAAAGTATTTCAAAAAATTGTTTTTGTGGGCAAAATAGTTTTAGAAATGAAATTTAAGTCTTTACTCTCAAACTATTTTACTTCTATTCCAAAATCTATTTCAATTTTAAATTACAGGTTTTATTTAGTAGCGCATGTTGCTTATAATTTTGCATTTACTGTTCACTTCCTTTGGTTAATCCTATTTTTAATTTTAGGAGTAACTCCACTTTTTATTTTTAATATTTTTAGTGTTGGACTTTTTACTTGTTGCATCATAATAAACAGAAAAGGTCATCACATGCTTACCACAGTTCTCGGAATGTCTGAAGTTATTGTACATCAGATTTACGCTTCTTATCTCATTGGTGCAGGTTCGGGATACCCTTTATACATTCTTGTTGTTTCACTTTATCCCTTTATCATGCCAGCGTGGAGATTTTGGGTAAAAATTCTTTTATTTACTTTATCAATTATTGGTTATCTCTTGATTGAAATATTTATTAAAAGTCAACCTCCAATTTATGTTCTTGAAAGCAACTTATTATACATTCTGAATCTGACTAACATTCTTTTTGCTTTCGTATGCTTAAGTATATGGGGAACTTATTTTAACTACGCAGTTTACAAAACAGACGAGGAGTTACAACTTCAAATAAGCAAGTCTGACCAATTATTATTGAATATATTGCCTTATGAAACTGCCGAAGAATTAAAAAATACAGGAACAACTAAAGCCAAAGATTTTAATGAAGTAACTGTGTTGTTTACTGACTTCCAAAATTTTACATCAATGAGCGAGCAGTTAAGTGCACAAGAATTAGTGAATGAAATTAATTATTGCTACAGTGCATTTGATTCCATTATTACAAAACATTCCGTTGAAAAAATAAAAACGATTGGCGACAGTTACATGTGTGCCGGTGGTTTGCCTGTTGCAAACAAAACACATGCGGAAGATACTGTGCGTGCTGCATTAGAGATTCGGGATTTTATGCTGAAAGAGGAGCAAATTCGTAAAGAAAAAGGTAGTTCATTTTTTGAGGTTCGAATTGGTTGTAACACAGGGTCAGTAGTTGCAGGAATCGTTGGTAATAAAAAATTTGCATACGATATTTGGGGAGACACCGTAAACATTGCTTCTCGTATGGAATCATCGGGTGAAGCTGGAAAAGTAAATATAAGTGGAACTACATTTGAAATTGTAAAGGATAAATTTAGATGTATTCATCGAGGTAAAATTCAAGCAAAGAATAAGGGAGAAATTGATATGTACTTCGTTGAAGAACCGTTAGAAGCATTAGTAGCACATCCGATAACATAAAAGTTAAAAGAAATGAAAAAACAAAATCTCTTAATCTTGATTCTCATTCTTGGTGCATATTTCAATTCGATTGCCCAAGTAAAATTTCAAAAATCCTATTCACATGGGATAACCAACAAAGCATATTCATTTCAACAAACAAGTGACAACGGATATGTTATTCTTGGAACAACAAGAACTACTTTCGGTAGTAGTAACAATCTTTATTTAATTAAAACCGATTCAAACGGTGATACATTATGGACTAAATCTTTTGCAGCAACAAGTTCAAACAATGGTAGCGAAGGACATGCTGTTCAACAAACAAATGATGGTGGTTATATTCTTATGGCATATCATAATGATACAGTTGGAATTGCTACCACCGACAACGCATTGCTTATCAAAACTGATGCAAGCGGAAATTCTCTTTGGTGCAAATCTTATGGTGGATGGTATTATAATTCGTTTGGACAAATTGGGCAACAAACAAATGATGGAGGTTATATTATGGTTGGAGGTACTTTTTTTGGAGGTGCAGGTGGCAATGACATTTATTTAATTAAAACTGACAACAACGGTGATTCTCTTTGGACAAGAACGCTTGGAAAAACTACCTCATATGATGTTGGAGCATCAGTTATTCAAACATCTGATGGAGGATATATTGTGATTGGAACATCACTAAATTCAGGAATTGCCGACATTTATTTAATAAAGACAGATAATTCCGGCAATCCGAGTTGGTCAAAGACATACGGTGGAACAAGCGATGATTACGGATTTACAGTTCAACAAACTTCTGATGGCGGCTTTATTCTCTCTTGCTCAACATCAAGTTTCGGAACAGGGTTAGTCAATCCTTACTTAATTAAAACCAATTCAAATGGAGATACTTTGTGGACAAAAGTGTATAGTGGAAATAGTTCTGATGAAATTTCAGGTTATGCGGTAAATCAAACGAATGATGGTGGCTATATTTTAACAGGTGGAGCCACAATTTCTGTTGGAGATATTGCCTATATTATTAAAACAGACAGTACAGGAAACCTCACATGGTCTAAAAGGTATGGCACATCCGATGAAGCATCATTTTCAGTTACACAATGTAATGACGGTGGTTATGCAATGGTGGGTTCTACAGATATGTCAGGAAACCAGCAAATCTATTTAGTAAAAACTGACGCAAACGGAAATAGTGATTGCAATGAATCTAACTTACCTTTAACTGTCAACTCAGCATCAACACAAGTTTCTAATCAAACAACATTATCTTCTTCTCAAGGTGTTGCTGTACCTCAGTCAACAATTGTTACCAGTGGGGGAACTTCAACTACCTTTTGCACAAGTGTCGGACTCAATGAAATTCAATTAGATTATACTTTCTCTTTATTTCCAAATCCTTCATCAGGTAATTTTAATATTACGTTGAATAAAAATTTTAAGGATGGAAAAATTGCTGTTATCAATTTACTTGGTGAATGTGTTTTTGAAGAACACCTCATAAACCAATCTAATAAAGAAATTCAAATGAAAAATATTTCGCATGGAATATATTTTGTTAAAGTGTTTGATGGAGAGCAAAGTTACTGCAAGAAAATAATTGTTGAGCAAGATTGAGACGAAACAAATTGTGCGCGTAGTCGAACGAACGGATAACAGTAAGATTAAAAGAAATAAAAAAAAGAAGGGCTTTATTCACTTCTTTTTTTTACTTCTTTAATCCCTTCTTCGTTCGTCAAACTGTCTAAAAACCTAACCTTAATTTGTTGAATACATTTTACACTATAATACCCTTTAGTGTATGTGTAGATGCGAGCGGATCTTTTTTTTATTTCACTTGGGCAATCAGAAAAATGTTTTTTTTAAAAGCCGCTTAAAATCGCACCCGGACATTTGTAATACCATTGAATTACTATTTTTGAATAACAATTGTAGTTTTTAGACGGACTGACGTTAGTGGCAATGTTAATACAGACAAAACTTAATACAACGAATTGAAAATATAACAATGGGAGCAGCAGAAATAGTAACAATTATCATTTCAAGTTCCGTACTTGCGGCTATTCTGACAGGACTCGTGAACTTGAGAATTCAAAATTTAAATTACAAAAGAGAATATTACAAGAAATTGATTGAACGCAGAATTGACGCCCAAGAACAAATATTGAATTTAACCAACGAACTCCGCATCCAAGTAAAACTAGACGAAGGTGTATTATGTAATAGACTTTGTGCGACAGGCGAACAACATTTTGAGTCTATTTCAAAAATAGTCGCAGCATCTGTAAACATTTCCTTTTGGTTGAGCAATGAACTTTCCAATATTTTACTCGACTTCAATATATTTTTGTTGAATGAAAAAAATCACGAAATAAAAGGAACTAATCAAATTGAAAGAGACAGAAGCTTACAGCAATTAGGAATAAAAAACCACGATAAAATAAGAGATTTTAGAAGTAAAATTGAACACCAATTAATGAAAGACTTTGCAAATTTGACAGAGATAAAATCATTTGTAAAATCAAAAAACAAATCGGAAGATAAACTCTATTTGCTCAAAAAATAATGTGGAGAACAAGAAACACAGCCACTAACAGGCGTTTGGCTCAATGGCGGGTGACGTGGTTAATTGAACATTCTTCCTCGCATCAACTTTTGTGGTGAATTTTACTTCATAGGATAGTTTTTGTTATTAACGCCTCTGCGCTGTTTGAATGAACGGTGCAGGGGCGTTTTTTTAATCATCCGCTTCCCTTTCCTTATGCGTTGCTTTCCTTTATAGTGTATCTGTTTGCTTGCTTTAATAATAGGCTTGCTTATCCATAGTATAGTGTATCCGAAACATTGTATTGGCTTAAGTTTTATCGGGCAAAGGTTTATTGTACAAAGCATGGGCTTTTACACAATCAATAAATTAATCTGAGTATATTTGATATGATGTTAACCGAAACAGAAACGCCTGTATTGAAACTTTCAATAGCACTGCATAACGGTGACCTGCGTCTTTTTGTTCAGTTTGATTATAATAAGGAACTGAACGAGCTGGCAAAGCAAATACCGGGAGCAAAGTGGAGCTACACCAAAAAGCAATGGCATTTTAATTTGAACAAACAGGTGATTGCATTGCTGAAAGAAAAATTTGAACCTGTTGCACAGCTTGATTTCGGTGTGCTGGAAAAACAATGGAACGAGCAGGATGAAAAAAATAATATCGCGCTTTTAAAAACCGAGATTAAATTACCTGTTTTAAAAGAAGAGGATGAAATCAGTGAATCGCACCGCGTGGCATTGCGGGCTTATATAGAAATGTTGCGGCTGAAAAACTATAGCCCCAATACCATTAAAACCTACAAATATCTTTTTGCCGAATATCTGAACCATTTTCCGAAACAAAAGCCAGGCACTGTTACCAAATTTCAGATTTTGGATTTTATGGTGGGCAAACGAAATAAAAACAACTGGAGCAGCACCCGGCAAAACCAGATGATAAACGCCATAAAATTCTTTTACGAAAAACTACTGAAACACCCGCCCCAGGAGTATGATTTGCCACGAGCGAAAAAAGAATTTAAGCTGCCTACCGTTTTTTCAGAAAACGAATTGCTGCGCATAATATTAGCCACCGAAAACCTGAAACACCGCGCCATGCTTTGCCTGGCTTACAGTGCCGGACTGCGCATAAGCGAAATTGTGAACCTGAAAATGGAGGATATTGACCGCGAGCGGATGGTGATCAATATCAGACAGGCTAAAGGCCGCAAAGACAGGCAGGTGATGCTGAGCGCTGCATTGCTTGAATTACTGAGTATTTATTATAAAGAAGAAAAGAAAAAACCGAAAGTATATTTGTTTGAAGGGCAGTACCGCGGAAAATACAGTACCCGAAGTATTGAATTGATTATGAAAGCTGCCAAGCGAAAAGCCGGAGTGCATAAAAAAGGAAGCATACATGCCATACGCCACAGCTTTGCCACTCACCTGCTCGAAGGCGGCACCGATATTTTTACCATTAAAGAATTGCTGAGGCATAGCAGTTTAAAAACAACCGCTATTTATGCCCACGTGAGCAAAAAACATATTGCCAAAGTACAAAGCCCATTGGATAAACTAGCCATGGATACTACTAAAAAATTAAAAGGTAAATGAGTTTCGGAATAATGCCTGGGTATTTCGGTATATTTATATATTTGATTGATAATGAAGGGGTAAATTTCTGG
>Ga0116143_10002185_pt1 | contig 21798 bp, 17 predicted proteins | sample AD_UKC034_MetaG_FD_89745 | JGI IMG/M metagenome (GOLD analysis project Ga0116143, IMG submission 89745) | Active sludge microbial communities of municipal wastewater-treating anaerobic digesters from USA - AD_UKC034_MetaG | ecosystem: Engineered > Bioreactor > Anaerobic > Digestate | place: USA...
GACCTCCCGGAATCGGTCGTCAATGAGGAAACCAGCAGCGCGATCAGCGATATAGTCCGGAGTTCTGCGCAAAGGGGCGTCACGGATGAAGCCCTGATGGAGAAGAAGGATGAAATCTTTGAGGCCGCCTCGCGCTCGGCCAAGGACAAAGTGAAGCTGCGGTATATCCTGCATAAAATCGCGACGGCGGAAAACATGGAAGTATCCGATGCGGACTATCGGAATCATGTGGCGCGCGCCGCGATGGGCTACGGCATGGACCCCGAGAAGCTCCTGAAGGACATCGAGGGGAAGAACAGAAAAGAACGAATCATAGACGATATTCGCGTGGGCCGCGCGCTGGATTTTGTGCTGGCCGAGGCGGATGTCCAGGGATAACGGAGAAGCAGCGATGAAATCAGCAAACCAGACACTCGTCCCGATGGTGGTTGAGCAGACCAGCCGGGGGGAGCGCGCCTTTGACATTTATTCGCGACTGCTGAAAGAACGCATTATCTTTATCGGCACGCCGATCGACGATGATGTCAGCAATCTGATTGTCGCACAGATGCTTTTTCTGCAAAGCGAGGATTCTGAAAAGGACGTTCATCTCTACATCAACAGCCCCGGTGGATCGGTAACGGCGGGGCTGGCCATCTATGACACCATGCAGTTCCTGAAATGCGATGTGACAACGTATTGTGTGGGACAGGCCGCCAGTATGGGGGCGGTGCTGCTGGCTGCAGGAACCAAAGGCAAGCGCTTTGCGCTTCCAAATGCCCGCATCATGATCCATCAGCCCTGGGGCGGGGTGCAGGGCGCCGCCTCCGATATCAGCATCCAGGCCAAAGAGATTCTGCGATTGCGTGAAATGCTGAACAGTCTGCTGGTCAAGCACACGGGCAAAACGCTCAAGACCATCGAAACCGACACCGATCGCGATTTTTTCATGTCGGCTGATGACGCGCGCAAATACGGGCTCGTGGATGAAGTGATTGTCAGCCGCAAGGGAGATGCAGGGAAGCAGCCGTTGTCATGACAGGAAAAGGTCCCGTGAATCGATGTTCTTTCTGCGGCCGCGCTCAGCGTGAGGTCGGACAGCTGATTGCCGGCCCGGGAGTATTCATCTGCGACAGCTGCGCTGCCCAGGCGGCGGAAATGAGCCGTCCTCCGCATGCCGGGAAGAAGCCGGCCCCGCCGCTTGAGGATCTCAAGGTGCCTGCGCCCCATGAGATCAAGGCCGCCCTGGATGAATATATCGTCGGGCAGCAGCAGGCCAAGAAAGTGCTGTCTGTCGCTGTGCACAATCACTACAAGCGCGTCAACTACCAGCACAAACTGCTTCATGCAGAGTCCGGTGCGGGGGTGGAGATCGAAAAGAGCAATATCCTGCTGATTGGTCCGACCGGAAGCGGAAAGACCCTGATGGCCAAAACGCTGGCCCGGATTCTGGATGTGCCGTTCAGCATTTCCGATGCCACTTCCCTGACAGAGGCGGGTTATGTGGGAGAAGATGTTGAAAATATTCTTCTGCGTTTGCTGCAGGCCGCGGATTATGATCTGGCCCGCGCCCAGCGGGGTATCGTATATGTGGACGAGATTGACAAGATCGGCCGCCGCATGGAGAACGTTTCAATAACGCGCGACGTGTCCGGCGAGGGTGTTCAGCAGGCGCTGCTGAAAATTCTGGAGGGCACGGTCGCCAATATCCCGCCCAAGGGAGGCCGCAAGCATCCTGAACAGGAATATATTTCGATGGACACCACCAACATCCTGTTCATCTGCGGCGGCGCGTTCACGGGACTTGATGAAATCATCCAGCGCCGGGCCGGCAAGGGTGCGCTGGGGTTCCGCGGCGAGGCCGAAAAGAAAGCAAGGCCGAAGGTTGAGCCGGAAGACCTGATCCGGTACGGACTCATTCCTGAATTCATCGGGCGCATGCCGGTCGTTTCCACGCTTGAAGCGCTGACTGAAGCAGACCTTGTGCGTATTCTCACCGAACCCAGAAACGCCATGACAAAGCAGTATCAGCAGCTGCTGGCCATGGAGGGAATTGACCTGACCTTTACATCATCCGCGCTGAATGAACTGGCCCGAATGGCGAAACAGAAGGGTACCGGCGCGCGCGCGCTTCGCTCCATCCTTGAGCATGTGATGCTGGATGTGATGTACGAAGCGCCTGTGAAAAAGAGCGCCGGAAGGAAATGCCGGATATCCCGGGCGAGCATCGCCCAGCACTTCGAGACGCCGGAACTGAAGGCCGGTCGCCGCCGAAGCGCCTGATGACTCTGTGTACGGCTCATGTGCGGGGAAGACGGAAGAATGAGAAAACGTCTGCAAGTCGCATGGATATGTGTTCTGCTGCCGCTGGCTGTTCACGCCCGGCAAATCCCGCTGACGATTCTTTTTACCTCGGATGTTAACGGCCGGCTGGTCTCGGCAGATTCTTCAGGAGGGCTCCTGCAGTGTGCCGCCCTGACCCGCGCTATCCGCGCACAGCGGAGGAATGTCCTCCTGCTGGACTGCGGAGACGCCGTGCATGGGAGTTTCGTGAGTGCGATCACCGGCGGCGCCGCCGTTCGCGATGCGATGGAGGAAATGGAATACGACGCCTGTGTTCCCGGACGAAGTGATTTTGATTCTGGAATTCGGGGGTATAAGGGCCTTTTTGAAACATCCTCTGTTCCCGTCCTGGCGGCCAACATCCACCCTCCGGGCTTCATGCGGCCTTTTCTTGTGAAGGAAATTGACGGTATTCGGGTGGTTGTTGTTGGCCTGGCTTGTCCTGTGCTGGCCGGGTGTCATCTTCCTGACAAGCTTGACGGTCTGCAGGTCAAAGACTCCGTGTCCGCGCTGGCGGATATCATGCCGTTGGTGCGCCAGATGGACCCGGATGTGGTGATCCTGGCCACGCACCAGGCATGGCAGGATTACGACGGGCCGGGAAGCGAAATCAACGCCATCGTGCGCCGCTTCCCCGAAATTGATGTCATCCTCGGCGGCCGCCGCTACCGGCCTGAATACCGCAGGCTTTCCGACAGCACCGTCTATGCCCAGGCGGGCAGCGGGGCGCATCATGTCGGCATGGTGGACATTGTATATGACAATGTGAGCCGAACCATCACGTCATCGTCAGGCCTGGCGCACCCTGTAACGCCATCCATTCGCCCCGATCAGGTTCTTCAGAAAAAACTGGCGCGGGTTTTAAAGAAGGCGCAGGAAGAGAGCCGGAAAACGGCCGGCTGTCTTTCCACCCCGCTTGCCGGATCATCTCTTGTGGCGGCCGCAGTCATGTCAGCATGCGGCGCGGATGCAGCGATGCTGGAGGATGTCTCCCGACGGACGTTGTCTGCGGGCAAACTGACAATGGAAGAGGTATGGGATATGGTTCCCCACGAGCGCGAAATCGCCGTGATTTCCGTCACCGCTTCGCAGATGGATGAAATCCTCGAGCAGGAAGCCGCCCTTGGCAGAGAGTCCTCGCGTCTGATTGTGAACGGTCTCTCCTGGGAGCAGTACGATGACCGTGAGGCTGGAGCCCGCATTGAGCAGCTTCGCATGGCGGATGGCGCTTTTATTCATCCCCGGAAACTGCTGCGCGTCGCTGCTGCGGATGTCACCCTGGCCTCATCCTGCGGCCGCAGACCGCATTTGCGCGCGCTTTCAGAAGAACCGTCCTCGCGCATTGAGGAAACCGGGCTCCGCATGCGCGATGCGGTTCTGGCCTATCTTCAGGCGAATTATCCTTGCTTCGGGGGGGATGGGGCGGATAAACCGTAAGCATATGAATATGAAGTTCAAAAAACTATCCGGAGAGGGGTGGCTGCAAGCCCTCATTTTGCTTCATATCTTCTTCATTCCTGTTGCCATTTCCCCCGCCCAGGTGCTGCTTTTCACAGCGGTGGCGGCCGGAATGTTTTTTCTGCTGCGGGAACATCGGCTTGCGGAAATCAAATCAAGTTCCTATTTCGTGCCGGTGCTGTTGTTCGGTCTGATGATCATTCTGTCTTATTTCTGGAGTGTCAGGCCCTCTGTCACGGCTCACAAGTTTCACAGGATCATCTATTATCTGGGATTGTTTATGACGGGTCTGCTGCTGTGCCCGGACCGCCGGGGCATCCGTCTGGCCGTATGGATGTTTGTTTCCGGATCAAGTGTGCAGGCGGTGTGGGATCTGGCGCGGGTCCCGATTCTTGTGTGCGTCCGCGGAGTCAATCTGTACGATACCGGAAACATGCGCGATCCGCAGCTGTATCTGGTGTCGCTGATTCTGCTTGCCGCGTTTTTCATGTTCGGCGAAGTGCGAGGGAAAAACCGGATTTGCTGGGCTGCGCTGGTGCTCAATGCGGCAGGCCTGATCATTCATTTCAAGCGCGGCGTTTGGATTTCCTTTTTCATCGCGCTTCTGCTCCTGGTGCTGCTGACGCGCAGATGGAAGGCGCTGGCCGCCGCCGCGCTGGTGGCCGGCTCTCTTGTGTTTGTCCCGCAGGTGCAGCAGCGGCTCGCAGGACTGAAGGACGAGTTCAGGACGGGACAGGGCGGTCGCATGGCTCTCTGGACCGAAGTGGCTCCCGCTCTGATCCGGGAACATCCTCTGGGCATGGGATACGGCGCGACCCGCAACGAGGATTTCACTCCTCATACAGCCTATGTGCAGCCCAAACTGACTCATGTCCACAACAACGCCCTTCAAATAATTCTGGAACTGGGCTGGCAGGGTCTGGCTGTATGGATTCTGTGGATGGGGACCGCTCTGGTGACCTGTGGCCGCCTTGTTCGCAACCCCGAAGTGAAGGAGCGGTGGGTCGCGCTGGGCGGCCTGGCCGCACTTGCGGGACTGCTTGTGAACGGCATGGTGGAATACAACTTCGGCGACAGCGAAATATTGATGGCCTACTGCTTCCTGATGGGGCTGTCAGTCCTTCTCCGTCGTTCCGACGCCGCACCGGCCGCCATCTGACGTCAGCAGCCAGTTGAGCAGTTCCTCCTTGTCGGCAAAGCATCCATCCAGTTGTGCGCGGTAGGCTTTGTCCAGAAGGATTTTCATTGCGGGACCCCGAGACACGCCGTGTTTCAGCAGATCCCCGCCGCGCACCCAGTGAGCGGGCAGTGGCCGATCAGTATATTCAGCGGCATACAGATTGAGCGCCTGAAATGCCTGCGCATCCTGAGGGTGGCTTAAGCGGAACAGTTCCATCTGGATGGGGAATCCGCGTGCGGAAAGCATCAGGCGTTTTTCGCTTTCCGGTTTGGCTGAGAAATTCTGCATGTCCGGCTGCACCCGGACGGCGTCGCACACAATGTTCACGATTTCTGTGCTGCAGCGCAGACGCTTCATGGCTTTCTCTGCCGTGTCCGCGTCCGCGGCCGAGAAAAAAACCACAGCATAACCCATGGATGCGGTGCGGATGCGCATGCGGTTCAGCCTGTCGGCAGTCTCATTCAGGACAACTTCTGTATTCAGCGAGGGAAGTTCCGGAAAGATATGCTTCAGCAGTTCCAGATTCCTGAGCAGTTGCAGGGCAGCACCCGGCTTTGGGGCCTCTTCAAAAATGCGCGCGATCTCGGCCTGAACTCTTTCCACACTGATGCGATCAAGGAGTCCGGCATGGTTCCTTATGGCATTGGCCGTTTGTTCTTCCACTGTGAAATCGAGCACGGAAGCAAACCTTGCGGCCCGCAGCATGCGCAGATGATCCTCGGCAAAGCGTTCCGAAGGATTTCCGACCGCGCGAATTGTTTTATTCTTCAGATCTTCACGCCCGTTCACATAGTCTATGACCTGTTCTGTGGAGGGATCATAAAAGAGCGCATTAACTCCGAAATCCCTGCGCCGGGCGTCTTCTTCGGGGCCGCAGAACTGAACGGCATCCGGACGCCTCCCGTCGCTGTAGGAGATGTCTGTCCGGAAAGTGGCTACTTCGAAGCAGAAGGGTTCCTGTTTTACCAGAATTACTCCAAATGCGCGCCCAACGGCCTCCGTGTGTGTGAAGAGGGACTGAACCGTTTCCGGAGCTGCATCTGTGGCTATATCATAATCCTTTGGTTCGCGCCCCAGCAGCAAATCGCGCACACAGCCGCCGGCAAAGTAGGCGGTATATCCATGGGCCTGCAATGTGCGCGCGATATGAGCAGCAGATTCACGCATGCGGACGCTGCGTGATTCAGACAATCGGGGTGCGCGCATCTGGAGTGAGGGGTGCCAGCCGGTTTGCGCAGTATTTCAGCAGGCCGGTCTTGTCTTCCGGCGAGATGTACACGGGAACCCGCTGATCATTCATCTGCACCCGGGTCAGCGTCTTTGTGGACGCGGCCAGAAAAGTGCCCGTGCTCAGAAAGCTGGCAGATTTCATGGCGTCCACAGAGTGGATTACATCAAAGGGGATGGGCATAATATAGAACCAGCCTTCGATCAGTATTCCCTGAGGACAGAGATGATAGCGGCGCGGGGGATAGAGCAGGGGATAGATGTAAACCATCAGTTCAAAGAATGTCTTGTCGTAGAGCGCGGGAGTGCTCATGTCCCAGGTGATATCGGAAAACTGCTTGCGATAGCCGACCATCCGCAGCCGCGCCAGCAGAAGTGTGATCAGAAAAACCCCAATGGCCCATTTAAGAATTTCCAGCGGAGATCCGCTGACCACTTCAATCGAGGATTCCTTCAGCGAATACAGGCGATAATAGGTAATCATCGCAAAAACAAGAGGCGAGAGAAAGTGCGCCACCGAAGTGGATATCCGGTCATTGCTTGAGTTGGCGATATAGAGGTGGACAATATAGAGGCCCAGAATTCCGATACCCCAGAAAAGACTCCCGGAGGTTTCCCTCCATTCGTCGCGGTCAATGCCCCCGACCTCGCGGGTGCTCTGCATTTGGGCGGCGATGGTGTCCTGCGCCGGAAGAGAAGGAGTGCTCTCGTTCTGCAGATAGGTGGGGATGGCTATGGCCAGCACCACAAACACAAGAGCAAGCAGTTCAAGAAGCAGCGGCCGCTTTGGTGGTGCCCATCTGTTGGTGTCCATAAAATTTCCTGTAGCTGTTTCCTTGTCTTCCCAGCAACTCCATCTTTATGCAGGTATATACTACCCGCCACCTGCACTGAGGCAAGCAAAAACACGTAAATATGAGCTTTCGCATTGAAACTGCTTCCGCGTGGGGTAAAGTTACCCAAATAGCGCGAGAAAGGATGTTGTATGAAGAACTTGTTTATGTGGGCGTTGATTGTGATGTCAGTGGTGTTTCTCTCCGGCTGTCGCCCTCCCGTGGCGCCTGAAACTCCTGCCCCGGAGGCTCCGGACGCCGCGGCGCCGGCCCCGGCCCCGGCAGCGTCCAGGGACTTTGACATTCCCTCTCTGTCTGCCGATGGAGGCACCATTGCGCTGGCATCACACAAAGGGAAGGTTGTGCTGCTGGACTTCTGGGCCACTTGGTGTCCTCCCTGCCGTTATGAGCTTCCGGCCCTGATGAAGCTTTATGCCGATCTCAAGGACCGCGATTTTGTTCTCATCGGGATGACGGTGGATCAGGGCAGCCGGGAAAAAGTTCAGGCGGATGTCGCGAAATTCAGCCTGACCTATCCGGTTGGACTGGCCGGCCCCGATGTCCAGGCCGCCTACGGCGGCATTCGCGCCGTGCCCACTAAATTCCTGCTTGGGAAAGACGGCAGCATCATCGAGACCTTCATCGGGCTTGTTCCCGAAGAAGAGCTGCGTTCCAAAATTGAAGGGGCGCTGGCGGAGTAAATCACGGGAGAGTCCCATTCATGCGCCGGCCGCTTTTCATCATAAGCCTTTCAGCTCTCCTTGCGATGCATGCGCGGGCCAGTTCTCCATTTCAGGCGGATGCCCGTCTGGAGGGAGACGTCCTGCGGGTTCAGCTGGCGGCCCCGGATGGACACTGGTTCTATGCTGATCAGTTTTCTGTCGAGGATGCCGCTGGAACCCGGTTGGAACCCCGCGCCGGGCCCTCCGCCATTCGGCACCATGATCCTTTTCTGAACGAGATAAAAGATGTCTATATGGGGACCGCAGAGTTTTTTTATGACGGTGCCGGCCTGCAATCCGTCACGGTGAAATTTCAGGGGTGCAACAACGAGGTCTGTTTCTTTCCCGAGGCGCGCCCGTTCATTTTCGCTGACGGGTTTTCAACTGAACGAGCATCCGCTTCCTCCGCCGGCGAATCCGCATGGCGGAACGAAATCAAAGGATTTCAGGTGCGCGCCGGCGATTCCGGATACATGAAGACCGATGCGTTCCTGAAGTTTCTGGAATCCGCTCCGCGAGAACGATTCTCGCTGGAGGATCGTGGCATGATATGGATTCTTGCGCTGATTCTGCTGGGCGGCCTCGCCCTCAATCTGACTCCCTGTGTGCTCCCCATGATCCCGGTGAATCTGGCGGTCATTGGCGCGGGCGCCCGCGCCGGAAGTCGAAGAAACGGATTCCTGCTGGGCGCAGCCTATGGCACAGCCATTGCCCTGACCTATGGAATGCTGGGCGCATTCGTGGTGCTGACGGGCTCAACATTCGGTTCACTGAATGCCTTCCCGTGGTTCAATCTTGGGATCGCGCTTGTTTTCGTGCTGCTGGCTCTGGGAATGTTCGATGTTATTCACATAGACTTTTCACGCTTTCAGGGCGGCCCCGTGCAGAACAACAGGAACCCGTTTTGGCTGGCACTGACCATGGGTGCGGTGTCGGCGCTGCTGGCCGGAGCCTGCGTGGCGCCCGTGGTCATATCGGTTCTGGTCCTTTCGGCCAAACTGTATGCGTCGGGTGTCCGCAGCGGCATCCTGCTGCCGTTTCTGCTGGGGGCGGGAATGGCGCTGCCGTGGCCGTTTGCCGGCATGGGACTCTCTTTCCTCCCGAAACCCGGCAAATGGATGGTCTGGCTCCGCAACGGCTTTGGAGCGCTGATTCTGCTGCTGGCGCTGTATTACGCGCACCTGGCGTGGACGCAGTTCGGGATTACGGGGCTCGATGAGGCAGCCGGCGGTCACGGGGAAATTGTTCCGGCTTCACAGGCCAACGTGGAACTGGCAGACGGACTCATCCGCGCCGCCGCGGAGGGGAGGCCGGTCCTGATTGATTTCTATGCAAGCTGGTGCAAGAACTGTCTTGCGATGGACAAAACCACCCTCAAAGACCCTGCGGTGCAATCGGCCCTCGCGGACTATGTTTTCATAAAATATGCCGCCGAGAATCCGTCCGATCCGCTGACCAGGGAAGTTCTGGAATATTTTGGTGTGCTTGGTTTGCCCACTTATGTCATATTGTCGCCCGCCGTTCCCTGATGGAGCGTGCGCATGAAACTTTGCGATGAATAAAGAGATTTCAACATCTGTATCCGCGGTGAAGCGCGAAGACGTGATGAAAATCATCAATGCCTTCCGCGATCAGCCCGGCGCGCTGATTCCCCTGCTGCAGGCGGTGCAGAGGGAATACGGTTATGTGCCGAAAGAGGCCGTGGACCTCATTGCCGATGAACTGGGCATGTTCCCTGTGGACATCTACGGTGTGCTGACCTTTTACGCCCAGTTTTATCTCGAGCCGCGCGGCCGGCACACCATCCGCGTCTGCGAGGGCACGGCCTGCTATATCATGGGCGGAAAGGATATTCTGGACCGCCTGAAAACGGATCTTGGCGTTGAGGAGTCCAAAACCACGGCCGACGGCCGGTTCTACCTTGAAACCGTCGCCTGCCTTGGATGCTGCGGCATGGCCCCGGCCATGATGATTGATGAAGATTTCTACGGGAACTGCACAGTTGGACAGCTTGATGAAATTCTGAAGAAGTATGAGTGAAAAACGTAAAATCCTGATCTGCATGGGCACCAGCGGCATTGCCGCCGGCGCGACCGGTGTCGCCCGCCTTTTTGAGCAGGAGCTGGGCAAGCGGAATCTGGCAGACGGATTTCAAATTATCCGGACCGGAGATCGCGGCCTCTTCCGCGATGTGCTGGTGGACGTTATCGAGCCCGATGGCCAGCGGACGACCTATGAATATGTGAAGGCGGAGGATGTCGTTCCGATTGTGGAAGAGCATCTGATCGAGGGTAACCCTTATGCGAAGCGCCTCGCGGGCAAGAGTTATCATGATTTCTTCAAGAGCCAGATGCGCATTGTGCTCAAGAACTGCGGAGAGATTGATCCCGAGGACATTGAGGCCTATGTCATGCATGACGGCTATTCAGCTCTTCGCAAAGCCGTTCAGGATGATTCTGCGCAGATCGTGAAAACCGTCACGGATTCCGGCCTGCGCGGGCGCGGCGGCGCGGGATTCCTCACCGGCATGAAATGGAAATTCTGCCGAGAGGCTGCGGGCGATCAGAAGTATATTGTCTGCAACGCGGACGAGGGCGATCCTGGCGCATTCATGGATCGAAGTGTGCTGGAGGGCGATCCTCACGCCGTGATCGAGGGCATGGCCATTGCCGGCTTTGCGGTGGGCGCGTCGCGCGGAGTGGTCTACTGCCGCGCTGAGTATCCGCTGGCCGTCAAGCGCCTGCAGAAGGCGATTGACCAGTCCCGTGAGAAGGGATTTCTCGGGAAATCGGTGTGCGGCAGTCCGTTTGAATTTGACATTTCCATCATGCAGGGCGCAGGGGCGTTTGTGTGCGGCGAGGAAACAGCGCTGCTGGCCTCCATCGAAGGCAAGCGCGGCACGCCGCGCATCAAGCCGCCGTTCCCGGCGCAGCAGGGCCTGTGGGGGAAACCTACCGTAATCAATAATGTCGAGACGTTTGCAAACGTGCCGCATATCATCAACCATGGCGCGGAATGGTTTGCATCCATCGGGACAGAGAAAAGCAAGGGGACAAAGGTTTTTGCGCTGGCCGGCAAGGTGAAAAACACGGGCCTTGTGGAAGTTCCGATGGGCACCACGATCCGCGAGCTGGTGTTCGGACCGGGCGGGGGAATGCTTCACAAGAAACTTGGACTGAAAGGCGTTCAGCTCGGCGGGCCTTCCGGCGGATGCATTCCCGCCGCGATGGCCGACACGCCCATTGACTACGAATCCCTGCAGAGCACCGGCGCGATCATGGGCTCCGGCGGCGTGATCATCATGGACGAGAAAACCTGCATGGTGGATGTGGCGCGTTATTTCACCGGGTTTACGGTTTCGGAATCCTGCGGCCAGTGCACACCCTGCCGCGTGGGGCTTAAGCGCATGCATGAGGTTCTGACCCGTGTGGTCGAAGGCGAGGGTGTGCCGGCCGATCTGGAGTTTCTGGGAAACATGGGCAATACGATTTGCGCGACTTCTCTTTGCGGCCTGGGCCAGACCGCCCCCAATCCGGTGCTGACGACTCTGCGCTATTTCCGTGACGAGTTCGATGCGCATGTGCAGCGCAAGGAATGCCCGGCGCATGTCTGCACAACTTTGATGCACTACGAAGTCATTGAAGACATGTGCATCAAATGCGGAGCCTGCGCTAAGGTTTGTCCCGCGGGCGCGGTGACCTGGGAGAGGGGAAAGACTGCCCGGATTGATCCGGCAAAATGCACACGGTGCAATGCCTGCAACACAGCCTGCAAATACATGGCGATTCGCTGATGAAAATTACGCTCAACGACAAAGTGATTGAGACCCGGCCCGGCAAAACGGTGCTGGAGGCCGCGCTGGATGCGGGGGAATACATTCCCAATCTCTGCTATCATCCGGATGTCCGCCCGGTGGGCGCCTGCCGGCTCTGCATTGTGCAGATCAAGGGCATGCGAGGTTTCCCTCCCGCCTGCACAACGAAGGCGGCCGACGGCATGGAGATACGGACGGATTCCCCTGAACTGATCCGGTTCCGGAAGAATCTCGCCTGGCTCGCCGTCAGCGAGGCCCCGGAAGCCATGAAGGCCAATGGCCAGTTCAGAAAGGTTGTTGAATACATTGGCCTTGAGGATGTGCTCCCCGGGTACATCCCGCAGTCGAAAGGCCGGCCGGCGGATGATTCCGATCCGCTGTACATCCGCGATCCGGATCTCTGCATCCTCTGCGGCCGCTGCGTGCGCATGTGCAGCGATGTGCGGCAGGTCGGCGCCATCGGCATTGTGAACCGCGGCATCGAGAGCGAAGTCGGAACAAGTTTCGCAGAACCTGTGCTGCAGTCCACCTGCAAGTTCTGCGGCGCGTGCGCCGAAGTATGCCCGACCGGCGCGATCCGCGACCGGATCCCCATGTGCGAAATTGACCGTGAGGCCAAGATCGTGCCGTGCCGCGAGGCCTGCCCCGCGCACGTGGATGTCCCGCGCTATGTTTATCTGATTTCGCAGGGCCGTTTTGACGAGGCCCTGGAAGTGATTCGCGAGCGGCTTCCGTTCCCGTTTGTGCTTGGGGCCGTCTGCACGCACCTGTGCGAGGCCGCCTGCAAGCAGTGTCAGGTGAGCGGTCAGCCGGTCGCCATCCGCGAGCTGAAGCGCTATGTTGCCAGCCGCGACAGTGGATCCTGGCGCCGCAAGCTGAAAGTGGTTGCTCCGACCGGCAAGAAAATCGCCGTGATCGGCTCGGGCCCCGCCGGCCTTTCGTGCGCGTGGTTTCTGCGCCGGGCGGGCCATGAAGTCACCGTGTATGAGGCGCTCCCCAGGCCCGGCGGCATGCTCCGGGCCAGCATTCCGCGCTACCGCCTGACCGAAGACGATCTGGATCGCGAAATCAATGTCATCCGCGAAGCCGGCGTGGAAATCAAAACCGGCGTTCGCGTGGAGTCGCCCGATGAGCTTCTGAAAAACGGAGCCGATGCTGTATTCATTGCCATTGGCGCGGAGAAGGGGACGCGCATGACGTTTGAGGGATCGCCCGAAGATCCGCGCATCCGCGACGGACTGACAGTGCTGGAGGACATCAATGACGGCCGCCTCACGAAGATGAAAGGCATAATCGCCGTGGTGGGCGGCGGCAATGTGGCGCTGGACGTGGTACGCAGCGCACGCCGGCTGGGCGCGGAGCGCGTGATTCTTCTCTATCGCCGGTCCCGGAGTGAAATGCCTGCTTCGAAAGAAGAAGTGGATTTCGCGGAAGAAGAGGGTGTTGAATTTCATTTCCTTGTAAATCCGGTGAAAGTTTTCGGGAAGCCGGACAAACTGGAAGTGGAATGCATCCGCATGGAGCTGGGCGAACCCGATGCCAGCGGCCGCCGCCGGCCAGTGGTGGTCGAAGGCAGCGAATTCAGGATTGCCGCCGACCAGCTCATTGCCGCCATCGGTCAACAGACCGAGGTTCCGGCTTCTTTCGGTATCGAAACCGACAAGTGGGGCTGCGTGAAGGTGGACAAGGACACCTATGCAACCTCGCGCAAGGGGGTCTTTGCCGCGGGCGATGCGGTGACCGGTCCGGCGTCTGTGATTGAAGCCATTGATGCCGCGCGCAAGGCGGCATCGTCCATTGACCTCTATCTCGGCGGGGACGGGAACGTTGAGAAGCCCATCGCGCCGCCTGAGAAAATGGATCCGCGGCTTGGATCCGAAAAAGGATTTTCAGGCAGAAAGCGCCGTCCGGTTCCCGTTATTCCGGTGGAGGAGCGGACGAGCACATTCAACGAAGTGGAGAAAACCTATTCGGAAGAGGATGCTGTGAACGAGGCCTCGCGCTGTCTGCGCTGCAAGCTGCGCCTTGAAATCGGTCGCGCCCCGATGCCGCCGGAGAATAAGGTGAAGATCAGATGAATTCCTGCGCATGGACATCAACCATATTGGGAACGCTGCTGGGCGTGTTTTATCTATGGCTTGTTTTGAAACCCGCATCGTGGAGAAACGCGGCCGCAAAGTTTCCTCGCAGCGTGTGGGCGGGCCGCATCCTGACGGCCGTGGCGGTGCTGTGGGTGTCATGGCTTCTGTTCCACATGAACCTTGGCCGGCTCTCGTTCCTGAAATCGGCCGTGTGGTATCTCGCTCCGATATGCTATCTGCTGATCATTTTCTTCATGGATGATCTGCTGGCGCCGCGCGCTCTGGGCGGACTGATGCTGCTGGCGGCCAATCCGATTTTCTATCATGTCCGCTGGCATGATTCGAATCTGCGTCTGATCATCGTGGTGCTGGGCTACATCATCGTCATCAAGGGCATGCTTCTGGTCCTGAGCCCGTTCCAGTTCCGGCGGCTCGTCAACCGTTTCCTGAACACGGACAGCCAGTGCCGCCGCTGGGGCGGTGTCGGCCTCGCTTTTTCAGCGTTCCTTCTGATCCTGGGCCTCTTCGTATTCTGATTGTAGAAAACGGCCCAAAAAGCCCGAAAAAAGGCCAAAAACTGCTCAAAAAGGCCGAAAAACGGCCAAAAAACGCAAAAAACGGCCAAAAAATGCGGATTTTTTGAAATAGTACTAAATTAGTACTATTTAAATGCTTCTGCGGCCGGCTTCTGAAAAATCGCTGAAAATGTCAAAATAGGCCGAAAATCGTCAAAAAATGCCTATTTTTGGCGATTTTTACAAAATTTCCAATGATTGGAACTTTTTACGGGAAGATTTCCAATGATTGGAACTTTTTGCAGGCTCCCGGTCAGGAAGGCCATGCGGCCGGATACGGTGCGGTGATTACAATGACCGTGTGTTTGACGGGATGGACGATTTCAAGCTGGCGGTGGTGCAGCGCTATGGTGTTTTCCGCAAAGCGGCTTTTCGCGCCGTATTTGGCGTCGCCCGCGATCGGACATCCTTCGGCGGCAAGCTGGGCGCGAATCTGATGATAGCGTCCGGTCTCAAGCTGTATTTCTATCAGCCACATTTTCCATGCTGTCCCCAGCACGCGATAATGAAGAACAGCCTGTTTTGCATCCGGGTCGGTTTCGCATCCGACAAGAGCCCGGTGATCTCCGTGGATCAGCCAGTGGGTGAGAGTGCCGGCTTTCTTCGGCAGGGCCTGTTCAATGAGGGCATGATAGATTTTCCGGGTTTTCCGGTCGCGGATCTGCTCGTTCAGCCGCGACAGGGCTTTGCTGGTGCGCGCGAAGAGCACCACTCCGCTGACTTCGCGGTCAATGCGATGCACAGCTTCAAGGAATACGGCACCGGGCTTGTTGAATTCCCGTTTGACCCATTCCCGCGCCTGCGCCTCGACGCTGTCCTCGGTCGTGCCGCTGGGCTGGGTGAGGAGCCCGCCGGGCTTGCTGACCGCCAGCAGATGATTGTCGCTGAAAAGAATCTGGTCTTTCGCAAGCATGTCAGCCGCAATTCCCGGGAAGCCAGCGCGCCCAGTTTCCGCTGGGCACTTCAAAGACATCCCGGGCGCCCGTGAGCAGCATTTCCCCGCACGGCACGGTTCCCGGTCCCAGCACCTGCATCAGCAGATTTCTTAACACGATGGGCGAGAAGCCCGGAGTGTGCGATGTCAGCAGAACGAACACCGGGTCGGGACTGAGCACGGACCGGACGTTTTCGAGTGTGATGAGCAGGTCCTTTTCGATTTTATAGAGCTCGCCCCTGTGACCATGCCCGAAGGAGGGCGGATCAAGCAGAATGGCGTCGTATCGCCGCTCGCGGCGCGCCTCCCGCGCGAGGAATTTGTTGACGTCATCCACAATCCAGCGGACAGGGGCGTCCTGCAGGTTGTTCAGGGAGGCGTTTTCGCGCGCCCATTCCACCATGCCCTTTGATGCGTCCAGGTGGCAGCAGGCCGCTCCGGCTTTCGCGGCCGCAAGGGTGGCTCCGCCTGAATAGGCGAACAGGTTCAGGAACTGTATCTGGCGTTTTTTCTCTCCGGCGGCCTGCCGGACGGTTTCTGCGATCCAGTCCCAGAGCGCGCGTGTTTCAGGGAATATCCCCAGATGCCCGAAGTCGGTGGACGACAGCTTCATCCGGATGCCGCTGACACTGACGGTCCAGGAAGCCGGCAGGGCTTCGCGCCCTTTCCAGTTGAGGCCGCCTGTGCGGCTGAATGACGCGGTTGCGGTTTTCCAGAGATGCGGCTTTTGCGGCGCCCATACGGCCTGGGAGCAAGGGCGTTCGAGAATGATCTTACCGAAGCGCTCGAGTTTGCACCCGTTCCCGCTGTCGAGCAGCTCATAATCATTGGAACTCATAGCCGGGAGATTAAGGCAAAGCAGGGAAGGGGTCAAGCGGGGCAGATAAAGAGAGGGCGTCCTTTCGGACGCCCTCTCCAAAGCGGCAGGAATCTATTCCCCGGCCGGGGCTTCCAAAACCGGAAGTTCCACGGGGCCGGAACCTTCGGGATAGACAATATCGGCTTCCGTCTTCAGCTGCTCGATATAATCCTTGACGGCCGCCTGCTGGCTCTGCATCTGCAGTCCTTCGCGGATGCGCTCGCTGACTTCCTCCAGCGGGAGGGTGCGTGCCGGCTCACGTTTTTCAACAAGAATCAGATGATAGCCGAACTGAGTCTCGACAACATCGCCCACCTTGCCGAGTTCCTGCGAGAAGGCGGCCTCTTCAAAGGGCGGCACCATCTGTCCGCGTCCGAAAGTGCCCAGATTGCCTCCACGGGCCTTGCTGGGGCAGTCAGAATGCTCTTTCGCCAGTTCTGCGAAATCTGCTCCGCCCAGAATCTGCTGACGCAGTTCTTCAATCTTTGCCTTTTTGGCGGCCTTGGCATCCTCGTCATCCTGCGCGTCCGTCATGATCAGGATATGACTGGCGGTGACACTCTCCGGCATTTCAAAACGCTGGGAATTTTCATCGTAAAACTCCTTCACTTTTTCGTCGGAGATTTCGACTTCGCCGGCTTTCGCCTTCAGGAGTTTGTTGATCCGAATATCCAGTACGAGGGATTTCCGGAAATCCTCCTCGGACATCTTGACTTCCTCAAGCTGCTGTTCGAGGGTTACGCCGGGCTCAAGCATGCCGGCCACTTTGGCGCGGCCTTCGGCGATTTCCTCTTCGGTGGCCGTGATCTTCTCCTCATCAATGGCCTTCTCAAGCAGCATTTTGACCACGAGCGCCTCTGTGACATCATCAACCATTTGTCCGCGCATCTGCATCATGCGTTCGGGCGGGACGCGGCCCTGTGCGCGCATCATCAGTTTCCCGACCTCCATGTCCACTTCGCCCTGCTTGATTTCCGTGCCGTTGACCGTTACAGCCACGGCGTTGGGATCAGCGGATGGCATGGCCGCAGGCGCAAAAAGATTGGCATCTGCCGCAAGCGACTTTTCAACCGCAGGAGCCTCTTCCTTTTTGGAACAACCGACCGACAACAGGCCGGCAGAAAGCGCCATGATCAGTACAACATAGTATTTCCGGTTCATATTCACCTTTCCTTATACTCTTCAGTCTGCCCGGCAGACATTATTTTCCCAGCAAGTCGCGAATAATGGGCCTTTTCCCCGGCGCGGTCAACACTTCTCATCCGGGGACCGGCCACAAAAAGCTTCCCGTATTCAGAAAATGCACAGTCTGTTGGACGCTCTGTCTGGATTTTTGTTCAACAGATTCTTCTGTATTGAAGGCATTATGAGGCGTCAGTACGGCATTTGGACGGTTTCCAATCTCGCGCAGCACTCGAACGAGGGGGTCATCGCTCGGCTGGCCTGAACGCAGGAGCAGGGAGATGCGGGGTTCCTCGGGGTATACATCCAGGGCCACCCCCCCCGCAATCCCCTCGTCCAGAAGGCGCAGCAGGTCAACTGGAGGGGACATTTCCCCGCGGGCGATGTTCACAAAAACAACGCCGGGTCGGCACTGGCTCAGCCGCTCATAGCTGAAATAGCCATGGTTTTCGGCCGTCAGATTCATGGAGCAAACGACCACATCTGCCTGGCGTAGCCCCTCGTCAATCTGCATGTAGCTTATATCGGAGTGCTTTTCGACGATGTCCACGCCATAAACCCGCATATTCAGGGCCTGGCCGATGCGGGCAATTTCGTATCCGATGCGCCCGACCCCGGTCACAAGCAGGGTTTTCCCCGCGCACTCGCGTCCGGTGATTCCGTCGCGAAGGAAAACTGGAAACTGCCGCTGCTGTTGCGGGAGCTTCCGCAGCAAACTCATCCAGAGCAGGGCGGCCTGTTCGGCCACCGCCCGCACGCAATATTCAGGCAGATAACCGGCTTTGATCCCGCAGGGATTCTTCTTAAGCCAGTCGGCAACATGGTCGTATCCGGCACTCCGGGAAAGGATTCCATGAAGCGACCGGGTCCATGCCGCCGGGACAACAGACTGGGTTCGAATGCTGATCAATGCAGCGGGCGGCACGGCATGGCCCGCCTCTTGGATGCTCTTCCATGTGAAATCCGCGCTGATTTCCGGCGGCAGGCAGGCCCGGAGCGAATGTTCCTCCTCCGCGAATGCCTCATAGAAAAAAACAGACAGAGAATTTTTCATAATATGCTTCGATTCACCGTCCAGACGTTTACATGCTCCACGTAAATAATCAAAACTTTTCAGCAGAAAGACCTTTTATTCCCATTGACGATTTTGTAGGTTTTACAAGCAACAGGATTATGAAGTGCGTCAGTATCATGACGATCTGAATCAACACGAGAGAGGAAGCTATGGCAGAAAACGAAGTCGCTGATCTGCAGGTGAAAGAGGAGGCTGCTGTTACACGGGGCGCACGTCCCAATACAGATTGTAATTTTGTTGTACAGTTGCTTGTTGGCGCCATCGGCACCGGCATTGTGGTTGCCGCTGTGCTTCCCCTGAAAGGGAAGGGGCCGCTGGCAAGTTACATGCACGGCATTGTGATGGAGCGCGGTCCGGTTCAGTATTTCGAACTGTTCATGTTCTTCATGACAGCCGCATTCCTTTTCCTGAAATCCAGGATTGTCCGCGCCCAGTTCCGAGTGCTCAGTCAGGGTCCCGTCAATCCCACCATTGATCTGACGGATGACGATCAGATTCAGGATTTGCGCAATGAGATTGTCAACCATGAGGCCTTCAGCTGGAGCATTCTTCTGAACCGCATTGAACGGATCATCGGACTGTGGCTGGGATCCAAGGATATCAGCCGTGTTTCCACCTGGACCTCCACCGAGTCGTCGAATGATCAGAACACGGCTGAAAGCACCTACTCCCTTGTGAACGTGCTTGTCTGGGCTATTCCGATCATGGGTTTTATCGGAACGGTGCAGGGTCTGGGCGCGGCCGTGTCGGGTTTCTCCGCGTTTCTTGCAGGCGCCGCCGAGCTGAGCGCCATTAAGGACGCCATCGGAAACGTTACGATCGGTCTGGGTGTGGCGTTCGATACCACACTGCTGGCCCTTATTCTTGTGACCTTCCTGATGTTCCCGCTGGCCTCCGTGCAGCGCAAAGAGCAGACGCTGTTCGGTGAAATCGACAACTATATCGATGACACCATGCTTTCGCGCTTCCCGTCACAGGAGCAGCAGCCCATTGTGATCGAGAATCTGGAAGATTCCATTGAAGCGGCCTTCCGGCGGTACATCCCCGATCCTGACCGCTACGACGAAGTCTTCACCCGCTCGATTGACAAGGCGGCAAACATGGTCGAGGGACGGTTCTCCGGCCTGGCCAAAAATTATGAGGGCACGCTGAATGCGCTGGCAGATCGCCTGCAGAGCAGTGTGGCCGGCGCGGGCGATGCCCTGCAGGGCGCCATTGCGGGCGTGGTTGCGAACATTGACAAGTCTTCGCAAAAATCGACTGAGGCGGCGGAGCAGCTCTCAACCAGAATTGCCGAGGTTGGCAAACTGGCCTCCAGTGTGCAGGAGATGCTGCAGCTGGAAGCTTCCATCGAAAAGAGCTTGAAGGGAATTTCCGCCTCTGACGAGTTCCAGCAGACACTCAAGGAAATCCGTGAACACCTGGCAGCCACAGATCAGTTCTGCAAGCAGTTGAACAAGCCTCGGGTGATTACTTTCAAGGAAGAAATTGCCGGCTGAAACCGGTCCGTGGCCGGTCCGCAATAGGGCATTTATGGGTATAAGAAACAACAGCAGCGGCTGCAGCGCGGACGTGTTGGCGCGCGTCCTCTTGCTGGTGCTTCTGTGCTGTGCGGGCCTGTTTCCGGCTTATGCCTATGAAGGATCCCTCCCCGCAAAAGTGGCGGTCAGCGGGCTGCAGGGTCCGGCGGGGATGACGGTTCATCCCGAGACCGGTGATATTTACGTGGCGGAGAAAACGGCCGGTCGCATATCTGTAATCCGGAGCGGGGCGGCCTCTCCGGTGATCAGTACGGGATGGTCGCTTGATCCCAACATCCCCTTCTGGGCAGTCAGCCGGGAATTGTCAAAGGAAGCCCTCGTCAAACCCGCTTTGAATAATCCCGGCAGCGTGGCCATTGCAACCAACGGGACCCTTTATGTGTGTGAAAGCACCCCCAGCGGCCGCCTGCTTGAATTCGCTCCGGATGAACAGGGGAACTATACAAAAGGGAAAATCATACCGATTCCATGGATTGACCGGCCCTTCTCCTGGACTGATGTCAAAGTTGCCCGGGATGGCCGGCTTTTTCTGGTTGGCGGAGTGGCCGAAGCTGATGTTTTGCACTTTGGAACTGTGCTGATGAGGGATGAGCAGGGAGACTGGTGGGTGGTGGATTACGGTCCATTCATCAACTTCAGCAGCGTTTATCTTTCGCGCAATGAAGATATCGTCATCGTCTGCGAACGCGACCTCGGCGGGGTGGTGTGGTGGGATGCTGTCCGGCATCTCCCGATTGGAACTCTTGAGGAAAGCGGCAAGAACATATCCGCGGATGCCGTCTCATTGATGGTGGATGGGGCCTTTGTGGTGGGGCAGAACCTTGCGGCCGGCGGGGCGCGTGCCGTCCGGGTGGACCCGCTGACTGGTGAACAGAAGGATCTGATAAGCGGACTCGACCGAATCGGAGGACTGCTTCTGTCCAGTGCGAAGAACAGCCTCTATGTTTCTGATGAAGCCAAAGGCGTGATCGTGGAAGCCTCCGTATCGCCTTCCTCGGAAGGCATGGAATATCTGCTGCAGCGCTCCCTGGACGGGTACCAGATGGGAGAAGGCTTTACTCCTCGTCAGGCTCCCGGTTTCCTGAAAAACTTCTTCTCTCAGGTTGGTTCAGCCCAGACAGGGGCAACCGGGGAGGAAGAGGGGCTGGATGCGGTCACGGACCGTTTGACCATGTCGTTTTCTTTGAGGGAATTTGCCGCCAAAATCCCGCTGATTGCCGGAAAGATCGAGACCCGATCGCTGGAGGAGGCATCCGCTTCAGTCAGTGAGGATCCCCTGACCCTTATTGAATTTGTGATTTTCTTCCCCGGCAAAACCATAGCCAGCGGCGATTTGGCCACACCGAGCCTTGCTTATTTTGCCGCCCAGCGAAAAAGCGGCAAGGTGGAGCGTACACGTGAATTGTTTTCGGGCCTGAACATCCGCCAGCGCAAATCGGGGGGAGAATGGATGGCCGGCGGGGACAACGCCCGCATTATGGTTCCGGTTTCTTCTGTTGGACTTGAGAAAAGCGCGACAGGGATGGATCTTAATCTGGCATTTCTGGGTTTGGGCATATACAGCGACTACTATTTGCGCCTAACCTCGGGACAGGAAAACACCGGAGAGATCGTGGTGGAGGGGCTGGACGGAACTCGCGAAGTGTATCGCGCGGTTTTCACCGAAATGGCCAAAGTGGGCATGGGCGCCGAGGTCGGATCTGAAATCAAGAACCTGGTCGTGGCGGGTTTCGACCCGATGCAGCAGGATTCGGGCATGGGGTGGCTGAATATCGGCCGCAGTCCCGTGAATGTGGCGGTCGCAACAAGCATGAGCGAACTGCATGAGTTTGCAGGCATGGACAGTAAAATCACCGCAATGATGAAGAAGAAGGATCGTGAGATTATTTCAACGCGGCCCGAAGATGTGGTTGAAGGAGCCTCCCCCCAGCCGGTTGCTCCAGTCGAAGCCGGGGACAGTCCGGAGACGCAGCCGGCAGTTTCGAATGAGGCGGA
>Ga0116143_10002191_pt1 | contig 21764 bp, 20 predicted proteins | sample AD_UKC034_MetaG_FD_89745 | JGI IMG/M metagenome (GOLD analysis project Ga0116143, IMG submission 89745) | Active sludge microbial communities of municipal wastewater-treating anaerobic digesters from USA - AD_UKC034_MetaG | ecosystem: Engineered > Bioreactor > Anaerobic > Digestate | place: USA...
CCTCCCTAAAGGAGTACGTTACCTATGCCAAGGCTCACCCCGGACAGATCAATCGTGCATCGGTGGGCGCGGGCAACATTACCAACTTGGCCGGCGTGATGCTAGATCGCGCAGCCGGCATCACCACCACGCACATACCTTATACCGGCGACCCCCTCGCAATCCAGGCCCTGCTGGCCGGTCAGGTGGACGTCTACGTTGGTTCTTTGACGCTCGCACTGCCGTACACGCAGGCCGGAAAGCTGCGCGTGCTCGGCGTGTTCGACGACAAGCGGCTGGAACAACTACCCAACACGCCAACCTTGAAAGAGTCAGGCTACAACCTCGATGCCTACGCTTGGTACTGCCTGGTAGCCCCCGCTGGGACACCGGTCGCCACGGTGGACAAGCTCAATCGCACGATCAACGAAATCCTGCAGGACAAGGAGTTCGTCGCTCATGCGAGCCAGATCGGGGTGGTACGCCGCGGTGGCACTCCTCAGGAATTAGGCCAGTTCATCCAAGCCGAATACGATCGCTGGGCGCCGGTGTTGACCGAACTCGGTCTCGCCAAGAAGTTTTGACTGGGTTCTCTGTTTATGATCATCACCACGCCCCGCCCGCTGTACCGCAGCGAGCAACTGACGCGCACCTTCGCGCCGCGCAGCATTGCCGTCGTCGGCGTTTCCACCAATCCAGCCTCGTTCGGTTCCATCACCTACGCAAACATCGCTGGCCCGGGACGCTTCACCGGTCCTGTTTACATGGTGAATGCAAAGTACGATCGCATCGGCGACCAGCCATGCTATCCCTCCGTCGGCGCCCTACCGGAAACGCCGGATTGTGTCTTTATCGCCGTGCCGCGCGAAGCTGTCGAGGCGGTGGTGGTCGAGTGCGCGAAGCGTGGGGTGGGTGGAGTGGTGCTGTTTTCATCCGGTTTCTCGGAAACCGGCATCCCTGAGCGCATCGCACAACAGCAGCGCCTACTAGAGATTGCTCGCGCGGCCGACATGCGCCTGGTGGGCCCCAACTGCGTGGGCTTCATGAACTATGGGCTAGGCTTGGTAGGTACCTTCGGAACGGCCTCCTACAAAGGTTCACCTCGGCCACGGGCAATTGGACTGGTGAGCCAATCGGGCGCCATCGGTGCCGCTCTGGCTCAAGCTCAGGAACACGGCCTGTCATTGAGCCACATGCTGACCTGCGGCAACGCCAGCGATATCGATGTAGCCGACCAAGTGGCCTATCTGGCCACCGACCCCGGTTGCCAAGCGATCGCCTGCGTATTCGAGGGCATGAACGATCCGGCGCGCTTCCTAGCGGCCGCCGCCCTGTGCCGCGAAACCGGCAAACCTCTGGTGGTTCACAAGCTGGGCACCAGCGTGCGCGGAGCACAGGCGGCGGTGTCACACACCGGCTCGGTGGCCGGCTCCCAGGCGGCCTACCGCGCGGCCTTCGAGCAAGCAGGCGTGATCATGGTCGATGAACTGGAGGCGCTGCTGGACACCACTTCCTTCTTTGCCAAGGCGCCAGCGCCCCAGGCACGCGGCGTTGCGGTGGCGGCCGTATCTGGTGGCGCTTGCATCCTGCTGGCCGACAAGGCGGAACTGCATGGTGTGGATCTGCCCCACCCCACCCCCGCGACGATGGCGGTGCTCGAAAACCTGATCCCCGAATACGGTGCGCCCGGCAACCCCTGCGACATGACGGCGCAGGTACTGTCCACCCCCCAGCAGCTGCTCGACTGCTTTGAGGCCCTGATGGCCGACCCGCAATACGGCGCCTTAGTGGTGCCGCACACCTTCGCATACGCGCCGGCCACTGCCCGCATCGAGACGTTGGGTAAGGCGGCGGCCGAACACGGCAAGATTGCCTGCAACGTGTGGATGACGCAGCACCTGGAAGGCCCCGGTGCCATCGAGAGCGAGCACAACCCCCATGTAGCCACCTTCCGCTCCATGAACCACTGCATGGCGGCCCTGGCGGCTTGGCACAGGCGGGCCGACTGGCTACTCGAGCAGGGGCCTGCCGCGCCGCGGGTATCGCAGCCCTCGGCACGCGAGCGTGCGGCCGGTCTCATCGCTGCCTCGCCCAACGCCACGCTCACCGAGCGCGAAGGCAAGGTGGTGCTCGCCGCCTATGGCGTGCCGGTCGTGCGCGACCTGCTCACACACTCTGCCGACCAAGCGGCGACCGCCGCTCGCGAAGTGGGCCTGCCCGTGGTGCTCAAAGTCGAGTCGCCGGACATCCCGCACAAGACCGAGGCCGGCGTGATCCGACTGAACCTCAAGACGGAGGGCGAAGTGCGCCAAGCCTTCGCCGACGTGATGCGCAACGCGCAGGCGGCGACGCCGTCTGCGCGCATCACCGGCGTGTTGGTGCAACCTATGGTGCCCCAAGGCACCGAGATCATGGTGGGCGCGCGCGTCGATCCGCAGTTCGGCCCGATGGTGGTGGTTGGCCTGGGCGGCATCTTCGTGGAATTGCTCAAGGACACTACCGTGCGGCTGGCGCCCGTGGGCATCCCACAAGCGCGCAAGATGCTGGGGGAGCTCAAGGCCCAGGCGGCACTCAATGGCTTTCGCGGCGCGCCACCGGTGGACCGCGAACGCTTGGCCGAGGTAATCGCCCGGATTTCCGAATTCGCCTCCGACCAGCGCGATCGCATCGCGGAACTGGACGTCAACCCTCTCATCTGCGCCGGCGAGCGCATCATCGCCGTCGACGCCCTCATCGCCAAACCGCAAGCATGACCGACAACACCCCCCAAGTGGCCGTCAGGCTGACCACCTCGCCGCTGAAGCAATTCCGCGACCGCCTCGCTGGCGGCGAGCTGGCCTACCAGGTCGATGAAGACGGCCGCGCCCTGTTCTACCCCCGCGTGGCCGCGCCCGCGGGCTATCGCGGCGAGCTGCGCTGGGCCACCAGTGCCGGCCTGGGCACCGTCTACGCCACCACCTTCATTTCGCCCAAGGGTGAGTCCGCCTACAACGTGGCGCTGATCGACATGGACGAGGGCTTTCGCCTCATGAGCCGGGTCGAGTCCATCCCCGCCGAACAGGTGCGCATCGGCCTGCGGGTGAGGGTGCGCATCCACCCCGCCGAGGGCGACGAAGGCCCCTATCCCGTGTTCGACCCCGTGGAGGCCGCATGAACACCACCTTGAAGCGCGGCTCGGCCGCCATCGTCGGCGTGGCCGAATCCGACCTGGGCGAAGTCGCCGCTGGCATGAGCGTCATCGATTTGATGGCGCAGGGCGTGCACCGCGCGCTGGCCGACTGCGGCCTGGCGCTGGCCGATGTCGACGGCGTGTTCGCCGCCGCCGGCCAGAGCCGCATGCCCAGCACTGCCCTGTGCGAATACCTGGGCCTGAAGCCCCGCTACCAGGACTGCACCATGATGGGCGGCTCCTCCTTCATGACCCACGTGGCGCACGCGCAGGCGGCCATCGAGCTGGGCCTGTGCGAGGTGGCCGTGATCGCCTACGGCAGCACGCAGCGCAGCGCCGGCCGCAAGAACGTCGCGCCGCGCGAGTACAACCCCTACGAGACACCCTTCCGTCCGGTTCTGCCGGCCAGCGCCTATGCTCTGGCGGCCTCGCGCCACATGCATCTGTACGGCACCACGCGCGAGCAGCTCGCGCAGATTGCTGTGGCAGCGCGCCAGTGGGCGCTGCTCAACCCGGTGGCCTGGGAAAAGGAGCCACTGACGGTGGAGCAGGTACTGGCCGCGCGCATGGTGAGCCACCCGCTGACGGTGCGCGACTGCTGTCTGGTGACCGACGGCGGCGGCGCGCTGGTCATGACCAGTGCAGCCCGGGCGAAGACCCTGCGCAAGCCACCCGCCTTCGTGCTGGGGGTGGGCGAGAGCATCAGCCACCAAACCATCAGCAACATGGCCGACCTGACCGTCACCGGCGCGGCCCGCTCCGGCGCGCAGGCCTATGCCATGGCCGGCCTGAAGCCGCAGGACATCGACGTGGTGCAGGTCTATGACGCCTTCACCATCACCACCCTGTTGTTCCTCGAAGACCTGGGCTTTTGCCCCAAGGGCGAAGGCGGCCGCTTCGTCAGTGACGGCGCCATCGCCCCAGGCGGCCGGCTGCCGGTGAACACCAATGGCGGCGGCCTGTCCTACTGCCACCCGGGCATGTACGGCCTATTCGTGCTGATGGAGGCCGTACGCCAACTGCGCGGGGAATGCGGCGAACGCCAGGTCGCCGGCTGCGAAACCGCCATCGCCCATGGCAACGGTGGAGTACTGTCCAGCCAGAGCACCGTGGTGCTCGGGAGCGCCAGCACCATCTGACGCGCACGACCCGAGTCGTGCACCTGGATCAAGAGCCCGCGCACCCGAGCCACTGCTGACCGCGCGCAGAGCCCTCTGTTCACTGACCCGTAAATCGCGGCGTGCGCTTTTCCCGGAACGCGGCGCGTCCCTCTGCATGGTCGCGGGTTTGGGACAGCTGCGGCCCCACCAGCAACTCCATCTCCAGAAACTGCTCCAGGGTCGGCGAGACGCTGTGGGCGAACAGCTGCTTGGCCATGGTCAGAGCCAAGCCGGGGCCTTGGGCGTACTGCGTGGCCAGAGCCAGCGCCTCGTCCAACACGCGCTCGGGCGGCTCCAGGCGTTGCACCAGCCCCAGCGTAGCGGCCTCCTCACCGGTAAGCTTGCGGGCGCTGTATACCAGTTCCTTGGCGCGCGAAAAACCCATCTGCCGCGCCAGGAACCAGATCGCACCGCCATCCGGCGCCAAGCCCACCTGGGTGAAGACCTGCGAGAAATTTGCACCCGGCGTCGCCACCACGATGTCGCAGGCCATGGCCAGGCTGAAGCCGATGCCCACAGCCGGGCCGCGCACCGCCGCCACCACAGGTTTGTCCATGCCGTGAAGCGCGCGCACCATGGCATGCATGGTCTTCATACGCTGGCGCGAGCCGGCCAGGCCGCGCCCGCCCATCTTGCCCACGTCAGCGCCAGCGCAGAATGCGTCGCCAGCGCCGGTCAGCACGACGGCGCGAACTGCATCGTCCTCGGCCACGTCACTGAAGGCCGCCAATAAGGCGCGGCGCATCTCTAGATCCAGCGCGTTCCTGCCGGCCGGGTTATTCATGGTGACCACGGCGACGACGCCGCGCCGCTCGATGTCGATGCTGCTCATGGAAGACTCTTTCTGGACGAAGGGGGGGAAAAGACGGAGACAGGATATCAGTTTCGTTTGACGGAATCAATTCCACGAAATAGACTATGCGACTATGACAACCGACAATTACTCCGTCCAGGGCGGCACCGCCGTCATCACCCTGAACAATCCCCCCGTGAACGCCATGGGCCATGCGGTGCGCCAGGAGCTGGCGGCGCAGCTAGAAGCCGCGTGGGCCGATGCGCAGGTGCAGGCCATCGTGATCATCGGCGCCGGCAAGCTCTTTTGCGGCGGAGCCGACGTCAAGGCCTTCAACACCCCGGCCTCGCGGGCCGAGCCGAGCTCGCGCACCATTGTCAAACAGATCGAGGCATCCACCAAGCCGGTGATCGCCGCCATCCACGGCAACGCACTGGGTCTGGGCCTGGAGTTCGCCATGGGCTGCCATTACCGCATTGCCCAGCGCGACGCCAAGCTGGGCCTGCCCGAGGTCAAGCTGGGCCTGCTGCCCGGCGGCGGCGGCACTCAGCGACTGCCGCGGCTGGCGGGCGTGGAAGCGGCCCTGCGCATGATCGTCGAAGGCAACCCCGTGGGCGCCGACGAGGCCCTGGCGATAGGCCTGGTGGATGAGGTCGCAGCCGGCGAACTGCTGCCCGCAGCGCTGGACTTCGCGGCCCGCGTCAGCCGCCGCAGCGAGCACCCGGTGGCCTCGCGCCGCCAGGCCGCCGCGCCGGCCGAGGCGGGCTGGTTCGAGACGCAGCGCGAGAAGCTGGCCAAAGCCAAGCGCGGCCTGCCCGCGCCGCTGGAATGCCTGGCCTGCATCGAGGCCGCGGTGTCTATGCCTTTCGACGAAGGCATGCAATTCGAGCGTCAGCGCTTCGACGTGCTGGTCAACGGCACCGAGTCCAAGGCGCTGCGCCACCTGTTCCTGGCCGAGCGCGCCGCCGCCAAGATCGCCGACCTCCCGGCCGACACGCCGGTCGCCCCGGTACGCTCGGTTGCGGTGATCGGCGCCGGCACCATGGGCGGCGGCATTGCGATGAGCTTTGCCAACGCCGGCATTCCCGTGACGCTGGTCGAGGCCAGACAGGAGGCGCTGGATCGCGGCCTGGCCACCATCCGCAAGAACTACGACGGCACGGTGGCCAAGGGCAAGCTGGCGCGCGAAGAGGCCGACGCGCGCATCGCCCGCATCGTGCCCACCCTGGATTTCGGTCAGGTCGCAGGCGCCGACCTGGTGATCGAGGCGGTGTTCGAGGATATGGACGTCAAGAAAGAGCTCTTTCGCAAGCTCGACGCCCTGTGCAAGGCCAATGCGATCCTGGCCACCAACACCTCCCGCCTGGATGTGAACGAGATCGCCACCACCACCACCCGCCCCGGCTCGGTGATAGGCCTGCACTTCTTCAGCCCGGCCAACGTGATGCGGCTGGTGGAGGTCGTGCGCGGCCAGGCCACCGCGCCCGGGGTGATCGCCTCCTCCATGGCGATGGCACGCCAGATCGGCAAGCTGCCTGTGCTGGTCGGCGTGTGCGACGGCTTTGTGGGCAACCGCATGGTGGCGCAGTACGCACGCGAGGCCGAGTTCCTGCTGGAGGAGGGTGCCTTGCCGCAGCAGGTCGATGGCGCGCTGCAGAAGTTCGGCTTGGCCATGGGCCGCTTCGCCATGTCGGACCTGGCCGGCCTGGACATCAGTTGGTCCAGCCGCAAGCGCCAGGCCGCCACCCGGCCGGCGCACCTGCGCTACTCCAAGGTAGCCGACCGCCTGTGCGAGCTGGGCCGCTTCGGCCAGAAGACCGGCGCCGGCTTCTACCGCTACGAAGCCGGCAGCCGCACGCCGGTGCCGGACACCGTGGTGAGCCAGATCATCGAGGAGTGCGCGCGCGAGGCAGGCATCCAGCGCCGCGCCATCACCGACGAGGAGATCGTGGAGCGCTGCATCTACGCGCTGGTGAACGAGGGTGCCAAGGTGCTGCAGGAAGGCATCGCCCAGCGCGCCTCCGACATCGACCTGATCTACGTGAACGGCTACGGCTTCCCCGCGTGGCGCGGCGGCCCGATGTTCTACGCCGACACCGTGGGCCTGGCCACGGTGTACCAGCGTATCTGCCAATTCCACGCGCAGCACGGTGCGTTCTGGACACCAGCGCCGTTGCTCAAGAAGCTGGCCGAGGAAGGTAGCAGCTTCAAGGAACTGGGCAATGCTCCGCGCAACGCCTGAGGGCGCAAAGGGAAGTAGAGACCACGCCCCAACCGTCCGGTGTCGGTAGTCCCAGCAGAAAGCCCCGCGTTGCGGGGTTTTTTATGGATCACCAACTCACGAGCCGGGGATCGCCTACGTTTCACTCCGCCATGCTGGCGGCTGCCGTTGCCCTAGCCTTCTTGGCTGCTGGTTTTTTCCGCCCTGGCTCGGGAACATCGACCGCGGTTTCCGCCATGAGCAGTTTCAAGTCGGCTGAGTGTTCGGGGCTGGCGCCGAGGCGCGTGGAGATGTCACGGCCTGCGGCGAGCAGGATGTCGGCTAGTTCCTGGTCGAGCGAATCCACCCGTATGCTGGGGCCGGTCAGTGCCAGGCAGTGGCGCACTGCACCATGGAGGTCGAAAATGGGCACCGCAATGGCGGTCAGTCCCGGCACGCGCTGGCCGCGCGAAATGGCATAACCTTGACGACGAAAACGCGTCAACTCCCGGTTGAAGGCTGCGCGGTCGAAGTTTGACTCGCTCATGTTGGCCTTGACCACCCGTTCCAAGTCTTGCGATTCCATGTAGGCCAGCAGGATGCGGCTACTTGCCCCCAGATACAAGGGCATGTGTTGGCCCGGGCGCGCCATGGACATCAGAGGCGCCGGCGTGTCCACCACCTCCAGCACCATGCGGTCATTACCGACGATAGCGTTAAGCGTGATGGTCTCCGAGGTTTGCTCATTGACCTGCACCATGATCGGCCGCGCAATTTCACGAACGCTCAGGGTGCTGCGCACCAGCCCACCGAGTCGCGCCAGCTTGAGCGACAAGCAATACTGCTGGTTATCCATGCGCACCAAGAAACCAGCTCGCTCCAGCGTGTTGACCAAGCGGAAAGCCGTGGTCTTGGGCATGCGAATGCGTTCTGCGATCTCCTGCAGCGAAAGACTTAAGTGCTCGTTGTCGTAGGCATCAAAAATGGCGAGTGCGCGTCCAACGGCACGAATCATGGAATTCTCCTGGTCCGCATTCCGAACCTCGGAACAACTATATCCCATTCTCCTGCTGCAACGCGGTGAAACGGCGACGATGTGCGCTGGCATTTCCCAGCCACGCCGACAGCACGAGTGCGCGCTTTAGGTACAGACCCGCATCGTATTCATCGGTGAAGCCGATGGCACCATGCAACTGGATCACTTCGCGCGTGATGCGTAGCCCACTGTCGCTGGCCCGCGCCTTGAAGCGACTAGCCATCCGTACCCGTTCGACCGTCGGCGTGTCGACGTCAAGCACATGCACCGCCTCGTCGCGCACGGCGCGTACCAGTTCCTGCTGCACGTACAAGTCAGAGGCTTTGTGCTGCAAAGCCTGGAAGCTGCCGATCGGCTTGCCAAACTGCACGCGAGTGCGCATATAACCGAGCGCCATCTGCAGTGCCGCCTCAATCACGCCCAGCATCTCGGCCCCCGCCAGGACCGCGGCCTCGTCCAGGGCGCGCTCGAGTGCGGCAAGGCCCTCCGGGCTGGCCGCACTGACCACTTGGGAGGGGGTGACTCGCACTTTGTCGAACTGCAACAAGCCGCTGGGCGTTTCGTCGGCGCGCTGCTCGTGGTGTATCGTCAGACCTTGCGCCTTTGCATCGATCCAGTACAGGCCACAACCCGTCGCTCCACGCGCGCTGACGATGAACCCGCCCGCGCCAGCCGCACCAGCGACGAAACGCTTGGCGCCGCTGAGCAGCAGGTCGGCAGCGCCATCGGCCTCGACCCGTGTCTCGATCGCAGCGGTATCAAGGGAGCCCAAGCCTTCCTGCCAAGCCACGCAGGGCAACAGGCTGGCGTCCAACAACCGTGGCAGCAGGGTTTGCTTGAGCGCCTCGTTGTCGCCGTGCAGCAACACGCGGGCCGCGAAGGTAGCTGGCACCAGAGGATCGGCCATCAAGCCCTTACCCAACTCCTGCAGCACCACGGCCAGTTCGGCAAAACCCAGGCCCAAGCCACCGTACACCTCGGGCACTACGATACCCAGCCAGCCCAGTTCAGCCATATGGCGCAGGTGCTCGGCTTCATAGCCCGGCAGCGTACCGCGGCTTGCCCTCAGGCGCTTCATGTCAATATTGCGGCCCACATAGCCGGCCGCGCTTTCACGCAGCATCTCAATCTGCTGCTGCGCATCGGATAGGGTGTTTTCCTGCATGTTCTTTCTCAGGAAGGCAAGTCCAGGACGTTCTTGCTCAGGATGTTGCGCTGCACCTGGCTGGACCCGCCGTAGATGGTGAAGGCACGGCACTCCAAGAAGGGGTAGAGGATGTCCATTTCCTCGCCGTCGACGTCGACGTCTCCCAACAAGGCACCCAGGTCACCGGCGGCCTCCACCATCAACTCGGTGACGCGCTGGCAAGTTTCGGTGGCCCAGATCTTGAGCATGGAAACCTCGAAGCCAAAGCTGCCGCCGGTGCGCATGATCTGCGCGAAGCGCTCGTAGGCGGCAGCCGAGTCGAGCACATCCATTGTGACCTGCGTGAGTTTGTCCGCGAAGGCCGGGTCGCCGACCTTTCCGCTGGCCTGGGCCAACTTCTGCAGGCGCAGCAGAGCCAGCATGGACTGGCGCGGCGAGCCGGACCAGATGCGCTCGAAACCAAGCAGCGCCTTGGCCACGTTCCAGCCATCGTTGAGCTCGCCCACCATGTTGGCGACCGGAGTGTGCACGTTGTCCAGGAACACCTCGCACAGCTCCTCGTGGCCGGCAATGTTGCGGATGGGCCGCACGGTGATGCCGGGTTGGCGCATGTCGATCATGACGAAGCTAATGCCCGCCTGCTTCTTCACCGTCTTGTCGGTGCGCACCAGGGCGAACATGTGTGTGGCGTCGAAGGCAACGCTGGTCCAGATCTTCTGACCGTTGATCACGAATTCGTCCCCCTCGATGCGCGCCTCGGTGCGCAGGCTGGCGAGGTCGGAGCCGGCGTTGGGCTCGGAGTAGCCCTGGCACCAAGTGTGCTCGCCCGCCAGGATTTTGGGCAGGAAGCGCCTGCGCTGTTCGTCGGTGCCGCGCGCGATCAACAACGGGCCGATGTTCATCAGACCTTGGTCCATCACGCGCGGCGCGCCGCTGCGTTCCAACTCCTCCAAATACACTAGGATTTTGGACTGGGTCAGACCCATGCCGCCCCACTCCCTGGGCCAACTGGGCACAAGCCAACCGTGTTTCGACAGGGTCAGGTACCAATCCTTGACCTCTGCCCACCTGGGCCGGCGGCTCAGATGGCGCAGATGCTGCGGCACATGCCGCTGGAAGAAGGCCGCGGCGATACCCCGGAATTCCTCATCGTCGAGGGAATTCCAATCCTTCTGGGTGGCTTGCTCGCTCATGACCGACCTCAAATACCCTTGAACACCGGCGGACGCTTCTCGAGAAATGCTTTCGCCGCCTCGAGGTGATCCTGCGAGTTCATCGATAGCATCTCGTAGGCAATGGAGGCATCCAGGATCAGGTTCAGCTGCTGCTTGATCCATTTATTTACCGAAAGCTTTGTCCAGCGCACCGCGAGAGGCGGCACCGCATTCAACTCGCGAGCGATCTTCATCGCCTCTTCCAGAACTTGCTCGGGCGGGACCGCGTGGTTAATCAAGCCCATGGTCTGCGCCTCAGCGCCGCTCATCAACTTGCCGCGCATCAGGAATTCCTTGGCGCGGTTCGGACCAACCAAAATAGGCCAGATCACCGCGCCGCCATCGCCGGCTACCAGTCCCACCTTGACATGAGAATCACCGAATTTGGCCGTCTCCGAAATCACGGTCGAATCGGCAAACAACGCCAACGTAGCACCCAGGCCCACGGCGTCACCGTTGATCGCGGCCACGATGGGCTTCTCCACTTCCAGGATGCTCTGGAACAGGCGCTTGGTTGACCCCGGAGTGGCCAGTGCGAAGCGCCAAGCCTCCTCGGTACCGAAGCGACTGACCATACGCTTGATGTCGCCTCCGGCGGAAAAAATCTTGCCGGCACCGGTCAGCACGATCACGTTCACCTGCGGGTCGTGTTGCAGGTCCAGCCACACATGCTCCAACTCCGCGTGCATCTCGGCGTGGATGGCATTGCGATTTTCGGGCTGATTCAGCATGAGGGTGGCGATGCCGTTGTCGCACTGGATCGACAGGTATTTGTAACGCGCGTAGTCAGGAGTCATGGAGGTCTCGCTTGGGTTTATTAAATCCACTGAGTGGACACAGTTCCGTTTTGCCGCTACATTGTCATTCCATGGAGTACAACTGTCAAGCCATGCTGCAGGAACTGATGGACAAAGAGGCCATCCGTGATTGCCTGTACCGTTACTGCCGCGGCATCGACCGCGCTGACGAGGAGGTACTTCGCACCGCGTACTGGCCCGATGCCCATGACCGCCACGGGGCCTACGTGGGCGATGTTGAAGGGTTCTTGGCCCAGGCGCTGCCGCGCCTGCGCTCGGGTGGGCGGGGTGTGCACCAAATCTCCAACATCCTGATCGAGCTGCATGGCGACATCGCTGCCGTGGAAAGCAGCTTCCTCGCGTTGCAGACGAACGGCGCGACACCGACACATGAAACCTTCTTGTGTGGCCGCTATCTTGACCGATTCGAGAAGCGCCGGGACCACTGGCGCATAGCAGACCGCATCGTGGTGTACGACTGGATCGAGGAACGCACCCGCCGGGAGCTGGCACAAGACAACGACAACCTGTTCGGCAAGCGCCAACCCAACGGTGGACGCCTCTTGAAGGACCCGATGTATGCCTTCCTGACGGCAGTACGCGCGCAAGCTGACCCAACTTCTCAGAAAGATCACATTTGACAGCTTGGCCCACTAATAGCAAAAATTGGAACTAGTTTCGAAATGTCAATCTGCAACCTCACAAAGGAGACACCATGAATGAGCACCCCACCGGCATCTCACGCCGCCACACCTTGATGGCCTTAGCCGCATCGGGTGTCTCCTGGGTCACCGAGGTAGCGTATGCCGACACTTACCCCAGCAAGCCGATTCGGATCGTGGTGCCCTATGCCGTGGGTGGTTTCACCGACATCGTGTCGCGCCTAGTGGCACAGAAAATGTCAATCAAGCTGGGCCAACCGGTAATCGTGGAAAACAAGGCTGGTGGCTCGACGATCATTGGTGCCGAAGCAGTGGCCAAATCAGCGCCAGACGGATACACCTTGCTGATGGCCGTTACTACGACGATTTCGACCAACCCCTTTCTGTTCAAGAAACTTCCTTACAAGCCCACCGACTTCGTGCCGGTGGCGCTGACCGGGCTGACACCCTTCGTGCTCAGCGCGCACCCCTCTGTACCGGCGAACACGCTGACCGAATTGATCGCGCTGGAAAAAGCCACGCCCGGCACTCTGAACCTTGCCACCTTGGGCCTGGGCAGTTCCACACACTTGGTGGGGGAGATGTTCAACGCGCTGGCGGGTGTGAAACTCAACATGATTCCATACCGCGGGGCGGGTCCGGCGCTGAGCGACCTGATAGCTGGCCATGTGCAACTCTTCTTTGACGGCATTGCCACCTCCGCTCCGCTGTTTCGTAGCGGCAAGCTCAAGGGCATTGCCATTACCGGCGACAGCCGCTCGCAAGCCGCGCCACAGGTGCCTACCTTCGCCGAAGCGGGCCTGCCGGATATGAAGGCAGCCTCTTGGTATGGCCTGCTCGCTCCGGCGCGCACCCCGCGGGCCATCGTTGAGCTGCTGAACCAGGCTACCAACGAAGCGCTGCAATCGGCCGATGTACACGCCCGCATTGCACAAGACGGCGCTTCGGCGCCCATCCTCTCCCCGCAGCAGTTCGGTGATCTGATCGAAACACACACTCGCAACTGGGAGCGAATCATCAAGCCGTTGAACATCAACCTGGAATTCTGATCTCCATGACGAACCGCACCCCGCGGGCGCTGTCGGGACGCGTCGCGCTGATCACCGGCTCTACCGACGGCATCGGCCTGGCGGCGGCCCGCAGCCTGGCGGCGCAGGGCTGCGCCGTCATGCTCAATGGCTTTGGCGAGCCGCAGGCCATCGCCCACCTGCGCGAAGAACTGGCCACCGCGCACGCCGTGGACGTGGCCCATGCCGACGCCGATCTGATGCGCGAAGACGAGGCCGCGGGCCTGGTGCCACGCGTGCTGGAACGCTTCGGCCGGCTGGACATCCTCGTGAACAACGCCGGCACGCAGCACACGGGGCCGGTGGAGGAACACCCGCCGCACCGCTGGCGCGAGGTCTTCGCGCTGAACCTGGACGCCGCCTTCCACACCATCCGCGCCGCGCTGCCCGGCATGCGCGCCGGCGGCTGGGGCCGCATCGTCAATATCGCCTCGGTGTACGGCCTGGCCGGCGGCGTGGATCGCAGCAGCTATGTCGCCTCCAAGCACGCCCTGGTGGGCCTGACCAAGGCCGTGGCGCTGGAAACCGCCACCACCGCCATCACCTGCAACGCGGTGTGCCCGGGTGATGTCTCCACCCGCATTTTCTACCGCAACGCCAAGCTGCTCGCCGAGCGCGAGCAGATCACCCGTGCCGAGGCGCAGCAGCGCATCGCCGCGACCAATATGCCCTCGGGCCGGGTCGCCTCGCCCGAGCAGGTGGCCGCGCTGGTGGCCTTCCTGTGCACCGAGGCGGCCGACGAAATCCGCGGCGCGGCGCTGCCCATGGACGGCGCCTGGCTGGCCCGATGAATCCCCTGTGAGCAACACCATGGAAACAGCGACCCCGCGCCCCGGCGCGCTTTCCCATCTCCGCGTGCTGGATCTGAGCCGCGTCTTTGCCGGCCCCTGGGCCGGGCAGATGCTGGCCGACCTCGGCGCCGAAGTGATCAAGGTCGAACGCCCGGGCGAAGGCGACGACTCACGCCGCCTGGGCCCGCCCTTCCTGCGCGACGACGCGGGCGAACCCACCCGCGACTCCGGCTTCTACCTGAGCGCCAACCGCAACAAGAAGTCGGTGGGCGTGGACATCTCCCGGCCCGAGGGCCAGGCCATCATCCGCGCGCTGGCCCGATCCTGCGACGTGCTGATCGAGAACTACAAGGTCGGCGACCTCGCGCGCTACGGCCTGGACTACGCCTCGCTGCGCGCGGACAACCCACGCCTGGTGTACTGCTCCATCACCGGCTTCGGCCAAACCGGCCCCTACCGCAAGAAGCCCGGCTACGACTCCATCTTCCAGGGCATGGGCGGGTTGATGGCAATCACCGGGCATGCCGATGGCGAGCCCGGCGGCGGCCCCCAGAAGGTGGGCCTGATCGTGTCGGACCTGATGGCCGGCATGTACGCATCGGTCGCCATCCTGGCGGCGCTGGAGCACCGCGACGTGGTGTCCGGCGAAGGCCAGTACATCGACCTGGCGCTGCTGGACTCTCAGGTAGCCGCCCTGTCGCACTCGGCCATGGGCTACCTGGTCTCGGGCGACCCGGTGCCGCGTTGCGGCACCAAGTCCCCGACGGCGGCGCCCTCGCAGATGTACCGCTGCCAGGACGGCGCGGTGATGCTGGTGGTGGGCAACAAGGCCCAGTGGGAGAAGTTTGCCAAGGTAATGAAACGGCCGGATCTGCCGAGCGACAGCCGCTTCGCCACCAACCAGGACCGCATCCGCCACCGCGATGCACTCAACGCCATCCTGGAGCCCATTTTCCTGTCACGCCCCAAGCGGCACTGGATCGACGCGCTGGCCGAGGCCGGCGTGCCCTGCGGGCCGGTCAACGAACTGCACGAGGTCTTCTCCGACCCGCAGGTGCGCGAACGCGGAATGGTGACGCACATGCACCACCCCCGGCGCGGCGCCATGCCGATGCTGGCCAACCCGATCCGCCTGTCCGGCACACCGGTGCAGTACCGCATGCCCCCGCCCGACCTGGGCCAGCACACCGACGAAGTGCTGGCGCAGTTGCCCGGCTATGACGCGACGCGGCTGCAGCAACTGCGCGACGACGGCGTCATCTGACCCGCCCCTGCCGAACACACAAGGATCTCCTCATGAAGCCCATACTGCTGCTTGAAGACAAGCTCGCCCTCGTGACCGGCGCGGGCCGTGGCATCGGGCGCGCCATTGCCGTGGCCTATGCCAACGCCGGCGCGCGCGTCATCATCACCGACCTGAGCGAAGCGGCCTGCACCGACACGCGCGCCGAGGTGGAGGCCGCCGGCGCCCAGGCCTGGACCTACGCGCTGGACGTGAGCGACGCCGCCGCCTGCGCCCGGCTCGCAGCCGCGGTGGAACGCGACATCGGCGACCTGCAGGTGCTGGTGAACAACGCCGGCCTGATGATCCGTGAGAAGGTGGACAGCCCGCGTGCCCCCGAGGCCGTGCGCCGCCTGATGGAGGTGAACTACTTCGGCACCTTCAACGTGTTGCACGCCTTCCTGCCGGCGCTGCGCCGCACCCGCGGCTGCGTGATCAACGTGGCCTCCGGCGCGGCGCTCACCGGCCTGCCCGGGTGCGTGGGCTACTCGCCCTCCAAGGGCGCGGTCAAGATGCTCACGCAGGCCATGGCCGCCGACCTGGGCCAGGACGGCATCCGCATCAACGCCATCGCCCCCGGGGTGATCGAGACGGCCATGACCGAGTCGACCCGCAACGATCCCGAGCGCCTGGGCCGCTTCATGGCACGCATCCCCGCCGGCCGCCTGGGCCAGGCCGAGGAGATCGCCGGCCCCGCGGTCTTCCTGGCTTCTGACCTGGCGGCCTATGTCAACGGTATCACCCTGCCTGTCGATGGCGGCAAGCAGGCCGTGTGAGAAGAACCATTACCTGGAGACACCATGAAGACATCAACCACCCTCACGCGCAGGTTGCTGCTGCTGGCCCTGTGCACGCCGGCCGCCGTCCTGGCGCAGGCGCCAACCTGGCCCACGCGGCCGATGAAGCTGGTGGTACCCTACCCGCCCGGCGGCCTGACCGACGTGCTCGCGCGGCTGGTGTCACAGAAGGCCAGCGAGCAGTTGGGCCAGCCCATCGTCGTGGAAAACCGGCCCGGTGCCAGCACCATTGTGGGCGCGGAGCAGGTAGCCCGAGCGGCACCGGATGGCTACACCCTGCTCATGGCAGCGACCACCACGCTCACCACCAATCCGCTGTTATTCAGGAAGCTCCCGTACAAACCAACGGACTTCACACCCGTGGCCTTGGTCGGCACTGTCCCCTTCGCGCTGGTCGTGTCCCCCTCCGTACCGGCAAAGGACCTGCGTGAATTCGTGGCTTATGCCAAGGCTCACCCCGACCAGATGACGTTTTCCACTTCCGGACAGGGTGCCTCCTCACACTTGGTAGGCGAGATGTTCAAAGCGGCCACGCAAACCCAGCTGCGCGACATACCATACAAAGGGTCTGCCGCCGCGCTGACGGCGGTGCTGTCCGGTGAAGTAAGTGCCACATTCGATGGCCTCACGAACTACCTTCCTTACGCGCGTGACGGCAAGCTCAAGATTCTGGCGATGTTCAGCGAGCAGCGCGTGCCGGCAGCGGACGCTATCCCCACTCTCCTGGAATTGGGATATCCGGATGCGGTGGCTTATTCCTGGTTCGGCGTAGTGGCTCCGGTCGGCACTCCGGCCACGGTGATAAACCGGCTCAACCAGGCATTCAATACCGGCCTGCGGTCGCCAACGCTAAATGATCGCCTGCGTACCGACGCAACATCGGGCCCCATCCTCTCGCCCGAAGCTTATGGCGAGTTCATGCGCAGTCAAGCGCAGTTGTGGGAAAAGGTCATCACACCGCTCAATCTGAACCTGACGCCTTGAAGCGCAATGGCGTCATGTGGCCGAACAAAAGGGCAACATGTCGGCGCCGATTGAATTCTGACCACCTGTGCCGATTGAATTTTGACCAGGGGGTTGAGGCCGAGCTTGGCCTGCTCGGCTGTGGATAGCTGCCCTTGTAGCCCGCTGCCTTGATCTGCGCGTGCAAGGCCCGGCCACTGCGCCGCTCATGCTTGGGGCGCCTGGCATCGGCGCGCAGTGCCTGGATCAGCGCTTCGTGCCAGGCAGTGAGTTTGCCGGGCCTGGCATCGCGCCGATACCTGGGCTGGCTGCCCTCGGGCGCCTTGACCCATTTCTTGACCGTGTTGCGCGACAGGCCCGTGCGCCGCGCAATCTCACTGAACGACAGACGGTCACGAAAGTGCAGCCGCCTGATCTTGCCCATCATGTCCATGGTGATCACTCCTGAATTCCCCGCTGCTTAAATGTTCAGAAGGTCAGTTGAGCACCCTGGTCAAATTTACTTCGGCACTTCGCCTCTCAGATGGTCAAAATTCGGTCGGCAGCAACAGGGCAACACACATTCAGATCACTTCGCCGCCATTCGGGCTGATCACCTGGCCGGTGATGTAATCGGCCTCGCCGGAGGCCAGGAAGGCGACCAGCCAGGCGACTTCCTCGGGCTCGCCGCGCCGCTGCAGCGGCACGTTGGCCTGCAGGTCGCGGCGGTATTCCTCGGAGTCGGCAAAGTCGCCCAGGATCGGCGTGCGCACGCGCCCCGGCGCCACCGCGTTCACCTGGATGTTCCACTCGGCAAACTCCTTGGCCCAGGCCTTGGTCAGGCCGATGAGGGCGGCCTTCGCACCGGCGTAATGCGAACTACGCTTGCGCCCCGACATCCCCAGGATGGATGAGGTATTAATGATCTTGCCCCAGCGCCGCGCCTTCATGCCGGGCAGCACCGCGCGGGTGCAGTACCAGGAACCCATCACATGCACCTGGAACATGCGAGCGAGGTCGGCGTCGGAGATGGCGTCGAACGCCTGCTGGCGGCCGGAGATGCCGGCGTTGTTCACCAGGATGTCGATCTCGCCGACCTGCCGGCGCGCCGCTTCGATGGCCTCGGTGATGGCGGCCGCATCGCCCACGTCCCCGACGCAGGGCACGGCGCGACCGCCGGCACCCACGATCTGTGCCACGGTCTCGTCGGCCGCCGTCGGATCAAAGTCATTGACGATCACCGCCGCGCCGCGCTCGGCGAGCACCAGGGCATCCGAACGGCCGATACCGGAACCGGCGCCAGTCACCAGCGCCACGCGTCCTTCCAGGGATTTCATGCGCACCTCGCTCACAGGACTTGCTGCGTGCGCAGCGCCTCGACTTGCGCCGCGTCCAGCGCCAGGCGCTCGTGCAGGATGGCCTCTGTGTCCGCCCCCAGGCGGGCGCTGGGCTGATAGGAAACTGCGGCATCCTCCCCGCCAAAACGCAGCGGCGTACTAGGCACCACGATGCGGCCGTACTCGGGATGGTCGATCCACCGCAGCGAGCCGCGTGCATGCAGGTGCGGATCGTTCACTACCTCCTCCAACGTGCGCACCGGCGCACAGGGCACGCGGTTCTGGATCAGGCGCTCGAACAGTTCCGCCTTGGTGTAGCCGCGGGTGATCTGGCCCAGCATGCCGTCCAACAGATCCATGTGGCTGCAACGTTCCTTCACCGTGGCAAAGCGTGGATCCTGCGCCAGATGCTGGCACTGCAGCGCCTCCACCAGGCTACGCCAATGCTGCTCGTTGTTGGTGATGATGGCGATGTAGCCATCGGACGTGGGGTATACGTTGTACGGACACAGCGACATGCCCGTGTGGCGGTTGCCAGTGCGCGGCGCCTCGCCCGAGCCGTAGAACAGCCCCAGGCTCGAGGCCAGCGTGGGATACACCGCCTCCATCATGGAGACCTCGATGGTGCGGGCGTTGCCGGTGCGCTCGCGCTCATACAACGCCGTGGCGATCGCGCCGTACAGGTGGATGCCGGCCATGAAATCGGCGATGGCCGGGCCCGACTTCACAGGCGGCGCGTCGGTATAGCCAGTGGTGTCGATCACGCCGGTCATGGCTTGCACCGTCAGATCCATCGCCGGGTAGTCGCGGTAGGGGCCGGTCTTGCCGTAGCCGGAGCCGGCCGCGTAGATCAGTTTTGGATTGGCCTGACGCAGCACGCCCTCGCCCAAGCCCAGCCGATCCATGACGCCCGGCGCAAAGTTTTCCACCAGCACGTCCGCCTGCTTCACCAACTCCAGCAGCAGCTCGCGGCCCTGCGGGGACTTGAGGTTCAGGGTCATGGTGCGCTTGTTGGCATTGAGCATGGCGAACGGCATTGCGGCGCCACTGGCGCCCGAGCGCTTACGCAAATGCTCACCGCCGGGGGGCTCGATCTTGATGACCTCGGCTCCGCCTTGCGCCAAGAGAAAGGTGGCATAAGGGCCGTTGTAAATCTGCGTCAGGTCTAGGACGGTGACGCCGGAAAAAGGGTAGGACATGGGTGAGCTCCTGTTCGTTTCCATTTTACCTGCAAATTCCATTTTTATTAAATTTTGAATAAATTTGGAACTCACTCGACAGTTGGCATCTGCATTCGAATCGCTGCGAGCCCGCTGCGCTCCACCCCATCCCAATTGTTCGTCCCGCGGCTCGGGACGTTGAGTGACCCCATCAGGAACACCCTCAATTGAGTTCCACTTGACAAAACCAGGTCCAATAAATACACTGCATGAGCATTCACCATTTTTGCCAAGTAACCGCGGCCAACCTTAAGGAGACGACCTGTGTTCAATCATTCCCTGTCCCGACGCACAGTCCTGGGCGCATCCCTCATGACACTCGTCTGGGGCGCTGCTGCCCAACCGGACGGGTGGCCCAACCGACCGATCCGCCTTGTAGTTCCGGGCTCTCCAGGCTCCGGCATGGACATATACGCCCGCATGATCGGCGTTCCATTGCAGGCAGCGTTGAAGCAACCGGTAGTGATCGACAACAAGGCGGGTGCCAACAGCATTATCGGTAACGATGCTGTCGCCAAGGCTGCACCCGACGGCTACACGTTCCTCTTCACGCCGTCTTCGGCGATCGCGATCAACCCGCTCGTCCAACCCAAGATGCCCTACGACACCTAGAAGGACTTGTTGCCGGTGGCGCAGGTCGGTGCGGCCGGAATCCTGCTGATCGCAAACCCAAAATCGGGCTTCAAGAATCTGCAGGACATGATTGACTATGCCAAGGCCAACCCGGGCAAGTTGGCCTACGGCAGTTGGGGCAACGGCTCCACCGGCCACTTGGCCATGGAGGGCATCAAGGCACACTACGGCTTGGACATGCCACACGTTCCGTACAAGGGAACGGCCACAGAAGTTCAGGATCTTCTGGCGGGTAACATCATGGTCGGCTTCACGGATATCGCGTCGCCCATTCCGCACGTGCGCGCCGGCAAGCTGGTTGCCATTGGCGCCACCGGCTCAGCCCGTGGCCCTGCTCTTCCGGAAGTGCCCACCGTAAAGGAGCAGGGCTACAACTTCGACGCCGACGGCTGGTACGGCGTATTCGCCCCGGCCGGCACCCCGATGGTTATCGTGCATCGCATGAACGAGGAAATCAATAAGATCCTCGCCACGGAGGACATGCGGCAGAAATTCGCTACGCAGAACATGCTCAAACCGCCCATCAAGACAGCCGAAGCGTTCGCCGCCACGGTCAAATCAGACATCGCATTGTGGCAGCACATGGCCAAGGGCGTGAAGCTGCAGATCTACTGAAGCGAAGAACGCGTATCCCACAGCGGACTTGCAGCAGTCCGCTGATCGGTGCTTCCGGGGCAGCGCGGTGGGACACGACAGGTCGCCGCGCTTCCATTACCCCAAGGCCGTTTCACCGCACCGCCAGGGGCACACATGTCAATGCTGTTTTCGCCGTTCCAGATCCGTTCGCTCAGTTTCCGTAACCGCATCGCGGTCTCGCCCATGTGCACGTACTCGAGTACAGAGGGCATGCCAAACAACTGGCACCTTGTACACCTCGGCAGTCGTGCCATGGGCGGTGCTGGCATCGTTATGACCGAAGCGTGCGCGGTCTCACGCGAGGGTCGCATCAGCCCGATGGACCTCGGCATTTGGACGGATGAACATTCTCAAGCCTTCCGGCCCATCGTAGAGTTCATACGACAAGCCGGCGCCGTACCAGCAATTCAGCTCGCGCATGCGGGCCGTAAGGCAGCCACCGCAGTTCCTTGGCTGGGACATAAGCCAATCTATGACCAACCTCATGGGTGGACACCGCTGGGGCCGAGTCCGGTTTCGTACGCCAACAACTATCCGCCGCCGCTCGAAATGGGCACAGCCGACTTGAAAAAGGTGGTGGACGATTTTGCCGCGGCCGCACGGCGCGCCACTGCCGCCGGATTCGAGTTGATCGAGTGCCACATGGGACATGGATACTTGTTGCACTCCTTCCTCTCGCCGATCTCCAACCAAAGGCGCGACGACTACGGCGGCACCTTGGAGAATCGAGCACGCCTGCCCTTGCATGTGGCGACAGCCGTGCGTGAGTCGCTACCGAAGCAATTTCCGCTGTTCGTGCGAATTTCCTGCACAGACTGGGTGGCGGGTGGCTGGGATCTCGCACAGTCCATCCAGCTCGCAAAGTGGATGAAAGACATCGGCGTGGATCTGATCGACTGCTC
>Ga0116143_10002200_pt1 | contig 21720 bp, 22 predicted proteins | sample AD_UKC034_MetaG_FD_89745 | JGI IMG/M metagenome (GOLD analysis project Ga0116143, IMG submission 89745) | Active sludge microbial communities of municipal wastewater-treating anaerobic digesters from USA - AD_UKC034_MetaG | ecosystem: Engineered > Bioreactor > Anaerobic > Digestate | place: USA...
AGATATGTAGAGAAAAAAATATAAAATTTTATATTAAAAATGATTTGGTTATACATAATAAAGGTGTTTATTTATCTGGTAATGAAATAAATCAAGATTTTTTAAATCTTTAAATCTATATAATCATGCCCCGCCAAGACATATACAAAGATGCAAAAGGCTTTGACAAGCACCCAGAAAATATTAATAGAACAGGGCAAAACCGCAAATCATTCAGTTCGTTCAATCTTAGATGTAAAGAAAGAGGGATTGAACAGGTTACTAAAAAAGTGTTTTTCGAAACAATTTCATATTTGATGAATTTAACAAATGAAGAAATGAAAGATACTTTAATTGATAAAGATAACCCACAATGGTTACGTTGGCTCATTCAGGACTTAGGAGATAAGACATTGCGTAGTAAAATCATGGCAGATTATAGGGACTGGACGTTTGGCAAGGCGGAGCAGAAGTCGGAAATTGCATTAGGAGGTGAAAAGCTCAATATAATAATATCGAGAGCCGATGGAAATAAAGGCGAATAAAGTTTTTTTAATATAATAATATCGAGAGCCGATGGAAATAAAGGCGAATAAAGTTTTTTTTGAAACTGAATCTGCTTTAAAAAGCGGAATTAATACCATTATACATAGGGGTGGCACAGCTTCGGCAAAGACTTATGACCTTACTTTATTTATAATTTTTTTATGTACGCAGTATCGAAATAAAGTGTTTACAGTTGTTTCTGAAAGTTTGCCACATCTTAAAATCGGAGTGATGAGATATGCAACCGAGATATTGGGGAAAATGGGAAATACCGGATATAAATTTAATGCCAGCGGTAATTTTTACGAGTTTGAAAGAGGAAATATACTTGAGTTTTTTAGTACTGATAGGATTGATAAAGCCCTTGGTGCAAGGAGATTTTTACTTTACGGCAACGAAATAAATTCTTTAAAATATGAAGTATGGGATGAATTGGCACGAAGGAGCGAAATCATTTTAGGCGACTTTAATCCGACCCGACAATTTTGGCTTGAGGATAAGTTTCTTCCATATTACACGCCGCATATTATAATCAAGTCTAATTACATGGATAATGCTTTTTGCCCTGAGCATGAAAAAGAGCGGATAAGGCGAAGGGCAGAGATTGACAGCAATTTTAAGAGGATACATATTGATTGCGAATATGGCAACGCTGATGACCTTGTTTTTGAGCCGAAAAATATTATATTGATTGATACGTTTCCGAAAGATTTAAAATACAGTTATGGTATGGATTTCGGATTTGTTGCTCCGTCTACACTTATAAAGGTTGCCGTTGTTGGTGATGATGTATATATTCATGAAGAATTTTATAAAGCTGGTATGAATGAAAACGATTTTAAAACAAAACTTTTACCAATAAACAAAGCTGAAAAGATAATTGCAGATAGTGAAGACCAGAGGATGATTGATTATATTTACAGGCAACTTGGATATAATATTAAGGCAGCCAAGAAAGCAGCAGGAAGTGTTGACTTTAGCATTTCATATTTACAGGGTAAGCGATTAAATATTACGAAAACAAGCATTAACACAATAAAAGAGTTCAGGGAACTGTCTCATGCAAAGGACAGATACGGAAACGCTACGGGTAAATATAATGGGGATGACCATAGTATTGATGGGACACGATATGCCCTTGAAGATATTATTTTTCCAATAAAAGCAAATACTAATTTTGGCGGCATAAGTTTTTAAAAAATGAGAATAACAGAATATACATCATTAAGAAAATACATCAACATATCAAAGCTCTGGAAGTCAGAACCAGACATAAAATTTCCATTATTGTTTACATTTCGCCACGGACTTATACGATTTTCTTTTCCTGAAACAATATGGCACATACCGTTTGAAACATTTATTATTACACAAAAATACACATACGACCTTTCAGCAGCAATATTATTATTTCAGAAGATATCAAAAAACAAGACATCAGTTATTGAAACATTACCTATAAAATATATGCTGCCGTTATGGAAGCATTATATACAGGAGTTTAGAGAAATTGAGGCCAAGATACAGGAGCAATCAGAGCTTGCAACAAAATCATTATCACCCAAATATGATATGAAAGAGTTTGGTTTAACATCTTTATCATTATTCATTGCAGGGGGCGACAGACGCACAGCATCGGAGTTTATCGAAAAACAATCGGTTGCTTATGTAGTTGTTGAATATCGAAGGGAAATAAAAACAATCGAAAATATTTTAGAAGAAAATAAAAAATCACAAAAAAATAATTAAATTTGTCAAAATTATGTTAGCAATTTTACGAAATATAATCAATAAAATTAAGCTCGAAGGGTATGATTGTAATTTTATTATTGGCACAAAAGAACAGATAAGCCACAATGATAGCGAAGTACCGATGTTTCGATTTGACCCGCCAAGGATAACGAAGACACCAAACACATACGATAAGGTTATTCAACTGAACTATATTATAGGGTATCACTCAGAGCAAAATACCAACGATATAGATACTACAGATACGAATATTAATACGCTGGAAGTAATGAATGACCTGTTTGTTTATTTATTACGAAGTTATACAAATTCAGATGGACAACAGATATATGAAGTTACGGATAATTATACAGAGGAGCATTTTTACGATTTTCAAATATTAGGGCATCCCACGACAGGGATATTAGTAAGCATTCAACTGAAACAAATTAATATTAAATTTTGCACATGGGAAACGACTTAAACATATTGAAAGCTTCATTAAGTACAATGCTTAATCAGTTCGGTAAGGATAGCGTGGAGCAGTTGAGAGCTGAACATTTAGCAGCAGGTCAGAAAGCCAGTGGACGAACATTGAGCGAGTTTGCTTATGATTTAACAGAAAGTGAAACATCTTTAAAACTTGAAATAAAAGGAGCAGACCATATTGAATTTCTCGACCGAGGACGAGGACCCGGTGGAATACCTGCCAATATTACAGATATTATAAAGCAATGGGCAAGGGATAAGGGTATCGCCTCACAGTTTGACAAGGAATATAAGCTGAATAGTTTTGCATACCTTGTAGCCCGAAAAATAGCAGCAGAGGGAACGTGGCAGCATAGGACAGGACGAACATATAACGGAGCAACAAGACCAGTTATGGCAGCGTTTAATGAGGCACGAATAAAGGCGTTACAGGATGAGATTGATTCAGCTTTGTCAATTACAATTAATTCAGAAATATTAAAGGAGTTTAAAAATGGCAATAACAATTAAAACCGCACCTACGACCACACGCAGCGATTCAACAGTATGCTACATGAATGCAGCGTACAACAATGTATATATTGATTTGCAGAGGCAAGATACACAGATTACAGCCCTTGCAAGATACTCACCTTTAAAGTTCAAATTAAATGTTGCGGATGCTTCGATATTTGCGGTCGATGCTACTGCTTATGTTGAGGTCTTACTTGACGGCATTCTTGAATTTGCTGGAACCTATGACATATTAGCTGTTGACGCCGTTAATAATTTTATTGTAATTGATAAAGCTTGGTACAGCACAAGCGGAACAGTTACAGGTTTTGCGAATACTTCATTAAGATTACAGCATAAGGTTTTTGTTAAAATAACAGTTGACGCCGTAATAAGCATAGCAGCGGCTTATCATACTGATAGTGCAGGTGTTGCCCGTGTATATTTGAAAAGTTTATTACAGAAATATTTCGATAATACACTTGATGCCGATTATACAGCTGTCAATAAAAAATTAGATGGAAAGGACTTTGAATTTTATTGCAGTTACAAAGAAGAATATTATGGGTATTATACGGACTTATATCACAAGTTGCCGGCAGTTTGGAAAGCAGTAAAGGCAGTTCAACAAATAGGTGATGATTTACGAATGGTAGATTATGAGATATATTATTATGGACTTGGCGTTTACAGCACGGCGAAATTCCTTACAGCATTTGTTGAGCCGGTATATTTTGAAAATTACCCCTTTGCCATCGGTGCATTATTCGGCCCCTCGACAGTGAATATTGACAGGGAAGTTACATATCACGATGGCAGTACAACAGTAACGGCACTCGATATGGCTGAGGCAGATGGAGTTAATACCATTACACTTACTTCTTCAGTATCTTCGCCGCACTGCTGGCTTGCATTGAAAGTCGGAACAGGCGACAATGAGTATATTAACGATTACATACTGAATTATATTGACGATTATTATTCAACAACATGACATACGTAACAGAAAAAATTAAAATAAGAGTTGACAGAAATTGCCGTGAAGGTATATATCTAAAGTGGGAAAACGATTACGGCGCAGTCGATCAGTATTTCTTTGACGGCAATATTACTCAACAAGCCGTAGTTGACGAAACACAGTATTTCGACCAGAATGTAGATGACTTGGATGGCGTTACAGAAAATTTTGAAGTTGTTAGTAAAAAATATGATGAAAGCTATACATGCTTTGCAACATTTGACAAACGTAATATCGAGGCATTCAGGCAACTGATACGCAGCCGTAATATATTCCGTTGGGATGACCCCGATTGGCTTCGGGTTGATGTTCAGCTGGTCAGCTTTGTATGTGAGAAGGATAAGCCGTATGGAAAAATACAATTAAAAGTCATACCTAATAGAGTTTATGTAAAATGAAACAACTCACAATAAACAGCACAGCAGCAAATATCAATCAGGACGACATCATTGCACTGAGCCGTAGTATTGTTGACTGGCAACGATTGCAAGCGAAGTCATGTAATTATTCAAATACAATCACTTTGCCATTTACAGATGTGAATAATGCAATATTTGAAAACACTTATGAGGCAGGGTCCGAACCGACAGCAGCCAGAAGCTTTTATGAAGTGCATTTTATACAGGATGGTGTTGAAATAATCAGTTATGGGAAAGGTAAATTGATAGGTACTAATGAGAATGGATATGAGTTTTCAATATATTGGGGTAATATAGATTTGAAAGAAGCAATAAGTGGAAAATCAATACAGGAGCTTACAGGTCTTAATGACTATAATCATACATGGGATATATCTAATATTCAATTATGGTTTCTATATGGTGGGCAAATTGCATATCCAGTACAAGACCTTTCAGGAATAGGTGAGGATTTGCTTGAGGATGGTACTGCACTTGACCCATTGACAGCCCAGCGAATGATACCTTTTGTCAGCGCAAATGAAATTTTAGCTCAAATTGCCTCAAGCAATGGTTTAACATTTAATGGTAATATTTATGCAGGCACTAATCAATATATCCCAGTTGCAACAAAGCTGTTTAAGCCAGAGAATAACTTATTTTTATCTTTTGACTCTTTACCAGTTTTTTTTCAGAGCAATGGTATTACTGGAGCTAATACGCTTACAATTGAATGTAAATCTTTCGATATAATTGAGCCAGCAAGTGTGGCATATAATGCAGCCATCAATGCTACAAGAGGCACTATGTATATTAATCCGGAAACAACATCAGCAACGTATAATTTTAGTGTTACACCATGTTTTCGTTTCTTTTTTCCAAATGGAAACCCATCTTTTACTATTTACACAGTTACACGATTCCAAACATGGAACGGCGCTACATGGGTTGATAGTGTTATTTATACATCAGATACCGAAACAATCACATCGGGGCAGACTATTATTGAGTATGATTTAGAAACAACATACACACAACAATTAACATTAACAGCCGGTCAAGAATTTAGAGTATCATTTTCATTTTATGTTAATTTCAGCTCTTTAAGTTTATATTTTTCCGTAACGCCATCCAATAATTTTCAGTTCCAATGCACCGCCGACATATTAGGATATGGTGGTGAATGGAGTATCGCTAAGAATTTACCAGACCTCGACCAGTGGGATTTTTTGAACTCAATACTTTTTATAAGAGGTCTTATCTTTGAAAATACAACATCGAATGTTTTTAATTTCAAAAAAATATCTGATGTTATTAATGATGTACCACAAGACTTATCGGGGAAACTTCAATATTATAATATACCAGATATTCATACAGAGCTTGCACAGACTAATGAAGTTACATATAAGTCAGATGAAACAGTCCCGAAACGCTATGGAAGGGGTCAATTTACTATTTTAGATAATACCTTAAAATCGAGAGAGTTATATTATGAGTTGCCTTTTGCCGCAAGTGAAGAAACAGAATGGACTGACGGAAGTGTAGGGCGTTATCCGATTTTATTAACAGGTGCAGCGGACTGGGTGAAAGTTGAGCCAAGAATATATCAATTTAGAAAAACACAAAACGTATATATCAGTGATGGTGGCTCGCCAGTTTTATGCCCATTGAAATACGTTGCTGAATATGCACCACTGGAAAGCAATCTTATATTATATAGAAACTATGGGCAATGGATTAATATCCTTAACGGCTTTAAACGAATACGTGCATTTTTCAAACTTACTGATGAGGACTTTACTGATATTGATATGATGAAGCCAGTATATTGTCAGCAGCTCGCAGGGTCTTACATTATTGAAAGTATGAATAATCACATAAGCGGTGGTTTGTGTGAAATTAATTTAATACGAATATGAGCAAAATAATTTTTGAAGTAGATATAAAACAGGATGAAGCCATCCGTCAGCTTATTGATGTTAAGAAAAAGATTGATGACGAAACAAAGGCATTAAAAGAGTTAAAGTCATTCAATATGGAAGGAAGCCAGGAATATAAGAACCTGACAAAAAGCATATACGAAAACAAGCAGCGTTTATCGGAGTTAACCAGTGCCGTAAAGCAATCTATAAAAGAGGATAAGTCTAAAGAGGGCAGTATGAAGCAGCTTGGCGCTGAGCTTGCAATAAATAAAGAACGATATAGGACATTATCAGAGGCGGAGCGTAATAATGCAGCAGTTGGCGGGCAGTTATTGAATACTATACAGCAACAGGACGCTAAGATTAAGCAACTGGACGCCACATTAGGAAACCATCAGAGAAACGTAGGAAATTATAAGATTGCATTGGATGGGCTTAAATCTCAATTCCTTACAATCTTTTCAGCCGCAGGTCTGGCAAACCTTGCTACAGGTGCGCTTACATCAGCACTGAATGGAATAAAACAATTCATAAGCGGTGCAACGGATAAATTTATTGAGCAGGACAAAGCTGTTACAAAACTGAAATTCGCTATTGATGGCAATATACAGCAACTCGAACAGTATAAAGCAAGAGCCGCCGAAATTCAGAATCAAACAGTATTTGGCGATGAGAGTATTATTGCTGTACAAGCTTATGGGGCTGCATTAGGTTTGACACAGGAGCAGATTAATAAGCTCGTGGATGCTTCCGTACAGTTGTCAACAGTTACTGGGCAGGATTTGAAGACATCCAGCGAAATGTTAGCGAAAACCTATACAGGCGATGTAGTAAGATCACTAAAAGTATACATCAGAGATACAGGCGATTTGACGAAAGAGCAAATTAAGAATGGTGCTGTCGTTGATATGATTGCAGAAAAATACAAAGGATTTGCAGAGGCACAGGCATTAACATCAGTAGGAGCGTTACAACAGTTGAAAAATGAGCTTGGTGATACACAGGAGAGAATCGGACAGCATACCATACAATTTCAAATATATTGGGAACAACTTAAAGGCACATTAGCAGAGGAAAGTGTTGAAATGGTTAAGAAATTCGAGCTTGTGCAAGGTCTATTCACAGGGTTTAATAATGAAATAGAGCAAGCAACAGCAATTTTCAATCAGCAGAAAAAAGAAATTACAAATGTCATTGAAGCTTATGCAGGGCTTACAGACCAGACAAAAGAACAAGTTGCATTGAACTTACAGAATATTAAGTCAACATCTGAGCTATTGAAAGTATATGGGAATATGGTATATATTGTTGGAAAAATGAATGAAGAAGCCGCCAAAGGAAATGAATTATCTGAGGAAGAAATTAAGCTACAAGAGGAAAGAAAAAAAGCAGCGGAGGAAGCAGCCAAAGCAAGAGCAGCCGCATTATCAGAACTTGAAAAGCTACGTATTGAAGCTATGGAAAATGGTATTGAAAAAGAAAAGGCAGCAGAGATGATGAGGTATGAAAACTTTATTAAAGGGCTTGATAAAAAGCACATGACACAAGTACAGTATGATGAGGCACTTGAATTAGCAAAACAAGTACATGAACAGAAAATAAATGATATTGAAGCTGCATATCGGAAAGTAAGAGAAGATGAAAGAAAAAAGGAAACAGACGCCATTGTTCATGAGTTAGAAAAGCAATTAGCAGAAATTGAAAAGCAAAATATTGCACGAGATGAGAAAGAGCGTAAAATGCGTGAAGCAACAATGGCAGCATTTGAAAAAGATTTAAAAGATAAAACAGAGCTTAGTAAACAATTCGCAGACCAGTTGAGCGGAATAGTTTCAGCAAGCATAGACGAACAGGGATTGAATATTAAGAAGTTCGGACAAGGTTTAAGTATTTTTCTTTTAGACATACTCGAAAAACAGGTACAGGCGTCTGTTGTTTCAGCAACTGCTCAGAGCTTTACAACACCAGACAGCGTATTGACAGCAGGGGCTTCTGGTGCATTACGTGCGGGCATTTTAGCGGGATTAATAAAAGCTGCATTCAATGCGGTAAAGGGAATAATAATGGCAGACGCAAAAGGGTTTCAGGTTGGTGGATATACAGGGCGTGGTGCCTCGGATGAGCCAGCGGGGACTGTACATAAGAACGAAATAATATGGAGTGAAAGAGACATCGCCATGAGTGGCGGTGTACAGGCAGTTGAGGCCATGAGGCCTACATCGAATATTAATACACCTACGGCGAGCAGTTATATTTCTGGGATTGTTGAGGCAATTAAAAAAATGAAAATATTCGTATCAGTAGAAGAAATTAATGCAGTCAATAGAAAATATACAAACAGAATAAAAGTAAGTCAACTATGATAGAAATATTCATTACCACATCGAGCCGGCCAGAATGGTGCCTTGATTTATTAAAACAAATCGAAAATGAAAGTGCAGGGCTTGCGTATCAATGTAGAGTATGGCACGACAGGAAAGAAGGTGACGAATATGATGAAGTAGAAAAATATTGTAAAGAGAAAATAAATTATCATTATTACAAAACAAAACAGCACATGGGAAAGGAGCGGTTTTGGCTTCTCAATAATCTCATGTATAAATATCTCGATGGGCTTCAATACCAATACTTCATACAACTGCCAGATGATATCCGACTTGTACGCAACTTCATGCCAAGAGCTTTACAATGTGTACAGACGCTTGATATTTGTAATATATTCACATTAAACGGAATGGAAATGAATATTAGACATCCCAAAACAATAGATAATATACAGATGTTTCAATCAAATTGGGTTGATTGTGCGTTCGTTGCAAAACGCTGTATAATGTATGGCTTTCAAGTAGAAATGCCCTTATTAAGCCAGTTTGTACATGGAAGCGGTGTGGGGCATTCTTTTATTCAGTCATATAATAAAAAGACAGGTCTGCAGATATGGCAAGTAACACGCTCATTAATTCAACACCTTGGATATGACAATTCCATAATGCATGAAAGGCAGATTTTTACAGGTGAAAAACATCCGTTAAAAGCGTTGTTGGCTCCAGAAGATGAAAAATATACAAAGGAAAAGCCGCAACATTATTCAACATATCATAATGGAAGGGTTGCATGGGGCTTAGATACAAGTTATGCGGGTTATCCATTTATAGCAAAATATCTCGATTGTAAGACTATGGTATGGAACCGCAGATTACCATATTGGGATGAAAAAGTACCTTTATTAATTGATTATATTACACATCCAGAAATCGTATATAGGGAATTAAAGGCAGCTAAGGAATTATATCTTTTCGGGGCGATGGGTGTGAGATATCTGTTACCCTTGCTTGATAAAATAGGTAAAAAATTAAAAGATTATAAAGTTGTTTTTTTACTTACAGACCACTGGTTTATCAGAGACCCAAAGCAAAATGGCGATAGGATAGGAAAATCATTAAGAGAATGCACAGACATTGAAATGCTTGTAATGCCAGACCTTATTCATTATATTCAAGGAAAATTTAAGTATAAACCATATTATCAACATATCCCCATAACAAATGGTATTGAGGTGAAAAATAAAATATTCACTGTTGCCCACAGCCCAGGACTGAAAAAAGATATAGACCACAAGGGGACAAGCATAATAGAAAAGGTTTGTAAGGAGCTTGGAATAAATCTCGATATTATAAGTGGTATATCATGGGAACAATCCATACAAAGAAAGAAAAAAGCACACATATTTTTCGACCAAATAATAACAGACAAAACAAGAACTGAATTAGGCATAGATTATAAGGGGGGGATTGGGAAATCAGGTCTCGAGGCGATGAAATGCGGATGCGTAACAATATGCAGCGGTAAGTTTACAGGAACGAAAAAACAACCTGTACCGCCAGTTGATATTGTTAATAATGAAATTGAATTAAAAGCATTATTAAAAAAGTATATAAAAAACAAAGCTGCATTGAAAAAACTTGCACAAAAACAAAAGGCATACGTTGATAAATATACCTCATTTGACTTTGTGTTAAAAAACACTGATTCAGATATTATAAGAATTGAACAAATAAGGACTTCTAAGGCAGTATCATTTTTTGAGCCAAAAATGATTGATAAATATGGGCTAAAACAGTATACAGATAAAAGTAAGCCAGCCGTTTTTTTTGGGATGTACAGGGCAGAAGATTATGAGGCAGCTATTGCACATAAAGGAAATATCGTATATCTATGGGCAGGCACTGACGCAACTTATTTACAAAGATGTTACTTTAAATATATCCCACAATTAAAGGGACGGCATATTGCTTTTTCGGTAGATGTACAAAAAAGACTTGCTACGGCTGGACTTGAAGCGGAGTTTATTCCTATAACTCCGACAAAAATTATTAAAGATGTGCAGCCAAAGGGGGATTGTGTTTATTTTTACGGCAAAGGGAATAATTATGGTGAGCAATATCTTGAGCAGATACGTTCACGAATACCTTATAAAATTATTCACGCAACCAGCAATACTTTTACAGCGAAAGAGTTGAAAGAAGTTTATAAAAAATGCTTTATCGGCTTACGTCTTACCCCTTCTGATGGGATGCCTAATACCGTTATAGAACTTGGGCTTATGGGTAGAAGATGTATTTATAATTCAAACCCTTTGCCTAATGCAATTAAATATACTGATATTGATAGTATTGTTTCAATTATTAATAATGAAAAAGAGGAAGGTAATAAAAACAATGAGGCAATAGCTGAAAATATAGAAAAATATTTTAGTACGTATGACGATTTTTGGTTATATACAAAATTAAGAAAATGAGTAAAACCCTATTCATAAGCCATATTTTCGGCGGTGAAAAATACTACGAATATGTACCTTATTTTATTTATGGGGTTGAAAAAACACAGCCAGATGGGTTTGTAAAAATTATATGTGAAAGTTCAGTCCCTGATAAAATAAAACTTGCATTAAAATATTGTAATAATTTTGAAATTGTTGAGGGCTTTAAATTTCACTTGTATTCAAAAAAAATCACACAAGGGCAATTATTAAAATCATATCGTTGGTTATGGAATAGTGAATATTTCACATCTTACGATTATGCATATATTGGTGATATTGACTTTATTTATTACGACTATATTACAGAATCACACGAAAAAAATGCAACAAAGCTTGGGTTGCCATTTAGCAATGGCATACGACCGTGGGGGAAGGCATTGACAGGATTACATTTTATAAAGGTAAAGGAATATTTTGAAAAGATGGATTTTGTTATTGATGACGCCTTGAAAAATCCAGATAAATATATAAGCAGAATAAAAGATAATCACCCACGTAATGAGCATTTTCTTTACGAAATTGTAAAGGAGGGCATTGGATTCAATGGGCATGAAGTTGACATGACTGATGGAAATGCAATGTATTACAGACCCCATCCAGGACTTCACCTCGGAATGTTACGAACAAAAGATATGCAAAAAAGAAAAATGCCTGAGTATATTCTTGATGATAAGTTCTTACATATACACAGAATTGTAGAAAATTTTGAAATAGAAAAAGTAATTAAATTTAAGAAAAATGAAATACATTGACCCTTATCTTTTTTTTGATGAAAATCGAATAAATGAAAAACCTATATTTGTTGAAGTAGGCAGCATATCTGGTACTCATGGGATGAACTTAAAAAAATACTATACAGAAAGTACCGTAATAATTTACGAAGCAAGCCAAAAATCTTTCAAAAGTTTATGTGAAAGAGTAAAAGGAAAAAATATAACCATACATAATAAGGTTGTTGCGGGGGAATGTGGTACAAAAACTTTTTATGAATATAATCATTGTAGTAGTAATAGCATATATAACAGAGAAGGTGGCAATAAGATTATTACTAATAAATATGAAATTGATTGTATTAATATTTTTGAAATATTAAATGAAAATAACATTGATTATATTGATGTATTATTTCTCAATTGTGAAGGTTCAGAATTAGAAATATTACAATCATATTTGAATGATAAAGAAATGCATAATAAAATAAAACAAATATCTGTTTCATTCCATCCTCAAATATATGGAAAAGAAATAATGCAAGAAATGATTGAAAAGATAAATATTGCAGGGTTTGATATAATAACTGATAAAGGAAAATATAATAATTATTTAATTATAAAAAAATGAAAATACTTACAATTGGCTCATGCTTTGCCGTTGAAATAAGGCGTTTTTTAAGAGAAAAAGGATTTGAACTTTTACCGCCAGAAAATGAAAGGGCAATGATATATTATAATGCTGCGAATATTATGTATGAATTTGAAAGGGCAATGATATATTATAATGCTGCGAATATTATGTATGAATTTGAAAGACCCGACGACCTGAATGATGTTTTTTATAAAAATTCAGCAGGTCGTTTTCAAAATCCATTTAGACGGCTGGCACATTATGACTCACTCGAAAAAGCTGAAAATGAAACAAGGCGACTTAATAATCTTTTTAAAAATTGCATTAACGAAGCCGATGTATTTATTATCACGCTCGGAATGTCAGAGGTATTCATTGCCCCGAATGGATATGTCATGTCAAACCACCCTCAATATGGACTGCCGAAAATAAGGGCAAACATACCAGCCGACTTTCACTTTGTTACGCCTGCAGAAAATTATAGTTATATAAAAAGAATTGCAGAGGTCGTTGCACCTAAGCCAGTTATATTCACAGTAAGCCCTGTGCCACTACAAAGGACATTCAGAAAAATGCCTTTTGAAGAAGCTAATAAACAAAGCAAGGAAAGTTTAAGAACAGCAGTTGAAATGTTATTATTCGATAAACTGCCAAATGTATATTATTATGACAGTTACGAATATGCATTATCTCTTAATGATATTTATAAAGAGGATGGCAGACATGTAAAAGATGAAATAGTTGAAAAAATTGTAAATAGATTTTTAAATACTATATGGAAAAATGTACAATTATAGAAGCAGCCCGCACGCTATATGATAATAAGCTTGGCAGTATGAGTCCTACAACTGTCATCCGCTATTATGATATTTACAACAAGTATCTGATATACCGCATAGGAACGACATACTCAGAAGCCGTTACAATTACCGCAGAGCGTTGTTATTGCAGTACCAAAACGGTTGAGGGAGTAATTACGTGGGCAAATCAGAATATACCTAAAAATAAATAGGTTGACACGTATTTAATTTAAGCATAATTTTGCTAAATTAATTACGAAAATCTATGCCTTATCCAAACGAACATGCTGCACGAATCCAGAATCCGGATAAATATACAGAATTTAAGCGGGTCGATAATGAGTTCGGTGATGGTATCCATGTTATTTATGGACAAACAGAAAGCGGATTAGAATTACAATCAATAAGATTTGACGCTAAAAAATTTACTGCTAATGAAGCTAAGAAATGGCTTGATGAGCATGATTATATTGTTATTGAATTTGAGCCAGCAACTGAGGCCGAAGCCAAAATAATATTACGTGGTGAGGTTGGAATGGAAATTAACCTTACTGAAACAATAGGATTAATTAAGGCACTTGGCGAATTTGAAAAATTAACAGTTGAGATAACTTCGATAGGTGGCTGTTCAGAGACAGGGCGAAAAATATACGACTATCTTAAATCGCTTGGTAAGCCGATTACAACCAAAGCAATAGACTACTGTTATTCAGCAGCTTTTACAATATTCCTTGCAGGCGAAAATAGAATAGCTGAGTATAATAATACTGAGTTTCTTATGCACTCGCCCTGGATGGCTGACTTTTTCCTGGGCGGAGACAACGAAGCAAAGGAACTTTACGACTTGATACGTGCAGAAAAGGAAAAACTTATAAACCTGTATAGTTCAGTGCTTGGTATGAATATTGAAGAAACGGAAACGCTCATGGATAATGACGAAGTAATATCAGCTAAGGCAGCACTCGGACATAAGATAGTTACCGAAATAGAAAATAATACAAATAAGGAAACTAATAACAATGAGTTGTTTTTCTATGGATTATTTGATAAAATAGCCGCTGCCGCAAGAGTTAATCAAAATCAAAAAGAATTACAAACAAAAATTAAAAATAAAATGGAAGCAGAAAAAATAACAAAAGAATTAAATGAACAAAAAACACTTTTACAAAAAATTGTTGCGATGTTCAAAAACAGTATAAAAGCATTAAGCATTGCAACTGAAGAAGGTACTACTCTCGAAGTTGAAGGTGATGAGCTTGTAGAAGGTGCTACAGTTACAAATGACGCCCATGATGGTACTTATATACTTACTTATGCAGAAAAGAAATGGACTGTTGTAATTGAAGGTGGAATCGTAAAAACTATTACTGAAATAGTTGATGAGCCGACTGATGATGTAGAAGCATTGAAACAGGAAAATGCAGACCTGAAAGCCGAAATTGAAAAGCTGAAAGCAGACTTACAGGCAAAAGCTGATATTGAAGCTAAGCTTAAAGAACTTGAAAGCTTTGTTACACTTGCTAAAAAAGTGATGACGCCTTTTGAACAGCCCGATGGTACTTATAAGTTTGAGGCAAAATCTCTGACTCCAGAGCCAAAAAAAACAACAAAAGATATTGTTGAGGAATGGAAAGAAAAACGCTACGCAAAAAAATAAACGCTTCGGCGAAAATTAATAATTAATAATAAAAAAAAAATAAAATGGGAAAAATTGATTTTAGTGGTTTAACCACATTTTTGCCCGAAGCAGTTAACGACATTCGGGATTTAATAAAAAAAGAAGTTTTCATGAGCAAGTCGCTCACAGACCGAGTTACAGTAGTTAATGGTATCGAATATGCCAAAAAGGTCGGGTATCTAACAAACATGGGTGATATAGGTATGACACCTTCAGGGACTTTATGTGCATTGAACGAAATAAATGCACAAGTCGGCACAGAAGAAAAATCCTGGACGCCTCGTGCTTATGATACTCGTATCATTCTTTGTGCAGACGATGTTGAAGCAACCTTAGCAATCAAAGCTTTGAAAAAAGGAACGAACAGCACAGACCTGACAGACACTGATTACCTCGATGTATTTGTAGACATGCTAAAAGAAAATTTCATTCGTATGTTCAATCGTATGTCATGGATGGGTGATATGGGTGCAACCCGCTTTTCTGATAGCCCAGCAGGGTATTATTCAGACACAGTTGATGGGGCTGCCTTTAATGTTAAGCTTGTTACCATGCAATATGGATTCTTTTACAGGTTTGCTCAAAGCATTGCCACAGTTACCGGCAACCATGTCGATTTGAGCACCTACAATAATCAAGTATCTTATGCTTTGCAGAAGTCAACAATGACCTCGGCAGTTGCACTTGCAACAGCTAAAAAATTAACCGAAGATTTACCGCTTGACTTTAATTATGAAAATCAATACTTCGGTTGTACTCGTTGGTTTTTCCATGCACTGAAATCTAATTATCAGGGCTTCGACTTACAAGAAAAACTATTCAATACTGAAAATGGTATGCAGGGCATACGCTATAATGGCGTTGAATTTGTGTGGCTTCCTGAATGGGATTATATGATTACTCGCTATCAAGATAGCGGTACAGCTTATCATAATCCTCATCGTATTGCCTCATTAAGAAAAGACAACCTACTGCTTGGCGTTCCTGATGTTAATACTTGGGGACTTTTTGAGATGTTTTATGACAAGGTCAACAGAAAATATTACATAGACATTAGGGATAAATTCGATACCCAAATAATGCACGATACTCAACTGGCTTACGCCGTATAATCAAAGGAGGTAAATTATGGGAAATACTAATTGTGAAATAAGTAGCGACATACTTTTCAATTGTCAGCAGAAACCAATTCGAGGGCAGTTGAATGAAGTAATATTATTGCCGAAAGGTGATATTGACCTCTCAAACTGCTCATTCAATGGCAGTAACCATATGATTATTGAGGCAATCCAGATGAATAGCCAGAAGCGTGGTTATTCATATACTGGTGAAGCCACAATGATAAGCTCCGATAAGGGACTTGTCAGGGACGAAAACGGAGCAAAATACCGCCATCGTGTGCCGTTCATTGTTTATGCCAATCTTCCAACAACGAAAAAAGAGCTTGATGCATTGGCTAATTATCCTTATGGGTATGTAGCCATTTTGAAACAGAATTATAAAGGTGCTTCGGGTAATGCTAAATACGAAGTATTTGGTTGGGATACCGGACTTCGCCTCACTGTTTTAGACGACACCGAAGGACGCAACCAGTATAATATTGAGCTTGCAACAATGGAAGGTTTTGAAGAGCCACATCTCCCACGTAACTTCTATATTACGAGTGAAGCCGTTACGGATGCAGCTGTTGCCGCCTTATTAATTGCACAGTCGCCGTAAGCATTTTGATTAGAAATTACTACTAACATAAAAGGGGCAGGGCAGCAACGCCCCGCCCTTTTTTTTAATTTAAAATCAAAATGAAAGAAATAAAAGAATTTTTAGAATTACAAAAAACAATAAAACAATTATTTAAAAATGTATCGCTTTCCTTATTAGATAAAACATACATAATTAAAAACCATAGCGAAATACTTGCTAAAGCAGAGAGATTTTATAATGTTTTTAAAAAAAATGGTATTATACCTTATAAATCAGACTTTCACCGCTCTTGCTCAAGTTGTTATATGGATAATTTTTTACTGTTAAACTCATTTACAATTAATCAAATTTTATCAGCTATGAATAAATCATTTAAGCTCAAAGAAGACGCCCTGATATATTACGAAGGAAAATATTATAATGATAAGAGTCCAAATCTGACAAATGAAATTGCAGAAATTTTTTTCAAAAAAAATCCTGATATATTTGAAAGCTTTGACACAAACTGGAAAAAGAAAGAAATAACACCTGAACAAGTTCATGAAGCAATCACGATGGAAAGTTTCGATAAATATTTTGAAAAATCGCCGCTTGTTCCTGAACCCGTAAAGACGATTGAACCCGAACCTGTACAAGAAAACGTACAAGAAAACGTACAAGTTGCTCTAAAAAAGCCAATCCAAAAGACAACAAAACGCAAAACAACAAAATCAAAACGTAAATGATAACAATAACCGCAACTGATACGCTTACTTTTAAAGAAAACCGCCGTCTTGGTATAATCAATTTTGGTGAAGATAATCTATACCCGAACCACACCCAGACAATGAGCGACAATTCGGGAGCTTTGAAAAGGTGTATACAGACAAAGGAAAAGTTCATTTTCGGGAATGGCGTTACGGAAAATAATGGATTTTGGAAATCTGTAATTAACCCCGCTGGATTAAGAGTTGACCAGCTTACACGCCTTATTACAAGGCAATATAGTATGCATGATGGTTTCGCAGTGCATATCGGATATAATGCATTATTAGAAAAAGTCGCTTTGCAAGTGATCCCTTTTGAAAATTTACGATTGCCATGGCCAGATGATGAAGGTAATATTACAGAAATTTGGTATCATTCAAACTGGTCCTGTAGGCGAATTGAGCAAAAAGATATTAAGGTATACAATATGTATACAACCGATAAAGAAGTTATAATGCGACAAATTGAGACGGCTGGCGGCTTTGATAAATGGGGTGGACATATAATGTACTTCGGTGAAGTTGGTCGAATAATGTACCCTCATAACAGCTTTCATGCAGTACTTGAAGATGTTATTACCGATATAAAACTAAAAAAAGGCAGAAATGCTAATGTTTCGACTAACTTCATGCCATCCGCAATAATTGAATTTCCATTTTTATTTAAAAATATTTCACCATATCCAGAAGACAGAAAAGAAAACAGCACAACGACACTTTTCAAAGATGAGATAATGGCCGCACTCGAAAAGTATCAAGGTAATGAAAATTTAGGAAAGCTTATGGCACTCGAAAACCCTTCTGTTGATAAGGACGGGAAGCATATACCATTCAACATAAGAAAATTAGATATACAAAACTTTGATAAGCTTTTTGAAAGCACAGAGTCAGCAGTAAAAGCTGCAATCAGAGGCATATACAACCAGCCAGAAATATTACACGATACTGTAGCAACAGGTTTCAGTACAGAGATTATGAATGATATGTATCGATATTACAACAGTATAACATCGGATGACAGGCAGATTATAGAAGAAACAATGATGGAGCTTTTCAGTGGCTGGTATTATGATATTAATCCTACTAAAAACTATTCACTAAAACCTTTAACCTTTGCATAATGGCACTACTCACACATTCCGAATATAAAAACCTTGTTGCAACAACAGATGTAGCTAATGTAGAGATGTTTCGCATTGTCGAACAACAGAAAGAGGACACTTATATGGTCAATCTTATTGGATCAACACGACTGGCAAAGGTGCTTTCGGGTGATTATGATAGTATTAAAACTTTATGTAAAAAAGCACTGGCACAGGAAATATACAGATACTTTGTTGAAATTGGTAATGTTATTGTAACTCCGATTGGAACAGTTAACAGAATATCTGATTATAGTAAAAGTTCAGAATTTGTCGATAAACAGAATAAAATTAAGGCAATTAGTGAAGTTCAGAGAGCTTATGAAACGCAGATAATGGAGCTTATAGAAGATGACGAATATACGGCAACAGGTGAGAATGAAAAAATAAGTACCGCATACCCTTTTCAAATAACAAGTATTGGCGACACACCTGATATAAGCGTTGACAGTTCAGATGAACCAACCTGCCCAACTCATTAAAAATAAAATAAAATGGCAATAACAGATATATTATTAAGAATTACAACAAATCCAGACCTTGTAACGAAAGGGTCAGTTTTAACGAATGTCGAAGGCGATGCTAATATGATTGAGGTATACACAGCATTGAAAGAGTTGAAAGCTATGTTTGATGGAAATACAATTGAGGTTGACGGCATACCGATTAATATTAATGATTTGTCGGGTACAGAAAAATGGCGAATGAGCTATGACTCAAGCACTGGCGAATATCGTATAAGCCAGTATGATGGAGTGAGTGCTTACGATACTATACTTAGTATTGATACGGATGGATATATAATGAATAAAGAAAATACACGCCTTGCAGTTATTGGAAACCAGATAAGTATTGAGCAGTATGATATAGTTAATGAGGTTTGGGAAGTTGCTAATTGCGTAAATATTGGCGACCTTGTCGACAGAATAAGAAAAAGAAATGTAAAATATGGGTATCTGTATAATTGGTATGCAGCCACGAATGTGGCAGAGATTACAAGTAGTGCAACGTGGGGAGTTCCGAGTGATGATGACTGGGCTACACTTGTTACTGAACTTGGAACAGCGGCTACAGTAGGGGGATTATTAAAGGAAAAAGGTACAATACATTGGAAAAGCCCAAACACAGGGGCAACAAATGCTGTTAACTTTTCGGCGGTTGCTGGCGGTGGACGTTACCTTAATGGCGTTTTTTATAATACTACAGAAAATGGCGGGTATCTAAGTATTACAGAATATGACAGAAGCGAAATATACATACGATATATGGATGATGGGGATGCCGTATTATACCGAGACCACTACGATAAGGAATATGGATTTAGTTTGAGATTAGTTAGAGATGCAACAGTAACCGAACAAACCTACTCTGATGGTACTTTTTGCGATGTTTATACCGGCAACGATGGTAGGCAATACCGAACTGTAAAGATAGGTACACAAGTTTGGATGGCGGAAAACCTTGCCGAAACTAAGTACAGGGACGGCACAGCAATACCGAATATAACTGACGCTACAACATGGGCAGCTGATAGCACAGGTGCAAGATGTGCATACGATAATAATGAAGCTAATGCATTTGATTTTATTAATAATGGTACTTATTCAGTTCGTTCAGTTGAAGAAGCTACGTATGATGTTGAGGAAACTGATTGTATTCTCAACGTAACCTATCCTACAACGGCAGCTGTTACATCACTCACACTACCGACAGCGGAATGTTACAGGGGAAGGGTAATAATAATTAAGGACGCCAGCGGAAATGCAAATACTAATAATATTACTGTTGATACAGAGGGGAGTGAAACTATTGATGGGGCTAATACTTATACGATTAATGCAAATTATGGCGTTCTACGCTTATATTCTGATGGTGAAAATTGGTTTATAATTTAATAATAAAAATATGCTATACACTACTCAAACAAAATATAAAGGTCAAACTTTGATTTTTACGATTAAAATTGATAAGCTTATTGCTGACCTTGACACATTTACGGTCAATCTCAAACAAAACAGCTCTGATACAGTCCTATTCATAGGCACAATAGGTCATGGTGTTGTTGCAGCAGCAGACCCCAATACTGTTATTGTTACAGTGCCAGCTACAACCACAGCCGATGCAGAAACAGACAAATATGATTTGCTATATCAATATACAGACAGTGCTGAAGTGTATAAATATAATGTAGAAAAATTATTTGAATTTAAAAATTTGACTATTGAAACAGAATGAATATAAGCACAGAAAGCGTTCAACATATTATTACACCTGTCAATGCGGAAACTACATTAAGTATTGATACAGTTCAGCATACTATCACAGTTGATAATGAGGCAATTTCTATACAAGTATCAGGCGGATTACAAGTAATATCTACACAGGAAGATGAACCAATTATACAAGTCAATGCAATTTTACATAATATAGCACAAGGGCAACAAGGGCCGAAAGGCGACAAAGGCGATACAGGAGAGAAAGGCGACAAAGGCGATACAGGAGAGAAAGGCGACAAAGGCGATACAGGGGAGAAAGGCGACAAAGGCGATACAGGGGAGAAAGGCGACAAAGGCGATACAGGAGAGAAAGGCGACAAAGGCGATACAGGAGAAGGTGTTGCGGCAGGCGGCACAACAGGTCAAGTTTTAAAGAAAAAATCTAACACCGATTATGATACAGAATGGGACGATATTTTAGAACCAGATGAAAATTTCGTTACTGATGCCGAAAAAGTAATAATAGGGAATACAAGCGGCACAAATACAGGCGACCAAGACTTATCGGGGCTTGCAGAAGATGACTTAAACAATATTGATATATCAGGGCTTGACGAAGAAACAACGCCAGATGATGATGATTTGCTTGTATTACAGAAAGACAGTGATGGTAGTATTAAGAAAGTAAAGAAA
>Ga0116143_10002201_pt1 | contig 21718 bp, 21 predicted proteins | sample AD_UKC034_MetaG_FD_89745 | JGI IMG/M metagenome (GOLD analysis project Ga0116143, IMG submission 89745) | Active sludge microbial communities of municipal wastewater-treating anaerobic digesters from USA - AD_UKC034_MetaG | ecosystem: Engineered > Bioreactor > Anaerobic > Digestate | place: USA...
ACAGAGTAGGAATGACTTTCCGAATATATGCAATAAATTTTGCAACATGTAAACGTTTCAGAACTGACAATCTCTTCCATGTAGTAAACTGAGTAAGAATGTATTTGCCCTGAGGTTCAACAATTATACAATTTAATTCAGCATCCATCAAATCGCCACGTTCAGTATGATTTGACTTATAAGCTAACTCAATCGGTTCTGCAATAGCGCCTTTTTCAATACCGGCAACTGGTTCTGCGATGAAATATGCTCCATCACAATATAGATGCCTCTCAAGTGCATGATACACTGGATTCATCCAAATACGTTCACCAGTAAAGGCATCAAAAATCTTCCGATACTGAACATACAAAGCTGACGTCCAATCATTCCACGGAACATCATTTAATCGAGCTGTCAAATCTGCAGAATATGTAGTTACCTTAGCACCAGTATCACCAAGATGAATACAATCCTGCCTATAAGAAGCAAGATAACGACCACCATTCTGAACGGCAGCTGAATAACCACCTGTAATAATGTAATCTGGTTGATACCAAGGGTACACACATTCCGGAATCTGTTCGATAGAACCATCAACACTAACCATTGCACCTTGATAAGCTAGTAATATCTGTCCGTCAAGATAATCTCTATCTGCTTCAAGATTATTAGTAGAATTATACATTGGAAGTGTTCGACCAGTATTAACTGTTCCATCTGTTCCATTTTCAAATTGTACACCACCTGCAGCAATACTACCAGTTGAAGAATCAACAGTACTTCCAGAAACGGTCATCAGTAACTGAACCTGTAATCTCCTCTTTGTAGCTTGTGTCTCAGTGGTTGCACCAACTGCAACAAGACCATCGACAGCTGCAGCAGAAATACAGCCAACAAAATTACTATTGTTATTAATTGCATCTTCAATATATAATGAAGTACCAGATGTAAGATCTTTAATTGTTGATCCAAATGCATTACGTCGAGTTAATGAAACAGACCATGGACCTTCCAATAGAGTAGTTGTACCATCATCATTTAGATAGTACACTCCGATATCCATAAATAGATATTTATATAAAACCACTCCATTAGTGTCAGTATACATCTTTTCAAGTTCGACGTTACGAACTCCCATAATTTTAATATTGTTGTAATATGTTCCAGCACCTTTTGCATAAAAATACCAAACCACTGTTGAAGTAACTTCAGGCATTTGGGCCTCAGAGGTTACACTTGCAGTGGAACCAGCAATATATGGTGAACAAGAATACCCGACTTTAGTTCCACTAACTGTCCCAGTATAATTATTATCGAGTGTAAGGGTTAGCGTAGCAAGATTTTTAGCGACAACCTGTCCTGCATCAGCTACAGTATCACCGTCTGCAAAAATCCAAGTTCCAACAGCAACAGCATTAAATGAAGATGCGTTAGATGCTACAACATTCTTCGCGCCTGGTGTAAATGTAAAAGTAGCATCAGTTGGACCCGGTAAATAAGTAATTTTAGTACTTGAAGTCGATGTTGAAATATTTTTATTTGCCCAATATGCATCATCTGGCATCGCTCGAACAAGCAAAAGATTGCTCGAGTACTGTAAAAATTTATCTGCAAGATAATGCGCTTGAGAAGTTCTTCGATAATTGGGCTGTCCAAATAATTTATAAAATTGTTCTCTTGATGTTAACGTGACAACCCTATTATGTGGTCCACGGTCACAAAGAGTAACAATATATCCAATTCTTCCAGTCTCTAGAGACTCAGCAGCATAAGAAGCATCCTCAATGCTTACATATACAGCTGGTTCACGACGATCTGTTACCGGCATAATTCTTAACTCCTTTAAATAAATTTATTTTAATAATCTTTCAATGCCGATCTATCTGTCTTTATTTAACTCATAAACAAAATTACCACAATCCCAGATTCTATCATAACCATTTAATTGCATATTTTCCCATTCTGTCAATTTTTCATCAAATAGTTCTAACTTATTTTGCAATAAATGTTTCTGAAATTGTAACCTTGACAATCTTTTTCGTGTACCACATTTTACATAATAATATCCTGGTTCAGTTGTCCCCACGAATTTAAATCCACATTTATAATAACCAGTTCCTATCCCATATCTTGCATCTGCATAAGTTATGATGGAATTAAATGGTGTTATGGTATCAATAGCTCTCAATAATTTAGACAAAGAACCTGGAACACTAGTATTGTTTTTATTACAAAATCTATAAATTTCAATATCGTGAGAGGAACTAAATCTTGGAGAGCCTATAGTCATCATCGATACGAATTCATTATTATAATACAACCCTATATGCTCACCATTGATAAATCCTTGAATGTGATTAGTTGTATAGAATTGTTTAGCATCTTCTATTGGAACTGAATAGATTTGACACTTTCTTGCAAAAATTCTGTAATCATTCTTTTTAAATTTATTCAATAACACACTTTTAACTATATTTTGTTTATATAACCATTCATCTTCAAAAATTTGAACTAAATTAATTTGTTTTTGCAAAGATAATAATAATTTGCGCTGATGATAATCTTTATCTTTTCTACCAAATACTTCAGAATGCCAATAAACACCATTTAACTCGATTCCCAATTTGATATCTGGAATGTAGATATCGATCTCATATGGTGGAATTAAAGTTCTATTTCTATTTTCAATAATAGAATATTCTTGACAAAACTGCACAATCTCTTTTTCGACAGAAGATGTCCCAACTACAGGATAGCAGGTTGGACATCTAGGCAAATTACCATTATCAATATCGTCATCAAAAGTGGTATTACATTTTAAACATTTCCAAAGATATTTTTTATTATGTTTGACACCAGAATAATCAGAAATTGAAAACAATGGTAAATATCTTTCTTTTAATCTATTACTCGAGAGCAACTTTTCAAAAAAATGATATTTTTGTGTTTGTGAAATTTTTTGTTGAATTTCTTTGTTCTTCGCTGGATTATCAACTCCATACTTTTTCAAATGAGTCTGGCGAATAACATCTTGAATCACTGGATCTTGTAGAGAACAATCATATCCTGTTTTATTCCGATACGTTTCTGCTCTTTTTTTAATAACTACATGATTGAAACTTGGATTTTCAAAACCTGTTTTGCTCATATATGTGTTTTTTATCTTCTCTTTTACATCAGGATTTTGAAATGGGTGATTGTACCCCGTTTTTTCAAAATATTTTTTCTGTCGAATCGTATTGATTCCAGGAATATAATTAATATGAGAATATCCAAAGTGTTCAAATGTTGTTTCAATTTTCTTATTCTTTATCTCTGGGTCTTGAGAAGGATTTTTGTAACCAGTTTTCTCAAAATAAGTAGTAAAAGCTTTTGTATTAATATATTTTTGATCATCAATTCGGCAACCAATCGAACAATATGTTTGATAACCTTTTGAAAACTGTTTTGTAAATTCAGTTGCTTTACCACATACTTTACATTTTACTGGATTATCCTCATAAAAATTAAATAAAACATGATACAATCTTTCCAGAGGAGCAGCAGTGAGCAGATATGGTGTCAATTGTTTTAAAATATCTTTGCACCGTAAATTATCAATTTTCAAGACTGTGATGCTTCTCACAAATGTTTTTGGATTTTGATCATAATATTCTTCTAATGATGATACTTTGAAATGCTGACACAAATTATTTATAAAATTCAATCTTTGTTTTTCAAGATTTTCAATTTCTAGCATAATTAAATCTTTAAAATAAAATGTACCACTGAATTGTTAACACTGATTCTTTTTCTTTCCATTTTGGCGCAAAACAAATATGCGAAAACAATTTCGCTGTTGAACCTGATACAAAATATAAACCAGCTTCATCAATTTTTGTTGTTGCACCTGGTGCAAGAGAACTTGGTTCGCCATTGGGGATGATACATGTACATTTCATTTTTGTATAATAAGTACAAGATGAACCTCCACCAGAATAGGAACTACTTTCTAAGTATCTTGTTCCACCACTCGCTGTTATTGATTTAACTGCTAATGTTGTTCCACCTGGCTCTGTAAGATATCCCGCAACTCCCAATGATGTTGCAGTAATTAATCCCGTATCACAAATATATGGTCCATTTAGAGTAACCGTTGGCGGCGCACCAGCAACTACTGATCCTCCACTTCCAACTGCAAAATGAGAAATTACATAACTAGTCCAATTACTTCTCACTCCTCCACTATAGGCGTTGCTATTAAAAACTCTTTGAGCAACATATTCTCTACCTTGTGCTGTTACCAAATTTGGACCTTCATCAAAAATCAATCCATTTTTTGTTTGTAAGTAAATTTGTACCCAACCAAGTGGACCTCTCGTTTTATAACCCATCTCATTTGCTAATTTGTCGAAGATCTTATAATCTTCTTTAACTATCACATTATCATTAAGCACGTGAAAATTTCCTCCATAAAGTAATATGGACACATAATTCAAAAAATGTTTGAATTACTAACAAAGCTTAAAATAAGCACAGATCTTCCGGAAACTGTTTTTGTTTTATAATTCAATCCACTTTTGAATCTTTTAAAGAACTTTAGTAACAGTATATGATTCGACACATATAACATCTGATACTAGATCTTTATTTAATTCCATTAAGTAATCAGTAGATGTTTGTAAAATACTTGTAATTGTAGTTCTGTAATCCATTGCCGCTTCATCATATAAATCAACTGATTCATCATCAGTTGTTGGAATTTCAACATTAGCTTGAGAAAAAATACTAATAATTGGCATCGAAATTTCTGGTGAGAAAATAATCTCATTAGAATCATCATCAGAAATATTCTCAACACTACTTATCGGATAGATGAGATCTAATATGTTAGAATCAGAAATATTAGAAGCTTCATCTTCATCCGGAAGGGATGCAAAAACATTAAATGTAAAATTATTTAATAAATTAACATTTGATTCGGCATTGAAAACATAATTGAACAAACATTCATCAGAGAATGTTAGTAAACTTGCATACATAATTTGATATAGAAAATTTGTATTTGATTCATCATCAATAAATACTTGATTAAATTTATCTTGACATCTTATACCAGTGTTAGCGATACTATACAAATCAACATGATATGGTTTTAAATTATACAATATTGTATATGATGTAGTATTTTCGGGATTAATTAAGACCTGTGGTAGATATCTTAAAAAATAATCCACATATTGAGAAAAATAAATATCTCCAGAGTATGTTGATGCATATAGTAATAATGATGAATAAATTTCAGTTAGAATTAGATTGATCTCTGCTTGTTTACCAATTGATGTGTTTGTAATCCTATCATCTACATATGTAATTAATGCTGAATTTAAAATAAGTAACTCATTATACATATCAGTGTCAGTTTTTGCCGAACCTCCTGAAAATGTATAAAAAGAATCTGCTATATCTTTATAAAATTCATCTCTAAGTGTCCCACAATTATCATAATCTCTTGTTGCAGTCGATACAATTTCAATACTATTATATCGGTCAATTATTTTATCAAGTTCACTTATAGTGGTTGGTGTACTTCCAATAAAGGCAGGAAATATAACATCACCATATATGAATCTTAGCATTTGTTTAGCGGCAAAAGCTGTCCAAGGTATTCCATAATATCTCGTTAAAAGATAATACCAAAGATAATAAATGGTTTTTAACTGAACTGTTTTTGCATCATCTTTAAAATAAATGTCAATATAATCTTCTTTATATTCATGTAGAAATATAGCAACAATTATATCATATAGTATTGAAACATCAGTCATTAAATCATTATCTAATAACATTAGATTTGATTTTATCGGCAAGATCAGTTGTTCATTACTATAAAGTTCGGTTAATTGACTTTCACTTAATAGAAGAGTTGGAACCGCATTATAAAGGGTAGCATATGGTATATCATTAACATTTAATGACATATCATCATTTAAATATACTTTTACTGGTTTAAATACCCAATCACCACTTGAATTTCTATCAATAAATAATTCATAAATACTTACTCTATCATTGAATGTTTCTGCTACTTTTTGAAAAAATGATATTGTTCCTTTATATCTTTCAAAATCTGCCAGAGTTTTGAGAAAAATTAATTTATCAGCTAAAGAAATATTATCTATAATTGTTTGTGGAACTCCTATAGCTATCAATAACTGATTATAAATCTCTGGGGTTTCAAAATTAGCATCTTCGTAAATTTGCTTCAATTCATTTGGTATAACAGTGTATACTTGACCATAATAATATTCAGAAAGCGTATTTATTAATGTATTATAAACCTTCTCTTCACGATAGGGAGCATATGGTTTAATATATGAATCAAAGAAATTTCGAATATCATCTAATGATAATGGAGAAAGACCTACATATTCGCTATCTACATTCGGATCTGTCGCCACATGAAAATCTCCTCAATGTTTATAGACTTGGCCAATTAAACGCTTCTTTAAGCAGCTGATATGATAATAAAAACATTTCATCTGCTACATTTTCTGATGTTTTATGAGTAATCGACCAAGTATAAGATTCAATACTTTTAGTTGCAAGATTTAAAACCTTGTAATCATAATTTCCAATGGTATATGGTAATGAATTTACATTATCATAGATTTGTGTAAAATTCATTTGATCAAGATATCCATACGGAAGTTGAAATTTTTCAAGAATTCTTTTGTATTTATTAGCAAATTGTTTCTTAAAGAAAATCATAATTTCATTTACTTCTACCGGCGCGAGCTGATTGATTTGATATAAATCATAATATGGGTCGTAATACTTTGCAAGACTATTTAGAATTGTTTCTAATTTATTTAACTTATCAACAAATGCTTGATAGTCCAAATATGATATATATTTTTCATCAGTCATGTCATACACATAATGATTTAGTAGTTCAAGCTCTTGTATCTGAGCCTGATGTATCGGCGCATATTCCAGTTCCAGTTCGAACCATCTTACATTAGGATCGGAATGTACAGCATTTACAGCCGTCCGTAATCCAGTTACACGGAAGATCTCGCCGCTTTGAACTGGTCCATAGAACATTATTAAATCATGAATTCTTGGAGATTCTATTGTATAAACGACAATAGATGACGTTGCATCCATTGACTGACCACGTAAATCTTGAACGCTCGCAGCAGCATTAACAACCGGTGCCAAATAATAAGTGGGAGTAAAATCATACACATTAAATTTTAATGATGACACATGGTATAGATCATATGTAGCTTCTAATTTATCATCATATATCGATGCGCCAATATCGATATTATAATATCGTACAAATGAACTTGGTCGCTTTGTATTCATATAAAAATTAATTAGTCTTAAATATTCATTATGATATGATTGAACTATTTGTGGATCATACAAAGCATTAAGCATCGTTGTACTCCAACTATACTTCTATTTTTATATAGAAATATTATTTTTAATATTTTAAAATTCTATTTTACTAAAGGAGGATCAACAGTATTTATGTTAAACAAACCTAGAAGTCAAGGAAACATTACTCAAGCGGTTATTTCAGTTGACCAGAATTTCATTCTGGCCAAAAGTATCAACAACTTTACAGACGTGATCAGTCCGTTTAAAAAGACCAAGGATCGTTTTTCATCCAAATTCACACTGCCGATAAACCAACTACATCGAATAAATACTTTATACGAATCTCTCTCAAGTATTTCCCAGTATACTGTTCTAGATAACACTATCAAATTCGATTGTGTTAGTAATCTTCCAACAGATATGTTCGGAAATGCTACAGAAGGTTACATTCATTTTTCAGCTGTAAAACAAATGAAGAAAGATAAAGATAAGGTAGAAATTGAAGTTGATCCTAAATTAGTTTTCCAGAATACTGAAGGAGAAATGAACACATTTACAAGAAATCATAAAATCAAATTCAAAAGTGATTTTCTTAAAGCATTCCCAATTATATTAAGGCCTGGTATGATGTTTTCTACAGTAAATAAATCCATTAGCCAATTGTTCATATCTGTTCTTAATCCAGCAGAAAGATATGTTGGAGAATGTTCAAAATATGAAATCGTGAATGTCATTCAGTATCTGTTACCACTTTGGCCAATCTTTGATATCAGTATTGGTAGTTCTATACAAATTAAGTTTCGAGAGGATTTTATCCAAGATTTTTACAAAGATGAACATCATCCAATATTGTTATATATTAGTTATTCTCTCGATAAACCAGAAGAGATTAGCATGGCAAAATTCGGTCAGAGCGTAAATATAAATAATGGGCAATAATATAAAACACCTTCTCTAAAAATTAATTTAGAGAAGGTGTTTTTAACCAGTAAACTCGAGATTTATTTTTTTTCTTTGATCGTTATTAATCTTTAACATTATAACTGCATTATATTCAGTATTAGATCCTGTTGAAGTTGGTATAACCTCTGCACTTTCAACTTCCACATCAGCACCTGTTTCAGCAGCTACCACATTAACGATATTATTAATTTCAGATGTTATCAGAGTTTTCCGTAAATTTAGATCTTTTGTTTGAACTTGATATTTTAATCTACAACCAAATTCTGGATCAAACGGATACGACTCTGGAAGAATAACCAAATAATTTTTGAGATATTCAACTACTAAATCACTTAAATTATCAATTGATGTGAAATCACTATATTTTGAAATTTCTGGTTTAAGATCATACGAAACATTGTATGATACAGAAAGTTCTTTTTCAAAATAATTTCTAATAATATATTGAACCACTATTGGCAGTTCTTCAAATACGTGTATATTCTTATATGATCTTAACGATATTGGTATTTGACGCTGTATCGAAATTGGGAGTTTTGTAAAATCTACTTCCATTGTCATTACCTTCTTCTAGCGGTGGAAGATTTTTTCGGGGACTTAGTATTCATCTGTTGCATTTTCTGATCATATACTTTTTTCTCTCTCTTCTTTTCATCAATTTGTTTAAGTATAATGTCATTATACAAAGGATAAGGAAGTGAGAGAATAGATATTGGATCTCCACCGTTTTCAAATAATGTTTGATACAATATAAATGTATCAACAAAATATTTATAATTCTTCGCTGCCCTCCCTTCCACCAAATAAGCTTCGACGAAAAAACTCGATTTCAAGATCAAGTTGGAATTTCATCGAATTTCCGCAGCTTGGGCAGGTTACATTCGTATAAAACTTTGGATAATACTTATCAAATTTATCTCTATATTGTTTAAAGAAGCTTTCAGAAACAATGTGAGGAATATACTCAGCGAAAGCCATTAACATTTCCTGCATATTTTCCGTTTTCGGGACTTCAGCCTCAGTCGTCAATCCCTTACGCTTAATTGCTACCGATTTTGAAAGTAGCGTCATCTGCTCACGCCGAGTAAACAAAGAACCAGTCTGAGTAAGATTATTCTGTAAAGCATCAATTGAAATGTTACTTAATAATTTATTATTATCTCTAATGGATGGTAATCGTGTTTCAAACACATAAATAAAATCATCATAAGGTACTTCAATATCATAGACAAAATTATAAAATGGTTTATCTTCTTCCCAAATTGTAAAAGTATCTTCCTGAATCAAATTTTCTAATAAAATTTCTTGTTTAAATTCAGTCTTACAGTTTTCCTTATCACATTTAAAATTTCTCTGACCCAATGTTTCGTAGGTCGATTTATACAATGCCCATATTAGGCAAATCTTATCAATATTAGAGGTCGTCCCACAAAATTTTTCGAAGTTTTCTTTCTTTGGGGTTTCACCCTCGGCAAGAACTACTTCAGTGTGCTCATAGAGAAGTTTGGACATATCTCTATCATAATTAACTGGGGACGTTAAAGACGATCTGAGTGATAAGTCATCACCCACCCGTAAAGGGGATACAATCGCCTGCATTTGTGCAATTGGAAGTGGAACTTCCTGTTTCTTAATTCCAGCTACTGCCGCTGCTTCTTTTAAAAATGAACTTAGCATTTTGCCTCCTTATAAGGTTATCTATCTGTCTGCAGTCTGTCTATCTTAAACTTTATTTAAACTTGCATGATAATACATAGATTTTATTGCAGCATTAGTTTCTTTACCATTTCTTAAATCTGAAATAATTGTACGAATGTCCATAGTTATAATATTATCACCAGAATAATACATTCTTAAATTTGGATTATTTTTAATATCTGAAATTAATTTAAGAATTGATTGCTTTGAATTCATATATGATTCAATTGTATGAATATTCTTTTCAACTTCTTTCGGTGATGTACCTTTGACTACAATTATTAGAGCCGCCGCCATATTTACCTTTCTTTTATAGGATCGGCAAGATCTTTAATCTGATCTTGCCGATCCTATTTTTAACTTCTTTTAATGATTATGCAAAGTCAACCATGCCAGCAACATTGATGACCCCAAGACCATCGGTCCGAGGAATTTCAATCAATGTACGAGCCTTCACGAAGTTACGGGTGTTGCCATCAGTTACTTCGGTCACAATGTAGATAGGTTGATAAATCAAATCTACGATTGTGGTTTTCTCAAGAGCATCGTTTGGAGCTTTAGTGGAAAGGTAAATCTTACCTTCACTAATAGCATTGGACTCAAGAACCTTCATCTTCAGGAACTGTGCGGAATCGCCAGCCCATCCAAAATTACCATCACCCTGTCCGATTCCAGGCATTCCGATAGCTAATGTCTGTAGCGAACGCAGCAGTGCAGCAGTCTTCAGACCTGCAACTAAATATGAAGGATACATATTGAAATTCCTACGAATTGTACCAGAAAGGATAGCAATACGTGGAATTACTGCCTTGAAAATGTCAATAATGTTATTAGGTTCGAACCGTCCACCAGTAATATCATATGTTGCCAAATTGAGGGATATACTTGTTCCATTGGCAGCCATATCAGCTTCAGCGGCCAGCAGGAAGTAAGCCAGATCAGTATCCTTATTCAGGAGGATCTGACGTTTGACAGCTTCCGATAGCGTCCGGATTATGTCAATTTTGAAGCATTTATGTTCAGTAAAGTTCGCAATACTTTACTCGGGATTTAACCCAGCTTCATCTTTCGATGAAGATCAGACTATATCACAATCCTATAAATAGGATTTTTCTTACTTCCACTACCATACGCTTGTAGTGTACTCCCTCTCGGGATAGTCGTTGAACCTGATTCATTTTATAGAATCTCGGCTGCTGATTGTCCAATCCTACTATTTTTTAAACTATCACGCTTACCGTTTCCAGTTACGTTGTAGCAAGTAGGCTATAAGGAGGTTCCAGCAATTCAAGAAATTATTCAATCACTATTACTAGTGAAGGCGACCTTTCAAGTTGATCGCTTGATAATCCTGAATATCTTCAGGCGGCAATTCAATTAAGAACATTTTTATTCACCTAGAGTCGTTAATTCTAGATCGTCTTCTTCGAGACTGCTATATGTTTCCATATAGATTAGACTATATCATCACCTTTACTTTAATAAAGGGCTCTGCGCTTCCACTCACTTGAGTGTACTCTCTTTCGAGATAGTCGTTGCTCCTTCTCTATTTCTAGAGCTTGGATCAGGATTGTCTTCAGCATTATCTGTTAAGAGTTTCCCTGAGTTCACAGAGTTTATTGAGGACTTTTAATTGAGATCTCAATCCTCATTCGGATCAATGGTCACGTCGGACATCTCTGTTTCGATCTTAACACGAATACGTCCGTTCATCGTATTGGTCGGCATAAAGCGCATACTTAAAACTGCACTTACTGTAGAATAAGTAGATGTACCAGTACCACCAGAATAAACGATATTATAAGTAAAGACACCAGTATCATAATTAATATGACCAGAAAGACTACCAACAACCGGCACACCAACTGCATCATTGTAAGTGAAGGAACCAATGAACTGGCTTCTGTTATCGGGTTTCACAACAACCGCGACAGTTGTATCAATAGTAGCACCACCACCAGTAACTTCGCGAGCGACGATACTCGTAATCAAAGTATACCGGCGATTAATACGATACAGATCAGCTGTAACAGTTGCAGGAGCAACTGCAGCAGTTGCAATCGTAAACATATTGTTAGCGACTGCAGGAGTCACTGTCAGAGCCAGCGCGCCGGGACGCACGGACTGAGACATGGTGGGAATACGAACCTGAGTAACAGCTCCAGAATATCCACGAATATATGCCATGATTTTAACACGTGGAATAGAAGCAACTGGAGAAGACACAGGATAAACATTACAGAGTTCAGAAATGATTGGTTCCGCATAAATATCAACAAGAATGGGAAAACTTAAGACCGTCCAACCAAATGAAAGTGAGCTACCAGGAACGTTAGCAGCTTCTGTAAGAAGCATCTCTCTCTGACGATTTGCTACTCCAAGAACAGAATTTCTAACACGAGGTTCGAGACCTTCTGTCAGAGAATCCATATATGCTCTAAACATACCGTTATCGGTAATCATCTTTAGAGCGCCAGCAGGATTCGCTAAATCATCACTGTGTTCAGTAATAAAATGTTCATAATTCTCAAACAAAGGTAATTCCATTTTTAATACATCTCCTTAATAGATTTTGAATTGAATATTTTTAGTAATAACATTATTAAATCTCTCATTAATAATATCATCAATAAAACGAATAACAACTGAATCTCCTTCAGAAATTGCAATATGATCTTTACCAAGAGTTTCTAAAATCTCTCCTTCACAAATTACATTTCCATCTGGAATAAATTCACTTGCAGTTTCTGGTAAAAATTCTAAAACTTTTGCAGTTGTGTGACTTGGATTTGACACTATATCATACGTAATTGGTCGAATTGGGTCTTTAACCATAATAGTTCCATCCTGGAGTGTTTCCACTGCGCCAAGAGCTCGAAGTGAAAATCCAATGTCGACTTTATCTTTAGTAATCAAGTTATACAAGTCCGGTCCTTTAAACCCACTAAGTGTCTCAAACACACAACTAATTTTATTGTTCTTAAAACCAATTTCACGAATCATTGCTGCGCAATTATTTATTTCAATAATTGACGCTCGTTTTTTCAGAACTTCTGGATCAGCAGATACAAATAAAGGATGATCAATCTCCATCAACAAAGAACGACCAGATGCTTTTGGAGAAAGTTGATTAACGATCGACTCGCAAATGGCAGAAGAGTAATAGCGATTGTTCTTGTTTTTCACTTCTGATTCCTGTAAACAAGCTCGCGCCGCTATCTTACTTTTACCACCACCAATATCTGTTTCTTCTAAAATCTTAATATCATGATTCCTAACTACAGAAGTTCTTTCAAAAATAAAATTGTACTTTGTATTACTTCTGTCATTATACTTCGTTATTAGTTTGTAACCTCGCTAACTGTTCTTCAATCACTGGAAGAATATTAATAGATAATGATACTAATGAATTATAGGAGATATTATTCATAAACTTCAATACAATCTCAAGATCTTCATTTTTAATATTAAATTCATCCAGTCGAGATTTTAAATTTTTTAATCTTTGTATCAAATAATATTTTTTGAGCGGCAAGATCTCTCGAAATGGTGGAGGTTGTTCGGCAACCATCTCTCCACCTTCATCCTCACCATCTAACTCTGGATCATACTCCATATCACCATAATCTTGTTGATTTGGATCTACCTGAGCTGGATATGCAACTTGAGTTTGAACCTGTTGTGGTACTTGTATCTCAGCAGGAACATTAGTTCTTGCTAAAGTTGCTTGTGGAGGAGCTTGCTGCTGTTCTGTTAATATTTCACACAAAAACATTGGCTGATTATCTCCTTTCCACGTTTTGCCCTTCAGTCTTAAGATCGACATCAGTATCGATATCAGTCGTATACTGTTTTGCTCTTTCTTTAAATGATTCCCAATCAATATATGGAATATATTTTTCCAACAGAAAATAAGGATCTGCCGGAATTTGCATTGCTTGAAATGCACTAAACATATTCCCAATTGATGAAAGAGTCATTTCAATTAATTGAACCATTAATACAATTGGTGGTATTAATGCTATCTGAACATATTCAGATGGTGTGTAATCCAGTCCTTTAATTCTAGCAACAATGTCAAGAAATCTTGTCAAATTTGCTGATATTCCTTCTTGCATATCTGATATCTCTGTCGCAAATGATACATTGGTATGCACTAGTTGTTCTCTAAGTTCGATAATCATTTATGTTCAACTGGAATCGCTAATTCCAGTTCGCTAAAATAAAATATTTTAGCAACTACATATTACTATGTAGATCAGACTATATCATCATCCTGATAAACCAATTTCAATTTATAATAATTCTTTTGCTAATTCGACATTGCCCCACTCTTCACTAATTACATCTCCCTTAGATGAATTGTCTAAAGAATGAAGAGGTCTAAGATTCTGCAAACTCCAACATTTCTTAAACGCTTCATCTTCATATGACGTAAAATTAAAAGCAGCAATTGGGACAATATGATCAATTTGCCAATAAGACCCATAGTTATTCCAAGTCATTTTATCATCAAATTGCGATTCAAGATGTTGTTTAAGAACTTCAACTGTATAACCAACAATATTTTCCCATGATTCACGACTTTTATTTTGTCGGAGAGCTAAATAAGTTAATGTTCCCATATTTTTTTTCAATTTAAAGAGTATATCAGTATTATACTTATTTCTCTCCCATTTTCTTCTTGTTTTTATCCATTTGTCAAAATTATCACATTTATATTGTTTCATTTTGATCATAAGATTTTGCTTATTTTCTTGAAAATACTCTTTATTTCTATCTGTCCAACAATCGATACAAACACTTTGTGTACAAGATCCATTTGTTTTATTATAAGCTTTATAAAATTCATCAAATGTCTTTAATTGACCACATTTCTTACAAAATTTCTTACCAAATACTCCAATATTTTCAAGATAAATTTTAAGATCATTTGCACCTACTTCAAAAATTTGTGCACATTCTTCTAATGTTTTTTCTTGTACTAAATATAACCATTTTAAAATTTCAGTTTTTGCATTAGAATTAAGATTGTGAATTTTTCCACTTTTGATCAGCCACATTTTACTAGTATAATCATGCTTACAAATTTTACAAATGTTTTCATGACCATCTTTCGCAATTGAATTTTTAGGAAATTGAGTAATATCTTTAGAATCTCCACACTTTTTACATATTTTTTCCACAATAACCTCCATATAAGTTATATTAGTTGTAACTGGGAGTAAGAAACAATAATATGGTATTGTTTCAGCAATGATCAGTTGCTTTCCTCCCATTATTCATAAAAATTATCAGGATGCTCCGCGCTTCGACTTCGCTTGAAGTCTACTCTCTTTCGAGATAGTCGTTACACCTTCAACTAATAAAGTTAGCAGCTTTACTAGAAGCTTGGCTCGGTATTGTCCCCAGCATCATCTGGTAGGAGTTTCACCGAATTCACGGAGTTTATTTTTACATCATTACTGATGTAGCGGACTGAACCTTAATCCGCGTACCCTAAGTAGGCCGGTGGGATTCCACTTAAGCTCATAATTTCACGACGTGCCTTGATGTTTAAAAGAGTTCGCTAGGCTCTTTCCAATTTTTGCTACATGTTACCATGTAGAACAGACTATATCTTCATCCTGTGGGATGATAAATGATGCTGTCCTCCACATTTTTAAAAGTTTTCCACAGGATGCTCGGCGCTTCGATCCGCTTGGATCTACTCTACTCCCTTCCGTTTTTCAACGTGGTTTCGATAGTCGTTACACCTTCTGAATATTTCTATTCAGCTTGGCTCGGTATTGTCCCCAACTTTCTGAAAGAAGTTTGGTAGGAGTTCCACCGAATTCACCGAGTTATTGCTCTATTGTTACCAATAGACAGGACTTTCGTAAAAATCCTCAAGATCGGCGGTCCTAATCGTAGGATCACCATGAGAAGCGATCTCAACATCTATCGCTTTCTGACCGCCTTTAGATAGTATAAACATATCTTTGAAATCACTGAGTATTTTGGGGATGCTCTTAAAGCTACTTAAATCATCAAGAGTTATACGAGTATTATAGAGCTCACGCTTGAGCTTCTGAATCATACCACTCTGCATTTGAGTCTGGCCCACATCTAGCGTCCACTTCCTTATTGGTGCAGCACGTGATAACTTGATGATTACATTACTTAATTGCGACAGAATATACAATTTGCATGGAAAAACTAAAGCATCAATAAATGATTGACCATATGGATCATGTTCTGAAGATGGTGTTGAGAATGCAAGCATACTTGATGTTGGAACAAATCTTACTTTTATCCTATTGTAAAACGTTCCTTTTTGAGCAATTCCTTGCTCAATAAATAAACGTTTCAAATATTTGTGAACATCTGCAGGCAATCCAGATAACAATTGATCAACATTTGTTGCTTGACTAATTTTTCCAGTTTTCTGAGTCTTATTTAAAATTGTTTTTAACATGTATCTGACAAGTCTATCAACGATAGTATCTTGAGTTTTTTGATCAAGTCCATGAAGAGTTGTAATTCTTCCAACTAACGTCGATAATGACTGCGTCAGATTAATTGTTTGAGGTACTTCGTCTTTTGTCACTACCAAATATCCAAGTAAAGAACCAAAGTCAGTTTCCAAAACTATTATCCTATGGGGTTTATGAATTTTTATTAAGATGTTGTCATAATTTATGACGTCATCATCATTGTTACTACTGGTTGTCTGAGTGTTTGGTTGTATCACTGGATACTCTTCGACTTCAACTAAGTACTCACTAACTTTTTCTAAAATTCTTTCAATTTGATCATTATTTACTTTATTACCATTGATGTCTTTCCTCATTTTCATCTGATTAAGATTATTTTCCATATTCCTAATTTCAGATTCAAATAAAGGCATTGAAGAAGTGATATTAGTAAAAGAAGAATTTGCATCAACTTTCCTTTTTCCCTCTTCTTCAATATTAACAATTTCACAATAGCAATCTCCGTATACTAATTGATTCGGCAAGATCTTCTTCCGAAGTTTTAGTATTAAATCAAATGCTTTAATACATTCTTCCGCTAATTTCTTAGATTTCTCAATAGCACCAGTGTTAGATTTTTTATTTCCAGTTAAATTTTCTGCTTCTCGTACAAGAAGACATTTTCCAGTAACTGGATTTTTTTGAAGAATATTCGCAACATACACTAGCATTATTCGCTTAATGATAGGTACATACTTATATGCTTCATCATACACATTATAACGTTCTAATCGTTCTCTAGCCACTGATACTGTTTCTAAAAGTTTCGTAATCTCACCTTGTGGTGCTTCTTTTACAAACTCATTAATAAAATCCCCAGAAATATTATCTACTGGAATAGATCTATTTGCCTCTGGTAAATTATTGATCAAATTGTCAATCCTAGCATCAATATTTTCTAAATCACTATCTCCAAAAAAATTGCTAAAAAACGACATATTTTCACGTTACCTTTTCAAATGAGTTAAAATTAATAAACCTAATCCATCCACACCATATTTTTTAATTAAGCAGTCTAAACATCGTTTCGATAAATAAACTTTCATAACTTCTTTTACAGTTTCAGAAATAAGTTCAATTCTTGCTCTTTCAAATGCTGATTGTGAATTTGTTTTAGATTTTTCATTAAGATCAAATTTAGATCTTAATGTATTAACCTTATCTGTTAAAATGGTTTCTTTATATAGATCAATAATATTTATTAAAATATTGTAACATACTACAAATTCACTTTCTTTCTCTTCTAGCCATCTTTTTAGTCCAAACCAAATTATTATTGTAAGGACTGATAGTAGAAGAATACAGCTAATTAAAAGATTTATTGTTTCCACTTTTTAATTAATTCCTTCTTTCTTGAAATGATCTAACATTGCGTCGATTTTACTTTCATCAAGATTTTCAAGATCTTCGTCTTTGACAGACACTTCATAGCCATCAGCTTCAAGAATAGCGGCGATAACAGTATCAACACCACCAGCTTCTGCGATAACTTCTGACTTTGCAAGTTCTTCTTCTAAATTTTCCATAAACAAATTTAGACCACGATTGAACCCATCGTCGACGGCTTCATTGACTAATGCTACAAATTCTCTTAACATGTAATCCTCCAAATTTTTAAATAGTTTTTTCTTATTTTAAGCTCTTGTAAAAGCGAGATACTTTCACAAGCGTTCCCGGAATATAATATAGTTAGGAGTTTACCACTCTTCAAAAAATGACTTATACTCGCATAATAAATGTAAAGGGTTCTAATTTTTAAAAATCGGCGAGAACTAAAAGTGATCTCGCCGATTTTCATCTTTTTAATGAAATATCCCATCAATCGGTTCAGATTGAAAAATATCGTTTGATGGGAAGTCGTTTATTGGTTCAAATACCTGAGCTTCTTCGGTTGATGACTCACTAAAATCTGAAGTGATAACATGAGCAATAGCATGATTCATCATTTTATTAACATCACTATCTAATCTATCACTATGAATTTTAATCATTGGCGCATCTTTAATATATTCATCAATATTATTATATATTCTTAAATTCTCTTTACAGAATAAGAAAAATCTTGATTTATTCTTTTCAGAATCTTTTGACTTTGTTATCTTAACCTCTAATGGAACAAGAGTATCATAAAGTCTATCTTTAATTGATAGAATTTCTGGTGAAACTGCATCTGGAATAACACCCTCTGAAGCTTGTTTTTTAATAACTACTTGTTCTCTTACACCTTCTGATAAAAAGTTTTTATCCTCTCTCATTCGAAGCATGTAAATGAAGTCAGAGTAACGAATTTTTTTGTAACTATCACCAATCAGTTTGTTGGTCATTAACTTGGTCACATCTTCAGAATCTCTTTGATTCTGTGTCGGACTAATTACTGGTATTCCATGAATTCTTGAGAGTATTCTAAGTTCTTGTGTGATTTGGCCTTGAGTATCGTACTCTTTGGCGTTCCCAAACACACTCGTCGTTGGTGTCATTGTGTCCATATACGAATTTTCAACTAGATTCGCTACATCTAGCCTGCCTTTCGGCTACTATATGTTACCATATAGACAAGACTATATCTTCATCCTGTTATTTCATTTAAAGTAATTGAGCTGCTAACTCAACATTGTTCCATTCTTCTGAAATTGTATCTCTCTTTAACAAATTATCTAAATTTTTTAGAGGTTGAAGATTTTCCAAACTCCAACATCTCTTAAAAGCTTCATCTTCATATGAGGTGTAATCAAATGCTGCAATTGGAACTTTATGATCATCAGAATAATTGAAATTTTCTTTCATTTTTCCTCCAACTAGGTCATTTTTATTCTGATGGAGTAAGATAGATGAGTTGGCATCTGTCAACGCCCGTCGACGCTGTCCTCCATCTTTTTCTTTATACAGGATGCTCCGCGCTTCCACTCGCTTGAGTGTACTCCCTTTCGGGATAGTCGTTACACCTTCATTCAAATGTTAGCAGCATCTGAATGCTTGGCTCGGTATTGTCCCCAGATAAAATGTTAATTATCTGGTAGGAGTTTCACCGAATTCACGGAGTTTTCGATTATCGTTACCGATAAAAGAGACTATTTTTAATCTACAAATATAAGCTTTGGTTTATAACCTTCGACTTTTAATCGATCTAGAAATCTTCCAAGATCACCAGGTGAGAAACTATTTTCGTTGCAGTGCTTGAGTACTAAGCTCACTTTCCCCTGTGTCACTTTTAATAAACTAGCTTTTAATAAACTCTTAAACATCTTCTGAATCTGAGAATTTAGTTGATTATTTGTATCAACTGACATTCCCATAATCTGTTGAGTTCTAGTTACATCATAAGCTTTTGCATATAATTGTCTAACAGATTCGAACTTATAGTTACCAAATATAGAGATAAAACGTCGAGACAACTTGTGAATATCATCCTCGGTCGTCACGAACAGGATTGCATCTTTTTTATCAAAGTCTGAAATGTTCGCCTCTATCATTCGCTTACACATATTTATACACATCAAGCTCTTGCCATGGTTTGATGGTGCTGATATTAAATGAACACTAGAACTTTCAACACCATTTAAAACATTATCAAATAAATCAAATCCAGTCTTAAATACTGAGAATCCTTTAGCAATATAAGTCACTAATGTATCAGCTAAATTTTCACAGGAAGCATCATCAGTAATAATAAAATGATCAGAGACTGCTTCAGCTTTAGACAATGATTGCAATTTAGACAAATCATTATACGCTGTAATTACTAAATCTTTATAATTCTTTAAAGCCTCAAATGGAGTCAAGTTATTATCTGAAATGGCTTCCTGTAAGTTATCTAATAATGTAATAGTTGAGCTAACAGAAATAACTTCATAATATGCATGAATAATATCAATTACATTATCTGTTAACTTTCTAAAAGATTCATCATCTGTTAATTTATGTTCTATAGCTTTTTGTATTAATTTAGTTGTAATCAAATCTCGGGTTGCTAAATGCTGAAACACATTTTCATAAGTTAATAATGTTGCACTCGATTCTCTAATCGTCAGAAGAGTATTAACTGCTTGTATCTGACTTTGAATATTTTTAGCAGTTGATAATTGTAATCGTCTTGCCATTTCACCTAAGGTTTTTAGAAAGTCCTTGATGTAATCAATCGCAGAATTTGATTTCTCTGTCGAAAATGCTCCAAACTCTGATGGATGCAAAGTAATTTTGACAAGATCGACCATAAATTCTTCCGAGGTAAAGGTTGAAACGAATGCTTTTAATAATGTTTTTTGATCTCTAGAACTATATCCTGGTAAATTCATTTGCCTCCTTTTTTCATTTTTTTTAATACTGTGTTACTCCCATTCCAGGTGTAAATCTTTTCTTTAAATAATCCTGAACTTGCATATTAATTTCTTTTGTATTTTGTCCTTTTTTTCCAATCATTCTTCTTAATGCGGCAACTCTCTGTTTAATGTAGCTATCCCGTTCCGCCGTAGGTGACTGGGCGCGAGGCAACGACGCCATTTTTTGCTTCATATAAATTTTTCGTTGATCTGCAGCCTCTAATCTTTCTGAAACATTTTCAAATAAAAAACTCACTGGTAACATGTAGATACCTCCAAAATATTCCTAACAAAATTATTATTTCTATGTAAAAATAGATGTTTGTAAGATGTTTCTAAATGGCATCTGGTATAAAATCTGTTAGCATACTATAAATTATCTCTCGAGTCAATGTAGAGAGTTGCATATTTTCGGTAAATCGATGCATTCCGTTAATAAACGCTGAAGATGATGCAAATGATGATATTCTAGATCCTAAAACAGTCGCAGAAGGAAATATCACATTAATATCATAATCAGTACTTATAGTAGAGTTACTTAAAATCTTTGGGAAAAGTTTATTCGCAAAATTATTAGTGACATTATTAAATAGTGGTAACGACGTCGAATTAAAACCATATATATTTGTATATGTTTCATTCGCAGTTGTTGACCCATTATAAGGTGATGATAATTGAAGAATATAATTTACAGAATCGATATGAGCAACAACTTGGTTAGCATTATCAATTGTATCATTTTCTGCAAAGATATAATCTCCATTTAATATGGTGTTATAAGTATCAACATTTGCACAATAAACATATACATTACTATTGGTAAATTTAGCTCGCGCACCCGAAAAATTAGATAATACATATCTTGTTGAAATA
>Ga0116143_10002202_pt1 | contig 21703 bp, 14 predicted proteins | sample AD_UKC034_MetaG_FD_89745 | JGI IMG/M metagenome (GOLD analysis project Ga0116143, IMG submission 89745) | Active sludge microbial communities of municipal wastewater-treating anaerobic digesters from USA - AD_UKC034_MetaG | ecosystem: Engineered > Bioreactor > Anaerobic > Digestate | place: USA...
CCATATCATGCAAGGACCTACTCCCAGGGGAGGCTGCATGCCTCCCCTAAACCCCTCCAGCAAGGAGCGCCTTCCTCCCCGTGGCAAGCCACGGGGAACCCGGCGCTTGGCTTTCTTGGAAGTATTTTGACAAAAAGTTCCAACCATTGGAAGTTTTCTGACGAAAAGTTCCAGTCATTGGAACTTCTGCGTATTAGAAAAGTTTTCGAAGACCCGGCGCAGCGGGGAAACAGCCCTTGACGGGCCAGTCATGGTCCCTGACCGGCTGGCGACAAATCGGTCTAAAACGCTTTACTTTTGAAGCGGGGTCGCCTATGTTTCTGCGCCGTTTGGACATAGCTTTTATTTAATATCTGGAGATGCTCATGAAAAAGAAGATCGCCATCATGGATGGGAACACCGCCGCCGCATATGTGGCTCATAAAACCAATGAAGTATGCGCCATTTATCCGATTACCCCCTCTTCCAACATGGGTGAACTGGCCGATCAGTGGTCGGCCGAAGGCAAGACCAATATCTGGGGCACCGTCCCGCATGTGGTTGAACTGCAGAGCGAAGGCGGAGCCAGCGGAGCCGTGCACGGCGCCCTGCAGGGCGGCGCGCTGACGACGACGTTCACCGCCTCGCAGGGGCTGCTGCTGATGATCCCGAACATGTACAAGATCGCCGGCGAACTCACCAGCACGGTGTTCCACGTCTCCGCCCGCACGCTGGCCACCCACGCGCTTTCGATTTTCGGCGATCACTCCGACGTGATGGCCGCGCGCGCCACCGGCTGGGCCTTTCTCGCCTCGGCCTCGATCCAGGAAGCCATGGACATGGCCCTGATCGCGCAGGCCGCCACACTCGAGGCCCGCGTGCCCATTGTCCATTTCTTTGACGGATTCCGCTCCTCCCACGAGCTCAACAAGATCGAGGTGCTTGGAGACGAGACCATCCGCGAGATGATCAGCGAGGATCTTGTGCTGGCGCACCGCGCCCGTGCGCTGACGCCCGACCGCCCCGTGCTGCGCGGGACCGCACAGAATCCGGACGTGTTCTTCCAGGGCCGCGAGGCCATCAACGGCTTCTATACTGCCGCGCCCGCCGTTGTACAGAAAGCCATGGACAAGTTCGCGAAGCTGACGGGCCGCCAGTATCATCTCTTCGACTACCACGGTGCACCGGATGCGGAGCGCGTCATGGTGATCATGGCTTCAGGCGCCGAGACCGCGCTGGAAACCGTGGACACCCTGCTGGAAAAGGGAGAAAAAGTCGGTGTGCTGATTGTCCGGCTGTACCGGCCCTTCTCTCCGCAACACCTGCTGAAGGTCATTCCCGCCACCACAAAGGCGCTGGCCGTGCTCGACCGCACGAAAGAGCCCGGCGCCGACGGCGAGCCGCTCTACAAGGACATCGTCACCGCGCTGGCGCAGGCCGCGGCAGATGGCAAACTGCCCACGAAGACGATGCCGAAGGTTGTCGGCGGCCGTTACGGCCTCTCCTCCAAGGAGTTCACCCCCGGCATGGTCAAGGCCGTGCTGGACGAGCTCAAAAAGGACAAACCCAAGAACAGTTTCACGGTTGGAATCCATGATGACGTGACGCACAGCAGCCTGGAATACAAGACATTCCTGACCAACGCGCCCAAACAGGTCCGGTGCATGTTCTTCGGGCTGGGCTCTGACGGCACCGTGGGCGCCAACAAAAACTCGATCAAGATCATCGGCGAGGAAACGGACAACTACGCGCAGGGCTATTTCGTTTATGACTCCAAGAAGGCCGGATCCAGAACCGTATCCCATCTGCGCTTCGGCCCGACGCCGATTCACTCGACCTATCTGGTCCAGTCCGCGAATTTCATCGGCTGCCACCAGTTCGTTTTCCTGGAACAAACGGATATTCTGGGGCAGGCGGCGGACGGCGGCGTGTTCCTGCTGAACAGCCCCTATCCGAAAGAGGAAGTCTGGGACAAGCTCCCCGCCAAGGTGCAGAAGCAGATCATTGACAAGAAGCTCAAGTTCTATGTGATTGACGGCTACCATGTCGCTGAGCAGGCCGGCATGGGCACCCGCATCAACACCATCATGCAGACCTGCTTTTTCGCGATTTCCGGCGTGCTTCCCAAAGAAGAGGCCATCGAGAAAATCAAACAGGCCATCAAAAAGACGTACGGGAAGAAGGGCGAAGATGTGGTGCAGAAAAACTACGTGGCCGTGGATGCGGCGCTGGCGCACCTGCACGAGGTCGCCGTTCCGGATCACGTCACCAGCAGGATTGACATGCCGCCGGTCGTGGCCCCTGAAGCGCCTGAATTCGTACAGAAAGTCACGGCCGAAATCATGGCCGGGCGCGGCGATGATATTCCGGTGAGCGCTTTCCCGGTGGACGGCACTTACCCGCTGACCACCACCAAGTGGGAAAAGCGCAACGTGGCGCTTTCCGTCCCGCAGTGGGATCCCGACGTCTGCATCCAGTGCGGAACCTGCGGCTTTGTCTGCCCGCATGCCTGCATCCGGTCAAAGAAGAGCACGGAAGCCGAGCTGAAAAGCGCTCCGGAAGGATTCAAGTCCGCCCCGCTCAAGGGCAAGGACGCTCCTGCCGATGCGCGCTTCACGCTTCAGATCGCCGTCGAGGACTGCACCGGGTGCGGCCTTTGCGTGATGGCCTGCCCCGCGAAGAACAAACAGATCGAAGGCCGCAAGGCCATCAACATGGCCGACAAGCTTCCGATCATGGACGAGGCACGCGCCGCGTTTAAATACTTTGACGAGGTTCTTCCGGATACGGATCGCAGCACCCTGAACCTTGCGCTGCTCAAGGATATTCAGTTTGCGCGGCCGCTGTTTGAATTCTCGGGCGCCTGCGCCGGATGCGGCGAAACCCCCTATGTCAAGCTGATGAGCCAGCTGTTCGGCGACCGCATGGTGATTGCCAATGCGACCGGCTGCTCGTCCATCTATGGCGGCAACCTGCCCACCACGCCCTACGCGGTGAATCAGGACGGCCGCGGCCCGGCATGGTCGAATTCCCTGTTCGAGGATAATGCTGAATTCGGATACGGATTCCGGCTGGCCTACGACAAGCATTCCGAACTGGCGGCCGAATTGCTCAAGAAGCTGGGCGGCCAGATTGGCGACAAACTGGTGGATGAGCTGCTGAATTCCGATCAGTCCACTGAAGGCGGGATCGCCGAGCAGCGCCGCCGCGTGGCGGCCCTGAAAGAGCAGCTTAAAGGCATCAAATCGGACGAGGCGAGAAACCTGGCCTCGATTGCCGACATGCTGGTGAAAAAGAGCGTCTGGATTCTCGGCGGGGACGGCTGGGCGTATGATATCGGATACGGCGGACTTGATCACGTTCTGGCCAGCGGACGCAACGTCAACGCCATGGTGCTGGATACGGAAGTGTATTCGAACACCGGCGGTCAGGCATCGAAGGCCACTCCGCGCGGGGCGGTCGCGAAATTCGCGGCCGGCGGCAAGCCGATGGCAAAGAAGGACCTGGCCATGATGGCCATGTGCTACGGAAACATCTATGTGGCGCGCATCGCCCTCGGCGCCAATCCGCGTCAGGCGATCAATGCGCTGCTGGAAGCCGAGGCCTACGACGGGCCGTCGCTCATCGTGGCCTATTCGCACTGCATTGCGCACGGCATCAACATGATAAATGGCCTGGAGCAGCAGAAGCTGGCGGTCAAGAGCGCCTACTGGCCGCTCTTCCATTACAATCCCTCTCTCGCGGCTGAAGGCAAGAATCCGCTGGTGCTGGACTCCAAGGCCCCCGCGATGCCGCTGAAGGATTACGCATACAACGAGGTGCGTTACACCATGCTGACCAAGTCCAAGCCCAACGAGGCCGCAAGGCTGATCGAGCTGGCCCAGGCCGACGTGGACAAGCGCTGGAAAATGTATGAAAAGTGGGCCCAGGAATAATCCCTTCTTTTATGTTGCACATTTTCAAATCTCGTATAGCTTGTTGCTCTGTTTTGCCTGAAAGACAGATTAGAACCTTAATGAAGGAGAAAAGACGATGAAGGTAAAGATTGACGAAGACGCCTGCACCGGCTGCGGACTGTGCTGCGACACCTGCCCGGATGTGTTTGAAATGGGCGACACCGTAGCGGCTGTGAAAGTTGCGGAAGTGCCGGAAGACGCCGAAGAGACCTGCCAGGAGGCTGTGGACAGCTGCCCGGTGGAATGCATTACCGTCGTTGAATAACTGACACAACTGAAAACCCCCTCCCTCATCCGGAGGGGGTTTTTCTGTTTAATGCCGAGTATTGAGAACTTTCCATTTCCTCTAAAAAGTGCATTATGGTGCGCTTGAAATGAATAACGGCTGTTCCAGAGAGTTGCATGAAGCACTGCGCGATCAGGCAGCGGGCCGGACACTGATCTTCAGGCGCGGACCGGACTGTTATGACCCCGGCGATGTTCTGGAGTACGAAGTCACGGGCATACAGCCGCGCACAAAGGCGCAGACCCGGCTGAAGGTTGATAAATTCCTGGGAGGCGGTTTCGCGGGTCAGGTTTATCTCTGCACTCTCAGCGGCCTGTCAGGCGGAACAATCCCGGGCCTGGTCGACGGGCGGCGCTATGCCGTTAAGATCATGCAGCCCCCCGACGGCGCGGCGACACTCTTCCGGAATTTCATTTACTGGCTCGCTTTTCAGGGACCCTTCAGCGCCCAGGTGAGCGAGGCGGCCTCGCGCTCCGGACTTCTCTGGCAGAAGCTCTTCCGCAAGGCGGGAGAGCTGATATTCGGGCGGTCCACGTCCGTTAAAGATGTGTATGCGTCTTTCTGCGACGAAAATCTGAGAGCCTACGGGGAAATCACCGAATGGGTGGAGGGCCGCACATGGCGGCTGGAGTCGGATCCGCACATCAGAAAGCGCCGGCACTGGGAAACCATTGATTTAGAGAAAACCGCAAGCGCGGAATACATCGCGAAACGGCGGTTCATGCGGGACATGGTTGAACTGATGCACGACATGGGCGCGTCGGAATTTGCGCGGCAGTATGAATGGTCTACAATGAAGAGCCAGCCGAACGTCCTGAAACGGACGGATGTTGACGAATCCGGACCGGGTGGCGGACTGTGCGCCATTGATTTCCGGGCAGGACTTGCCCTTCTTCCCTTCCTCCCGATGAGCCCGGGCGATTTCCGGCTGATCCTGCAGGGCTTGTTCCGCCGAAAATCCCTTGTGCAGTTTGACCGCTGCAATCTGCGCAAGCTTGACGAATTCATCGCAAGGCATGCCGGGCACTTCAAAGATGACGCCGCGATGATTGAGGAACTCAAGGCCTGCGACCGGAAGTACCGCAGATCTCTGCCGGACATCACGCATCACGGATGGAGGCTTCTCTTTGACCGCGAACTGCGGCGCGAAGTGAGGCGGGGGTTGATCTGCGGGTACAGAATGAACAGGCTGACAGATGAGGACTTCGCGGGAAAACTGGAAAAATCGGCCGGGCTTTTTGCGGTTTATTATTTCCTGGGCGCTTTTCCTGTTCTCGGGCGCATCCTGCGGCAGATCGCCGGGAATTCGCTATACCGTCAGCACTTGAAGCACGCCGCCGGGTCATGGGCATACATGCAGGAGGCGTTATCTGCGCGGTGCGCGCGCGGCCTGGTATTGTGGCTTCGCAAAGGACGCGTCAATGAAGGACATGCCCTCGGGCTGGCAAAGCACCCCGGCCTCTTCCTGATGGAGCGCTGGACTCTTGGACTTTTACCGGCTGGTCTGCACCGGGCCGTGAGCGAACCGCTCTATGCTTTCCGTCGCCTCAAAAGCTTTCTTCTTTTTCTGAAGAACTTCATCAGCAATGCCGCGTATCGGGAAAAATGGTTTCTTGATCAGATTGAAGACGGCAGGCGACAGGGAATGCTCACCGGGGAGGAATATACAGAAATTCGGAATCACGTTCAGGACCCATTCATCGTTAAATATCTGAAATGCCTGGGGGTTCATTTCGCCACCCTGCCGGTCACGCAGATTGTTTCGGTAGCAGTGGGCGGCATCGTGGCATTCAAAATGCTGGCAGCCGGACAAAGCCGGACGGACGCCTCGCTGGCTTTTGCCGCAGTGGTTGCCCTGTTTCAGGTTCTTCCGATCTCGCCCGGATCCATCTGCCGCGGACTCTTTGTGCTCTATCTGATGCTGCGGGAACGAAATTTCCGGGACTACATGGTGGCGATGCCGCTTTCATTTGTGAAATACATCGGCTATCTGGCTTTCCCCCTGCAGATGACGGCGACCTATCCGAAGCTGGCGCGGTTCATGGCCGGGCGCTGGGCAACCTCGGCCGTTCACATCATCCCTGTGTTTGGAGAGCAGGGCGCACTGCTGGAGCACTGGGTTTATGACCTGTTCTTCAACGTGCCGCAGGCATTCGGCATCTGGGCGAGACCTCGTGTCAGGATGCTGCTGAACATCTGGATGGCGCTGGGGCTTGCGCTCGGGGGCTGGCTCATTGCGCATTTCAACTGGCCGCTGAACGAAGGTCCTGCTGTGAACACAATCATCGCGACTCTGTGTTTATTTGCGCTGCCGCGCGTGCTGTTCTATCCCCTTCTCAATCGGCAGAAAGGTTTGCGATCTTCACAGGCGCCGGCGCATCCGCCGAATGGTAATTGAATATTCGCGACAGGAAGTACAGCTCACTCTCCACCATGCGCAGGATGTTTTCTTCCTTTCGGAACCCGTGCTGTTCGCCTTCAAAGGCGACATAAGCAGCCGGCACACCGCGCGCCGCCAGCGCCTCATACATCGCAAACGTCTGTTCCGGCGGAACCACCCGGTCTTCCAGACCCTGGAAAAATATCACGGGACGGCTGATGCCTTCGGCGTGAAAAAGCGGCGAGCGGGCCTCATATACATCCCTGCGGGCGGGATAAGGCGCAATAAGGCGATCCAGATAATGCGCCTCAAATTTGTGCGAATCCCGAGCCATTGCAGAGCAGTCCGATATGCCGTACCGGATAATTCCCGCGGAAAATACACTCCGAAAAGCCAGCGTGGACAGGGCGGTGAATCCGCCGGCACTGCCGCCCGAAATGACCATGCGGTCCGGGTCCACCAGTCCGCGGCCGGCCAGATATTTCGCGCCGGCGCAGCAGTCGTCCACGTCGGCGATTCCCCACTGCCCGTAGAGCGCCTCCCGGAAGACCCGGCCGTATCCCGTGCTCCCCGCATAGTTCACATCCAGCACGGCGATGCCGCGAGTCGTCCAAAACTGCGTCTTGAGACTGAATGCCGGACTGACCGCCGCCGTCGGGCCGCCATGGACCGTGACGATCAGAGGCGGCTTTTCCCCGGAAGGGCCTTCAAAGCTTTCATTGCGCGGCGGATAAAAAAGCCCATAGGCGGTCCGTCCTCCGGCCGAAGGGAAAGCGACCGGCTCCGGTTCGGACAGGCTGTCCGGATTGATTCCGATATCTGTGGTTCGCTTCACCACAGTCCACTGCCCGGACTGCGCATTCATCGAAACAAGAGCGCCGGGCTCACGCGGAGATCCGGCCAGGAATACGACGAGGCCGTTCCCGGCGCGGACATGATCATAACTGGTGAAAGGCAGGTCGCACACACGCATCTTCATGGTCCGGGTATCCACAAGAGCCAGTGCCCAGAGCCCATCGCGCGTAAAAGCCGCAGCCAGATATTTGTCGGACACGAAGGCGTAATTGCTCATGCCGAACTGCCACAGCGGCTGTGCGAATTCCGCATCCATGGAAGCGACCGGTTCATCCCCGGCGGCCCCCGCGCGGTACAGATTCCACCAGCCCGTCCGGTCTGAAACAAAATAAAGCCTGCCGTCGGGCGACCATTGCGGCTGCACAACGGATTCCTTTTCTCCGCCCGCGAGCCGCACAGCTGGGCCGGGATTTCCCGCTGCATCCAGGTCCGCGCGGCAGAGCACGGTGGAATCCCAGGGCATGTCCGGGTGATTCCACTCGATCCACGCCAGACTCTTCCCGTCAGGGCTGACTCTTGGTGACGAATAAAAATCGGCCCCGCTAAATAGTTCCTTTTCAGTCCTATTTAAGACATCTGCGGAAATGACGGCAGACAGGGCCCCGTCCGCCCGGATGCAGATCAGACGGTTCCGGGTTGGATCAGGCTCCAGATCGGCATAGCGGGCCCCGTCCGAGCGGATAAAGATTTCCGGAGGCCCTTTCGGCCGGCAGCGCCAGATAGAGCGGTCGCTGTCGTTGCAAAAGAACAGATTCCCCTTCATGAAGGTCCAGGCTCCGCCACCGTATTCGTGCACCCGGTTCCGGACACTGAACCCGGAGGGAACCGCATCCCCGGAGGCAGAACAGACAACACAGCGGCCGTTTTCAGCAGGCCGGCTTTCCAGCCAGAAGAGTGTCCCGTCCACAATTCGGGGTGACTGAATCCCGAGACAGGCCCCGGCGAGGTCACAGGGTTTTATCGGAGATGGCCAGCTTCCATATGAAGCCTGATGCTTCATTCTCCCTCAGGCCACTGGCCCGCCGCCTCGATTTCCGGGAGAAGAGCCAGAAAGGCCTTCACAACTTCCGGATCAAACTGGGAGCCGCTGCCCCGCTTGAGCTCCTCCACGGCCTTTTCAACAGTCATGCTTTTGCGATAAACCCGATGAGCTCGCATGGCATCATAGGCATCAATCACAGAGAAGATTCGCGCACCGATGCATATTTCCTCGCCACGCAGGCCGCGCGGATAGCCCGATCCATCGAAGCGCTCCTGATGGGAGTAAACGAGCTCAGCAACATTGCAAAGCGCTTCACTGGACTTCAGAATATTGTATCCCACCTCGGCATGCGTCTGCATGATCTTCCGTTCCTCATCCGTCAGGGGCCCGGGTTTGAGCAGGATGGCATCCGGGATGGCAATCTTCCCGATGTCATGCAGCAGCGCCCCGCGGGTGATATCCTCAATTTCCTGATCGGGAAGAGCCAGCTTCTCTGAAATCATTCGGGCGATTTCCGAGACGCGGTGGCTGTGCTGTCCCGTGTCCTGCTCCCGCGCGCCAACCAGAGCGGCAAAAGCCTCAAGAGTAAACATGTAGGATGCCTGCAAACGAGTCAGGGCACTTGTCAGGTCTTTGCTCTTCAACCGGACCATGGCCTCAAGATCCAGGGCATAATTCCTGTTCTCCACCAGAAGCCGGCGGAACTGAAGGGCTCTGTCAACCGACTGCTGCACGATCTCCGGCCTGAAAGGCTTGGCTATGAAGTCGAAAGCCCCTCCCCGCAGGCTGGCAAGGATGTTCTCCGATGAGGCCATGCCGGTGATGACAATCCCCACGACGGTCTCGTCCATTCGCTTGAGGCGCTTTAAAAAATCAAGACCCTGCTCGCCCGGCAGGTTGAGATCCACAAGGACAAGGTCAAACCTTTCCAAATGGCCCTGGACTGCCTCCATCGCCTCTTCCGCAGACAGGGCCGTTTTGACTTCATAGTCTTTTTTCTCAAGAATACGCTGCAGGAGGCGGGCAATGAGCGGATCATCTTCCACGGCGAGGATACGGCCCGCTATGCGCTTCTTCAGCAGATCACCGGATTCTTCCGGCCCGGATTCAACTTCCAGCTGCATGGGCTGCTGCTTCACAGTGGTTGGGATATCAGTCCACAGGCACAGGCGATCGCGTCCGGTTCGCTTGGCATGATACAGCGCGTAGTCGGACTGAATCAGGATTTCCGCCGGGGTCAGGTCGTCGCGGCCCGGGAAACAGCTCACCGCGCCAAGCGAGATGGACAACCGCAGGCCATGCATTGTTTTACAGAAGATGTGTTTTCGGACCTGATTCATAAGCCGGTCAGCAAAGGCCCTTATACTGCCGGGATCTGCCCCGGGAAGGAGCAGCACGAATTCATCGCCTCCGGTGCGCCCGGCCAAATCCCCCGTTCGGGTGGCCCAGCGCACAATATCCGCCATTTCCTGCAGCACGATATCGCCCACCGCATGACCGCAGGTATCATTGACCGTCTTGAAATGGTCAATATCCATGGTAATCACACCCAGAGCGCACTCCGTTTCTTTAGCCAGCTGCCATGAACGCTCGAATTCCTCATTCAGGCCCCGACGGTTGAAGAGATCCGTGAGCACATCGCGGGCGGCGATGCGTCCTGTATGTGAAAGTGAAGCCAGCACGAGCGACAGCTGATGACGCACCTGATAGAGACGACCAGCGCTATCGGGCGTGAATGCGATTCCGTCTGCGGGGAAAACACCAAACAGACCCACGAGCGTGGATCCAAGCATGGCCGGAACATAATAAGGAACAGCCAGTCCGAATTCCCGTTCTCCTTCACACGACATGCCGTTCGCGTGCATGCGAATGCTCTGCATGTCGGGCTGTGCATCCGCGATATACCGGCAAACATTCAGCATGCTCTCACGCATCTGGCTGACAAACGACAGGGGGACTTCCTGCATGCAGTGGATCAACAGGCGTGTGTCATCCGAATCCAGGCTGAGCAGCGCAACGGCAGCGCAAGGGGCCAGTTCTGAAATACCTGTGCCCAGTTCCTTTAACCCCTCATTCAGGGTTTCGGCCCGGATGGCTCCTTCGCAAAAACGACGGAAATCCGCCGTTGTCGACTTACGCAGCAGCTGAGAAAGGGGTTTATCGCACAACAGTTCTCGGCGGGCGTCCATGCATTTTTCACGGCAGGCCAGCAGGGCTTCAGCATCGTCTGCGGCAATGACTGTGATGCCGGAACAGCTTTCGGGAGCCGGCGTCTCAGAAGCCGCTACAAAAACAGGTTTCAGCCACGGCCACAGACCGGCCAGAATTTCAGGAAGAGGGGATGCATCGCGATATTCGGCAACAATCATGTCATAATCGCCAGCCGCCGCCCCGGCAATCTTGTCAACCTCCGCAATGCCGGTCGCCGAGCTGCCATCCCACGAAGAAACCACCTGACACAGCCGGTCGAGAACAGACCGATCGGAGTGAATAATCAGCACATTCACTGCACTCCCGGTCTCCGATGGCAATTCTCGATTTATCATTCGTTTATAATACCATTCATCTGGTTTCCTTGCAAAATAATGTATAGAGTTTGAGCGGATTTCAGGCAGACAAACGAATGAGCTCACAGGCGGCATTAATTGATTCGACTGCAGAATACAGGCTCCTGCGCTTGTGCGCGGGATCCCCGTCGCATGACCCGCGCATTCCGGAACTGATCCAGTCCGTAACAGACTGGAATACAGTCATTAACATGTCCATCCGGCATTCTGTTCTGCCGCTTCTGTATGAGCATCTTCAACCGGCCGGATGGGATTCCATACCAGACGGCGCGCGCCAGCGGCTGCAGGATCTTCATTATAAATGCATAGTCCGGAACACCCGCCTTCTCGCTGAACTGAACCGGGTGCTGGATCTTTTTTCCGGCGCCGGACTGCAGGCGCTGCCGGTCAAGGGACCGCTTCTGGCCATCGCATGCTACGGAGCCCTTCACAGGCGTCGCTTTGATGATCTTGATCTTCTTCTGAACGCGGAAGCCATTCCAAAAGCCCGCGCCGTTCTGATGGACGCGGGGTACCGGAGCTTTGTCAATCTTCCGCCGGCGCAAATGCAGGCCTTTATTCGGGCCGGATGGGATGTCAATCTCCGGCAGGGAGACGAGGAATACTCGATTGATCTCAGCACGGGCATCACGCCCGGCTTCTTCTGTTTCCGCATTCCGGATGCTGCAATCAGAGAAAATCTTTATTCTCTGGGATATCAGGGGCGCAGTTATCCGGCACCGGGACCGGAACTGCTCCTGGTCATGCTGGCCGCACACGGGTCCTACCACCGATGGGAAAGACTGATCTGGGCGGCAGATGTGCGGGCCGTCATCCGAACCAGTCCGGAACTTGACATGGACAGGCTTCGTGCGCTTGCCCGCAGAACAGGGGCCATGCGCATGCTCGAACTGGCGCTCTGCATGGCTGAACGACTGGAACCCCTCCCCCATCCTCTTCGTGAAATGATCCCGGATCGCGGGCCCGTTAGCCGCCTGGCCGATCATCCTCCGTCCCGGCTGTACTATCACTTCAAGGTTCGAGAACGATGGCGGGACCGAATGTGCTGTCTGTTCAGGTATTTCTTCGCCCCGACATTCAGCGACTGGAAATGCATCAGTCTGCCGGCCTTTTTGTCATGGCTGTACTATCTGATTCGCCCGTTCCGGGCGGTCCGAGACGCCATAAAAAAAACCCGCGCATTGATGCGCGGGTCCGGGAAATATTCAACGCGGCAGGTCAGCTCACAATTCGGGTAAGCAATTCCATATACTCCGCGGCCTGGCGATCCGCATTGAAGTGCCCGTTTGCATAAGCAGCTCCGTTTTCTCCAAATCGGCGGCAGAGCTCCGGATCGGCGGCCAGCTTCAGCACGGCATCGGCCAGCTGCTCGGCATTCTCGGGCTCGATGCAGATTCCGCAGTCAGCCTCCCTGACCATTTGAGCTGCATGCCCCTCCACCCCGAGAATTACCGGACGCTTGAGAGCAGCCGCATCCAGCAGTTTGGACGGGAACACCGTTGTAAACAGGTCTGTTTTTCTCAGGTGGACAAGACACGCGTCCGCCATATTCAAAAATGCAGCCACATCGCTTCTTTTCTGCAGTCCGGTGAAGATCACGCCGCGAAGACTCATGGCCCGGCTTCGGGATTCCAGCTCCTCCCGATGAGCCCCGTCTCCCACCAGAAGGAAATGAATATTCTCCCGGCCCCGGCGGCGGAGCAAATCCGCGGCCCGCAGCACAACATCCAGGCCGCATGCCATTCCGATGGTGCCGGCATAGATGCACACAAAGGACGCATCAGGACACCACCGGGCCCGCAGTTCAGACGAGGCGGACGGGCCAATAGCCCCGGGTTTCATGGTGACGCCGTTTGCAACGACGGATATTTTTCCCGGTGGGACTCCCTTTTCAATCAGCCGCTGACGATATCCTTCACCCACGGTGACAATCGCATCCGCGCGGCGGTAGAGCATCTTTTCCATTTTCTCAAGCACATTCAAAACCGCGCGGTTCCGCATAGCCTCAACGGCTGTGATGGATTCGGGCCAGATATCACGAATCTCCAGGACAAAAGGACGGCGGCGGCAGATCGCCAGCAGCAGGCCGGCCCACGCGCAGAAGAACTGCGGGGAAGTGGCGACAACAACATCCGGACGCCGTCCGGCAAGCCCTGCGAAGAAGGCCGAAAACATATAGGACAGATAATTCAGAATCCGCCGTGCCGTGCCCTTGTTAGGCGCCAGATATGTCCAAACCCTCTGCACCCGAATGCCATCCTGATTCTCGCGCACAAAGCGGTTGCGGTAGCCGGGATAGACCACTCCGCCGGGAACATTGGGCGCACTGGTGATCACAGTGATCTCGTTCCCCGAGGCGGCCCAGCGCCTGGAGAATTCATAGACCCTTGAGGCGGGCGCATTGCCTTCCGGCGGGAAATAGTGCGACAGGAAAAGGATGTTCATTTGAGCGCTTCCGCCAGTTCAAATACGGTGGTGAACCTTGCCGGAAGTTTAACGGTGCAGGTCCCCGCAAGCTTCACGGAATTTCTGGTCATCCCGAATTCAGGATGCCATGTTGCCGGCTCCACGTCCGAACGCAGGGAGTCATCCATCTGCAGCGTACCCAGAAACAGGCCCTCGTGATTTTTGAGATTATAGCCCACATCACGGCTTTTCGACACAATGATGTCCGGATGGAAATGGAATGAAAGCTTCAGCTCATGCGGACCCGAACCGTCAATGGTGTCTTCGATGACGATCCGGCCATCCCGAACATCCAGTCTTCGGCTGTGCATGCGCACCCCGCGCAGCCGGCTGAATCCGTCCTGTACCGCCAGCACGGCAAGCCCCTGTCCCCCCGGAGGCTGGGAGAACTTGATGGAAGTCACGCGGGCCTTGCGCCCCGCGCGGTGGCTGCTCCAGACTTCGGTGGAGTCGCAGCCATCCACGCTGAGTGTGTTGTGCGCGGGGGTTGCGCGCTGACGCTGCCGCTCGGGGCTGATGCCATAACAGGACGTTCCGGAATCTACGAGAAGCCTTTGTCTCCCGATGGACATCTCAACAGAGAAAGTGTCCGCATGAGCGTGACCCGGCTGATACCGGGGGCCCACGGAACCCGCATCGAAGAACAGCACGAGATTTCCCTCTTCCACTCTCAAATATCCAGTGTGTTCAAGCCATGCATTGCCGTTCCCCTCAGGGGCCCGCGGAATGCCCAGACCGTCGGCATAGGTCTCCAGCACCGCCGGCGCGGAGGCCCCATTGAAGGCGCAGTCATTAAACAGTGCAAATCCCCCATCCGGATGCGTCATTACCCGCAGCCACGAAAGCATGCGGCCGGCGGTTTCGGCCCAGGACGGCGGACAGTCCAGACCGTACACGCCATGAAGCTGAATGATATCCAGCAGATCCTCCAGCACAATGGCGTGATACATCGGAGACCGCTCGATATGTCCGCCGTCGGGAAGAATCTGCTCCTTCAATTCTCGCTCGAACAGGCGCACTCCTTTTCGCCGCCAGCGGGCTGGTTCCTTTCCTTCAAAGAACAGGCCGGAAAATATGAGCGCAACGGCGTTGGCCAGCAGATGATTTCCTAGCAGATGATATTCCAGCCGAGCACGAAGATACCGCACCTGAACAGCCAGACTGTGGAGCGCGAGCTCAGACAGATGGTTTCCGCCCAACTCATATTTAATCCAGTTTACGATTCTACGCGAAAGCGGATACGGCTCCCATCCGCAGCCGCTGCCCGGAGGATTGTCACGCAGCCACCTCTCAACCAGCTGGCCGCATGCTTCATTGGGATTTTCCGCGCAGAGTCCGTCAAAATAGTGCAGATTATAAAGCCACAGGCGCGGCCATGCCGGGTTGTTCCAGTCGTCCGGGCCGGACAGCCGGTGACGCTCATGAAAAAGTTCCAGTGTGCAATCGCTTCCGATTGAAGCCGGTCTGGGGGCAAAGCGCTTCCACTGCTGCAGGGGCTTTCTGAATGCCGGCGGCGGGGCCAGGTCCGGCGCGGGGCAGTATATGTGCCGCCAAACGCGATTAGCAATCTGCACCGGGCGCAGATCAGCGATCGTTCGCAAGCACCTTGTGATCCTGTTCATGTCTGCCACTCCCTGATGAGCAGCGGGATTTTTCCCGAGGGAGCCCGCACCGGACTGTCCACCACCAGCGCACGGAAATCCAGATCAACCCCGCTCGAATCAAATGCCGCAAGCACATTCTCCGGCGTCATCCGCTGTCCCGGGCCCGGCGTCACCACGAGATCCACACAACCCGGAGCGGTCTGCCGGATCTGGACATGAGCCGCCCGATCAAAGAGAGCATGGTGGCGGCCAAAAACCAGCGCCGTCAAACTGATCGCGCAGCCATGTCGATCCTGCACGAAATCGCCCACGCGGCCCGATGTGATGCGAAAGGATTTCAGGAGGCCGTCTTCCACCTGCGCATCCACCAGGTCCCCTGTGTCATAGCGGATAAAAGGCGATGCCGTGTTGAAATACGATGTTCCCACCAGACGGTATTCGCCGGCCGTCGAGGCCGGAACGGCCTCGGCATATCCATAGGACTGAAGCGGGACATAAACCCCCCGCTCCTGCTCCAGGGCCAGGAGGGCCATTTCAGAATGCCCGTACCACGAAACACTGGGCACCCCGGTCACGTCATCAATAAAGTTCCTGTACACCGGAGCCGGGAACTCCGAACCCAGCAGTACGCCTTTCAGTGATTTCCGCAGACGGCCGATAACCTCCGGCCGGCATTCGTCGCAGTATTTAAGAAACGAATATATCAACGATGGATACCCGTGAATGAATCGAATGCGGGATGCAATTTTTTCCACGGCGGCGGCCAGCCGGTCGGCCGGGAATGAAGGATGGAGCACATATTCATTGTGGACCGCATTGTAGCGGAGCGGCTGATCACCCGGGATGCGTCCGCGCAGGGTCAGCTTGATGTCCGTCTGAAGATATCCGGCTTTCTGCCAGATGTAATGCATGTGAGCCCACTCCCGCGCAAAAGCCTGCCGATCGATGTAAAAAGAAAGCGGCGAACCCGAAGTTCCTCCTGTATTGATACGCAAGCAGCCGGAGGTCTGCACAGAGCGCTGTTCGATGGCCACGGCCCGCAGATCGTCCTTTGTTGTCAGCGGGAGAGCTGCGACAGCATCAAAATCCGGGAGCCTTTCCGGAAGCCTTTCCCGCCAGAACGGGCTCTTTCTTGCAACGGGAAGAAGCGCCGCGATGCGCGCGCACACTTCTTCCCGGAGTTCTCCCGGACCCATTTGCAGGACATTCCGCAAATCGCGCCGGGCGCGACTGTAGGCAGGTCCCAGCCGAAGGGAAAACGGCACCGCTGCGAGCCAAGGCCCGAGACCTGGCGGAATTTTTTCCGCCGCAGTTTTCATCCTGGCCAGATGAACGCTCATGCTTCTTTGGACGACTTTGCGTGCAGTTTGCGGGACAGAATGAACCGACAGCGAATGGCTTCTGCGATCAAGCGGTCAAGGGCATAGGCCCGGCCGGCCCGGCCGGAAAGAAAGCCCCGGCAGATGATCCATGAATACAGCGGGACGATCCACATCATGAGCCATGTGCCCGCCCGGAGACGGTCCTGCCAGTCCAGACGGCCGGACGTTTCCCGGCCGATGAAATTCCGCGAATATCGGCATTGCGATTCAAGGAAGGCCTCATAAGGCTTGCGATCGTCGTGAACGAGACACTTACGGCAGGTTTGGACATCCAACTCCGGGAGGAGCCTTTCCCCGTGTCCGTCAGCCGTAAAATAGGCTGCGCCGGCCTTGAACACAATGGGCTTCGGGGGATAAAGCGACCCGTGCTTCAGCGGGACACCGTCCACACACATCGTGACCGGCGCCTGTATAACCTGAGGTGCCGCCGCGTCAATCAGGTTCGTGATCTCATTCATCAGCGCATCACTGATTTTCATGTCCGCGTCCAGCACCATGACATAGGGGGAAGCGCCTTTTTTCGCGGTGATCCAGTTATATGCCTCGCAGTGGTTCGTGTAGGCATAGGGCTCCACATGAACACCTGAAAATCGTGACACCGCGGCGAGTGTCCCGTCGGTTGAACCTGAATCCAGCACCGTCACCTGCAGGCCGGGACGCTGCAGGGCTTGGAGACAGGCCGCGATGTTGTCTTCCTCATTTCTCGCCAGAATATATACCTGCATGTTCCTTGGCATGATGATATTCAACCTTTCGCCGCAACTTCCTTATACAATTCTGCCTGAAGAGAAGCGATCCTGTCTGCTGAAAATTGTTCCTCAATCAGCCTGCGGGCAGCATGGCCCATTTTCCGGCGCTCGGGCTCCGATGACGCCAGCCGGACTATGGCCTGGGATATCTCCTGCACATCCGCGCCCGCGATCAGTCCGGCACCCTGCTTTGCAGCCTCCGGGAGATAGCATTGAGGCGTGAGTATAACAGGGAGCCCCCTCTCCATGGCCTCCAGCGCGGCCAGGGGATGCCCTTCGGAACGCGACGGGAGAATAAACATACCGGATGACTCAAATGCCGCCGTCTTCTCCCCTCCCCTCAACTCCCCCACCAGCCGCACACAGTCACCCAGGCCAAGCCCGGCGATCAATGCCTCTATGGTTTTTCGATATCCACTTCCCCCATCGCCTCCGGCAATTGTCAGGCGAATCCCGGGACATTCGCGGCGCGCGGCGGCAAAGGCGGGGAGTAGAATATCCAGGCCCTTTTTCGGATGCAGACGGGAAAGGAACAGAATCTCCGGCGGATACTGTTTTGCAGAAGGATTAAAGAAACCGGTCTCGACTCCATTTGGTATGATGGCCGTTTTCGTCGAGAGGCCGAAGTTTTTCACCAGAGATACCTCATGCTCCGTCACGCACTGGATACAGGCCGCGCGGCTCAGGATCCTTCGCTCGATCAGGTCAGCATATATTTTTTTGCGCAGGCCGTGATGACTCAGCGCCCAGTGGTCAAGGGCACCCTGCGGAGAAATGATATAGGGCCTTCTGGCACGCCGGCAGGCACGCGACACCGCAATGTTCGGAAACAGCCACAGGCTGTAGCCATGGATTACGTCATACGCTCCCGCCCGATTCATCAGGGCCCGGGACAATGCGCAAGAGCCGGCCCATATCCTGGGACCGCTCAGGGGAAAGCCTTCGACATGCACGCCCGGGCTGGATGGCATTACGGTATCCGGAGTGCGCCCACTGACATAAAAGATATCCACTCCGTGCCCGGCATTTGCCAAACGGTCAGACAGGGCCAGAACCGCAGGCGTCGTCCCGCTGGATGAAGCCAACCCCCCAATGACCTGTAGTATTCTCATCCAGCCATGTCCTTCACCGCGTGAAGAAAGCGGACCACGCCCGGGGCCATATCAACAACAGACGATTTTTCCAGAGAACGCCGGCCAAATGCCTCGCGGGACTCTGGATGGTCAACCATGTATTTCATGGCCTGATACAATCCTTCGGGATCATCGCGACTGATAACAATGCCATTTACGCCGTCTTCGACCAGATCGGCGGCCGCTCCGGCGGCCGATGTGACAATCACGGGCAGACCCGCGCCACAGGCCTCATTGAGAACAACGCCCCATCCGTCATATCGTGTGGGAAACACAAAAACATCCGCCGAACCGTAAAGAGCCGGAAGTTCTGCACGTTCGACATGGCCCGCAAACCGCACCCGGGCCGACCGGCGGCCTTCACAGCCCTTCTTCACAGGGCCGTGGCCGGCGAGGATCAACTCGACCTGTGCATATTCATCCGCAAGTCTCTCAAATGCATCAAGCAGCAGGTCAACTCCCTTGCGCTGATCAAGCAAACCAACATAGAGAAATCTGATATGATCTCCCTCGCTAATGCGACATGAGCGGAAAGGCTCCAAATCGCACACATACGGGAGGAACACCAGTTTGTTTTCAGGAACGCCCCATTCACGGTATGCGTTCACAGCCGCCGAACCTATGCAATACACCCGTGTGGCGCTCCTGAGAATCCAGCGAAGCACTCTTTTCCGGAGTACGCGAGCCAACCCGCTTCGCGCCGAGGCGCGACGGGCCCATGCCGGCCGGTAGTCTTCCGGCCAGGGGCGCTCAAACCAGACGGCCCACGGTTTCCGCCGCCAGTGAAGAATCCATGCGCACATCAGGAAGGTTGGACTGGTATACACCCCGGAAAGCACATACACATCATGTGCGCCACGCCACACCTCCGTCAGGGCCGAAGGATGCAGGCGCAACTCATCACGATGCCGCTCGCTCCCCCAGCCCCGCATGACATGCGCTTCCGGCGGCATTGCCCCGCCCGCCCACGCCGCGTCGGCATAGGCATGCCTCATGAGACGCACATCCAAATCCATATGCTTCGCAAGCGCGGCCAGATACTCCATCTGATATGGACTGGGAGCATTGGTAAGGAGCCAGACTCTCAATCGCCCGTTTTTCATGCCGGCTTCACCGCCTTTACGTACAGTGTATAAGGAACGCGGGCCTCCTCACGATCCAGCCACAGGAAAAGAAAAGAGAGCAGGAAAAGCGGGAACGCAACAGCATCTCCATATTTCTCCTGAAGCCGTTTTATTCGGCTGTTGAAAAACTGGCGCACGGGCCCTCCAAGGCCCCTTTGTTCCACAATGCGAAATCCTATGGGTTCCAGAAGACGCCTGTAGCTTTCATAGGTATATCCCGCCCGAACATGTCCGCCGTTTTCCCCGGGGTCCAGAGGGAAACTGCGGTTGTAGGGATGGTCCGCGTTGGGACAGCAGATATGAATAACGCCATTCGGCTTTAGAAGGGCAAATAAACTGCGGCACACGGCTTCATCCCTCATGAGATGTTCAAGAACCTCCGTGCATATGATTTGGTCATACTGCTGATTGAGCGCTTCGACATCATACAGATTCATAACCTCGAACTGCAGTCGTTGTTCCGGGATGCCCAGATACCCGTTGAAAAGTTTTCTGCAGCGCGCCACCTCCCCCTCCTTGAAACTGATTCCCTTGACGCGATATCCTTTTAAACAGGCCCGATAGGACAGCATTCCGTTGCCGCACCCCGCATCCAGCAGGCATGCTCCGCCGGGTGCCGCGGACTCAAGACAGCGGGGCAGGATCCGATAACGCTGCCGCGTATGAAGGTTGATTCCTGGGAAAAGAAGCCATTTTATGCGTTCACGCATTTGAACCTCCTCTTACGGCCTCCGCAAGCCGTCGGCCGTATTTTTCCAGCGTGAAATCACCTGCATGTGAACGTGCACTGCGCTTCATTTCAGACAGCAGCACAGGATTCGAGGCCATCCAGTCCAGCTTCTCTGCAAGAGCCTCTGCATTGCGAGGAGGAACAACAAATCCGTCCACTCCACTGCGAACCACATCCGGGCCGCAAGTGCTTGTGGTGGTGATCACAGCAAGACCCGAGGCCATCGCTTCAAGAACAACCAGACCGAAGGTTTCGCTGACCGACGGGAGAACCAGCACATCGGCCCAGGCCCAGTGTTCACGCATTGCAGAACGCGGAACAGAGCCGAGCACTTTAATGTCTTCACGGATCTCATTCATCCCCTGCGAGGTCAGGCCCAAGTCTCCCACTGCCCGAAAGTGAATATTCGAACTCCCGAGAAGCCTTGCCGCTCGGGCCAAATATCCTATGCCCTTGCGCAGGCCGTCACTGCCGACGAAAAGCACATTCAGTCCGCCATGTGACACGACCGGCATCTCCGGCGGAATGGATATCCCCAGCGGGACAACTTTAATCCGGTCGCGGTCCACGCCCGTGTCCGCCAGCATGCCTTTTACAAACGAGCAGCCGCAAATAATGATGGACGCCAAACGATCTTCTTCATGCTGCCTCCGGCTGTAAGCCTCGAGCACCGAGGATTCCGTCTCTGCGCAAACCCAGCCGGGGAAGCGCTCCTGTTCTGCGCGAACCAGCTTCATTTCGGCTCCTTGAGGCGCGGTGGCATGGTCAAGAACACCTGTCAGCCCGTGTTCCCGGCAGTAGAGAAGAAGCTCCCTTGCAGCCGACGAAAATGCGTAAACGGCATCGGCCCGGCCCAGTCCTTTTGCAAGAATTCTCCGGCAGAAGTTTTCGCCGGTCGCCATCCATTCGTCCATCCGGGCGGTTGCCGGACCTCGGAGTTTTCCGATCATCCGGGTTGTCCACACCGCCGTTACTTTTTCCGGCGGGAGCTGTTCATGTCGTCGGCCGGACAGCCGACGAATTCCGGAGACGGGAAGGAAACGGCCGGCGCAAGAGATGACGGGCGGCCAAATGCCCTTCAGATAAACATCCGTAAAGAACTGTTCAAGCAGCCCTTCCCGCCAGAACGCCAGCGGCACGGCATAATGCCGGCGGGCACCAAGTTGTGCAACAGCGACCCGACTGGCGGAGGTCCTCATGTCATTCATCTCCCGATCCAGAATCAGCTGCTCTATGCACCAGATAATACCACAGCAGGGCACAGGGAATGCTCATGAATACGAAACGATACAGAAAGGCTGTAACGCCTTGTGCCGGGAGATAAACCGACAGCAGGACGGCAAGAGAATAGAGCACACCCCAAAGACCCTTTTCCAGCACGGCATTCTTCCAGAGGCAGGCCAAACCTGCACCCGCCAGCCATATGCCCGCCAGGCCCAGCCAGCCGAACTCAAGGAACAGATCACTGACCAGTCCGGGCGCAGAGCCGCGATACGGGATCCATCCAATC
>Ga0116143_10002203_pt1 | contig 21700 bp, 18 predicted proteins | sample AD_UKC034_MetaG_FD_89745 | JGI IMG/M metagenome (GOLD analysis project Ga0116143, IMG submission 89745) | Active sludge microbial communities of municipal wastewater-treating anaerobic digesters from USA - AD_UKC034_MetaG | ecosystem: Engineered > Bioreactor > Anaerobic > Digestate | place: USA...
AGGAGCTCGCGTCGGCACCTCCAGTCTGCGGCGGCAATGCCAGTTGCTTACTTACCGACCTGACCTCACGGTTGTTTCCTTGCGGGGAAATCTTGACACCCGGCTCCGGAAGGTGGAAACTAACCAATTTGATGCTATTGTCGTTGCTGCAGCAGGCGTAATTCGCATGGGGTGGCAAGACCGTGTCACCCAGTACCTTCCGACGTCGTTGCTCCTTCCGGCGATTGGACAAGGAGCGCTGGGAATTGAAACGCGGATTGCCGATAAATACACGCGGAGCATGGTCTCCTTTCTGCATGATGTAGATACTGCGGTAGCAGTTGCTGCCGAGCGTGCAGTGCTTAAGCGTCTGGAGGGAGGCTGTCAGGTGCCCATTGCCGCCTTGGGGACGATCAGTGATGAATCCATAGCGCTCGACGGTCTGGTGGGTTCTTTGGATGGATCGCTTATCATTCGGAAGCAGGTTGAAGGCAGCCGTGATAAACCGGAAGAATTGGGAATCAGCCTGGCTGAACAGCTGCTCAATGCCGGCGGCCGGGACATCCTTGCCGGAATTTATGGAAATGATGCGGCAGGACGTTTATAGCCGACTTTCTCTTTTGTGATGAGTAACGAATTATGTACACCGTTTTTACCCAGGACCATTTTTCTTCAGCTCACCGGCTGGTTGATTATGATGGACCTTGTGAGACGCTCCACGGCCATAACTGGAAAGTGGTAGCGGCCGTGAAAGCACAAGAGCTAGACCATCTCGGCATGGTGGTTGATTTCAAAGTGCTGAAACAGGCTTTAAAGTCCATCATCGAGCGGATGGATCACACCTATCTAAATGAGGTACCGCCTTTTGACCGGCTCAATCCGACCTCGGAACATATTGCCCGCTTTATTTTTTACGAACTTGGGAAGGTGATCAATGATGACAGGAAGCGAGTATCAGAAATACGAGTGTGGGAATCGGAAGGATCGCTGGCCCGGTACTGCGAGGAAGACTGAGGTAAGGAATGAGCCCTGAAGAGGACATCCAGAACCAACCCGATTACCGGGAAATCGAAATCCGGAAGGTGGGGGTGAAGAATATCAAGTACCCGATTACCGTGCGGGACAAGGCTCATGGGTTTCAGCATACCATCGCCACGGTCAATATGTACGTGAATCTTCCGCACCAGTTCAAGGGTACCCACATGAGCCGTTTTGTCGAGATCCTCAATCAGTACCGGCTCGGCATCGACCTGAAGAACCTTCCCGAAATCCTGAGGGAAATGAAAACTACCCTCAACGCCGAATCCGCGCATGTGGAGATCGAATTTCCGTACTTTATTGAAAAGGAGGCGCCGGTTTCCGGTGCTCGGGGCTTGATGGAATATACCTGCCGGTTTATCGGATCCGCTGACGGTGAGGCTAAAGACCGGTTGATCGTGGGCATCGACGTACCGGTCACGACATTGTGCCCCTGTTCAAAAGCGATCAGTGAAAGCGGAGCGCACAATCAGCGCAGTCGCGTGTCGGTACATCTGCGATTCAAAAAGTTCTTCTGGATCGAAGACGTCATCAGCCTGGTCGAAGCTTCTGCAAGCTCGCCGGTATACTCTCTGCTTAAACGCGAAGATGAGAAGTATGTCACCGAACAGGCGTATGAAAATCCCCGGTTTGTGGAAGATGTGGTGCGCGGAGTAGCGGAGAAGCTTGCGGCTGATCAGAATTTTACCTGGTTTAGCGTGGAGTCGGAAAATATGGAGAGCATCCATAACCACAACGCGTATGCCATGGTGGAGAAGAACGGGTGCAAAGGCAGGGAAGAATGTTTACCGTTCACCGATGACCGTTCACCGAAAGAGGACGATTGAGGGGTTCGAGAGAAGTCAACGTCATTTGGCCACATAACCAGGCTCAGAAACAAAGTCTTTGTAAGAAGGGTCGGTATGGATTTTCGAGTGTTACCACATCCTTCTATCTTTTACCCCTCAGTCTCTTAGTCCCTACATCCCTTCATCAACTTCTCTATATCGTCATTCGTGAGAAGGCATCCATAGTGAGCGAAGCTCGCACACCTTGTTTGAGGTAATGGGTACCAGCCGCTGCAATCATGGCGGCATTATCGGTACACAGCAAAGGCGACGGAATTACCACTTTGCAGGCACGTCGGGCCGCCTCTTCTTGAAGTCGGGTTCGAAGCCGCCGGTTGCAGGCGACTCCTCCACTGACCACCACGGTGCGCAGGCCTACGGTTTCGGCCGCCAGAAAAGCTTTTGCAACCAACACATCCACTACTGCTTCCTGAAAGCTCGCAGCGACATCTCTGATTTCATCATCGGTCAACTCCCGGCCGATTTTACGGATCGTGTTGATCACGGCAGTCTTGAGTCCGGAGAAACTGAAGCTGAGCATATCATCAGGCATCCAAGCCCGTGGAAATAGAAAAGCGCCCCGGTTGCCGATTTCCGAGAGCTTGTCGATGATAATGCCACCGGGATATCCGAGCCCGAGGAACTTTGCTACCTTGTCAAACGCTTCGCCGGCAGCATCATCACGCGTCTGGCCGAGGAGCGAATGAACGCCGGCCTGTTTTACCTCGAAAAGACTGGTATGACCGCCGGATACCACCAGCGCGACAAACGGGTAGGTTAAGTCCTGATACTCCAGAAATGCTGCAGACAGATGCCCTTCTATATGATTCACTCCCACCAGGGGGCGATCGAGAACATAAGCAATCGCCTTGGCTACCGAAACTCCTACCAGGAGAGAACCGAGAAGACCAGGACCTTGAGTTACTGCAAGGCCATCGATATCAGTCAGGGAAAGACCAGCCTGATTGATTGCTGCGGTAATGACAGGAATGACATTTTCAATATGATACCGGGAAGCCAATTCCGGAACGACACCGCCGTACTGAGTGTGTACTTCCTCCTGCGAGGCAACTACGCTGGATCGAATACGTCTGCCGTCTTCGACAACCGCAGCGGCAGTCTCATCACAGGAGGATTCAATACCAAGGACAATCATGGTGATTCCTTCCGGGGAGAGACGGAGCTCTGCGGGCTGGATACTCCACTATCTGCCGGCACGGTGAAGGTGCTGTCAACCTGTTTTTTTGCATTCAGGAACTGTCTGATGGTTTCCTGGACCTCTTCTTCGGGCTTTCCCTGGAGCCGCATGAGAGCAATGGTAATAGCAGAATAGATGTACAGAGGTTTGTTCTCTTCTTTTGTGTAGATTGCTTCCAGCTCTTTTTCAATAGCGCCGCAGGTGGGTTTTATGCTGAGGAAAAATGTACTGTTCAGATAATCCGGCGTCAGGCAGCTCAGAGAGCCGGGAAACTCGTTGCCCCGGGCCATGACGTGACCCAATGCTGATTTTATTCCTTCCTGGTAGCCGAGAATAAAGCCGAATTTGAATTCAAAGGGAAGCCCGGTCCACCAGTAACCGTCGAGTCTTCCGGAGTCCTGAGCTGAGCCGCGAACCGGGAGCACAAGCAGAAGAGCGATGGTTAAAGCCAGGATACAACGACCTGCAATCAAACGTCTTATCTGTATCATTGATCTTCTCCACTACGAAAATATGTTCTTGAAAAAGTGGCATGCCGGTGGCCGAAGGACGATACGGATGTTCACAGTTATTGATTAATTCGTCTAATTAATATAGATATTAACAATATTGTCAAATAGAAAAGATTGCATCGCAGAAGAGCATCGATAATGGTATGCTTTTTTACATGAGTGCGCATCCGATGATTCTTGGGCTTATACCTCAAAATGACATCGTTTGTCATCCTGAGAAGGCCGCAGGTACATCACCTCAGTGTGTGTCATCCTAAGCGGAGCGAAGGATCTACTTGGATCACGAACGAATGTCCAGTATACGGATAGAAAAAGAGCCATGTTAATAAAAACGGATTTCTTAGTAATTGGAAGCGGAATCGCGGGACTGTGCTTTGCTCTAAAGGCAGCTCAGTTTGGCTCGGTGGCAATTGTTACCAAGAAGAACTCAGTAGAATCCAGCACCAATTATGCCCAGGGCGGCATAGCGGTAGTAATGAGTTTGGAGGATTCTTTCGAGTCGCATATCCACGATACGTTGGTCGCCGGCGACGGATTGTGCCATGAGGATGTTGTTAGTCTAGTGGTGGAGGAAGGTCCTGCTCGAATTCAGGAGCTGATCGACTGGGGAGTGCGCTTTACACAGCGGACAGTGGATAATAAAGTCGAGTTTGACCTGGGCAGAGAAGGTGGACATAGCAAGCGGCGCATCATTCATGCAAAGGATTTTACCGGCCAGGAGGTTGAGCGGGTTCTGGTGGAGCGCATTGCCCAAAACTCCGGCATTACCGTTTTCGAAAACCACATTGCTGTGGATCTTATTACCCAATCCAAGATTGACAACGGCGAATCTGCTCCTGTCTCCGGAAAAGTGGATACCTGCTGGGGTGCCTATGTCCTGGACATTCAGAGTGGCGAGGTGCATACTTTTGTTGCCTCGGTCACAACACTTGCTACCGGCGGAGCTGGAAAAGTCTATCTGTATACCAGCAATCCCGACATCGCCACCGGCGACGGACTGGCAATGGCGTATCGAGCCGGAGCCAGCGTTGCCAATGCGGAATTCATTCAGTTTCATCCCACCTGCCTCTATCACCCGGAAGCCAAGAACTTCCTGATCTCCGAAGCGGTGCGAGGAGAGGGAGCTATCCTGAGGCTGAAAGACGGCACTGCATTCATGGAAAAATACCATTACCAGAAGGATCTGGCTCCGCGCGATATTGTAGCCCGGGCTATTGATCTCGAAATGAAGAAAAGTGGAGATGATTTCGTACTCCTGGATATTACTCACCGGGATCCGGAATTCGTTCGAACCCGGTTTCCCAATATCTATCAGCAGTGCCTGGAATATGGGTACGATATGACGCAGCGGCCGATTCCCGTGGTTCCAGCTGCTCATTATCTGTGCGGGGGCGTGCTCACCGATACGTACGCGGAAACCGATATCGCCCGCCTGTACGCATGCGGCGAGACCGCCTGCACCGGGCTTCACGGCGCTAATCGTCTTGCAAGCAACTCATTGCTTGAGGCCTTGGTTTTTGCCGATCGTGCTGCCTTCAGAGCTGCTGAAGAGCTGAAAGAGGATTCGAAAAAAATCCCGGCCATTCCCCCATGGAATCCCGGTGGAGCAGTGGATATCGATGAGTCAGTCGTGATTTCTCATAACTGGGATGAGATACGACGGCTGATGTGGAACTATGTAGGGATCGTGGTATCCAACAAGCGTCTGGAGCGGGCAAAGAGACGCATCACGCTGCTGCAGGAGGAGATACGGGAGTACTACTGGAACTTTCTGGTCACTCAGGACTTGATTGAGCTGCGAAACATTGCCACGGTTGCGGAGCTCATCATCACCTGCTCACAAGAGCGCAAGGAAAGCCGGGGCTTACACTACACCATCGACTTCCCCCATAGAGATGACATCCACTGGAAGATAGACACCATCATCAGAAAGACACGCTGATCAACCTTGGCGGCATCGGCAAGGGCCCAGCTGTTCCTTTCACCTGCTAAGGAATGCTTTAAACGGTCATTCCCGCGGGAATGACAAAAGGGTTCGAACGGGACTTCACAGCGCGCTCTTTTTTTGAACTTATCAGTGTCAGTCTTCCCGGAATAACGACGGCTGGTGATACGCCTTTGGAGCCTGGTAGTCTATTGGATAACGCCCGGTAAAGCAGGCATAACAGAAAGAGCAGGAAGCATCCTGGATGGAGGCGCTGAGGCCTTTCAGGCTCAGGTATCCGAGTGATTCTGAGGTAACAAACCGGCGTATGTCTTCAACGGTATAGCGGGCGGCAATCAGCTCCTCCCGGGAAGGGGTATCTATACCGTAAAAACAGGGATGTGTAATAGGTGGCGAGGCGATCCGGAAGTGAATTTCCTTAGCACCGGCTGCCCGGATCATAGTGGCAATTTTCATGCAACTGGTTGCCCGCACAATCGAATCATCGATGACCACGACACGCTTTCCTTGAAGATAGCTCTTCAAAGCGCTGAGCTTCACTTTAACGCCGAAATGGCGGATGGACTGTTCCGGCTCGATAAAGGTCCGGCCAACATAATGATTTCTGATTATTCCGGCTTCGAAGGGGATTCCCGATTCCTCGGCATATCCAATAGCTGCCGGCACGCCAGAATCAGGTACGGGAATAACCAGATCGGCTTCAACCGGATATTCTCGGGCAAGCTGCTTCCCCATTTCTTTTCTCACCCGGTACACCTCGCGCCCAAAGACCTGGCTATCCGGCCGGGAAAAGTAGATAAGCTCAAATACGCACGAACGCTTACTTTCTGAAGGCATTCTCAATGAATGCATTCCGTCTTGATTGATGAGAATGAGTTCACCAGGTTCCACCTCACGAACATAGGTTGCTCCGATCAGATCAAGTGCACAGGTTTCCGAGCTGATCACCGGCATTCCGTCTAGACTGCCCAGAACTAAGGGTCGAAAGCCATAGGGATCACGTGCCGCCACCATTTCGTTCTCCGAAAGAAAAAGGAGAGAATAAGCCCCCTTGATCGGTTCCAGGGCATCCGTGATTCGTTCCTGGAGTGAATGGCGTTGGGACATGGCCATTAGGTGGATAATGACTTCAGTGTCGCTGGTAGATTGAAAGATCCGGCCCTGCTTTTCAAGGCCATCCCGTAATTCATCGGCATTAACCAGGGTACCATTATGGCTGACTGCGATGGCGCCCTGAGAATAGCGAAAGGTCAGTGGCTGCGCATTTTCTTTTTCACTTACTCCGCTCGTGGAATACCGGACATGGCCGATTGCCTTATGCCCTTTCAGTTTTTTGAGAGAGTCCTCGCAGAAAACGTCGGCAACCAGACCCATACGGCGGAATGCATAGAGGCTTATTCCGTCGGTCGAGACAATTCCGGCACTTTCCTGTCCCCGATGCTGCAGCGCGTACAAACCCAAGTAAGTGAGATGGGCTGCCTCAGGGTGGCCGTACACTCCAAATACACCACAGTGTTCTTTCAACTTGGAAAACATGGTTGTGAGCTGTTTTACCTGTACCGTGAGAGTAGATTGCTGGAATCAGGCGCTTCAAATTCCATAGGGAAGAGAGGACACGTAGTTGAAGAGATTTACTACCATTATGAAAAAGGTGTGTCAAACGAATACAGTATAGCAATCATTGCATGATTTATCCATGCCTGAAATTATTTTTTTGAATTCCTCAGTCCTTGTCAATTTGAGCTGTATTGGCGGGTGTGCTATCTTGTGACCGGGGCATATTCGCTTCACGCCGCTGCCATCCACAACAAGGTAATACTTCCCGCCGAGATCCTTCGTCGGCCTTCAGTCTCCTCAGGATGACGGGCAATGGTCTCTCATTCTGAGATCCGCGCGTGGAGCGAAGGATCTCAGCAGACAAATGTGTTTATTGTTAGAAGGTTGGTTTCTTATGGGGGATGGTCATAGTCTTACCTGACACGTTTGCCGATTAAGGAGCATTGCGTTTCATGAAGATTCTATTGCACGTATGCTGTGCCAACTGCGCTTTATATCCTGTGGATTTGCTTCGCGTTGAGGGATGGGAGGTTTTCGGCTTTTGGTATAATCCCAATATTCATCCTTTTCAGGAATATTCCCGGCGGCTGGAGGCAGTAAGACAGATTGAAGCGCAGCTTCGGCTCCGCATGATTTATCAGGATCGGTATGAGCTGGAGGATTTTCTCAGAAGTGTTGTGTTTCGCGAAAGTGACCGTTGCCGCATCTGTTACCACCGGCGTCTGGATACAGCTGCTCAGATCGCCCGCAAAGGCCGGTTCGACGCCTTCACCAGCACCCTGCTGAGCAGCAAGATGCAGGATCATGATCTGATCCGAACAATCGGGAAAGCTGTAGCCGCAGAGAGGGGTGTGCCATTTCACCATGTAGATTTCCGAGAAGGGTGGGCGGTCGGCCGCGATAAATCTCTCGAACTCGGACTTTACCGGCAACAGTACTGCGGCTGCATTTACAGTGAAAAGGAACGGTTTTTTAAGAAATAGTCGGGTGGTTAAAAAGACGAGCTTTCGGTTCGAACTGTTTCAGTCCCGCGAAGCGCGGTATCCGAACGGTATGTCTCAGGATGCTTTCGGTGGTCAGGCCGTCTGCTTGTAGGTGAGGCGCAGCAAAATATCGAGGTGATCACCTCCCAGGACAAGGAATACGTCCATGGAGCGATTCACATTGCGCCAGAGGCAGGCGTAGTTACCTCTTTTTATTTTGAAGCCTTCTGCACGGCGCTCGCCATTATTGTATTGATCATCCATAAATTCGATGCATTCCGGCGTTCCGTACTTTGCCGTGAGCTGGTCTTTAAGGTCACGGTACTTGGCAATATGCTTGAAAGCCGAGGCATCGTCTCCATCGACATCAAAATACTGAGCTACTTCAATGAGGTGACCATCCTTATCAAAGATGGTATTAGATTCAGTGGCACCGGGAACATCGATGGGCGGGTAGATAAAATCAAGACGCTTGGTGCGTTCAAAGATTGGCTTTAATCCCCTTTTCTGATAAACAGTTTTCACCTCCGCTTTGGTCATTCCAAAGCGCAGGGTAAATAGCTCGGGGAATGTTTCTTTAGAATAGTTGGACGTTATCAGCTCTGGCATTGTACTAAAGCAAGCCTGCGAAATACTTTTTTTGGAATTGAACCCTTGGAGAATAGTGTACGTGATTGTCGTAAACGAGCGCAAGAAGTTTTACACTAGCTCTAAGGGGGTTGTATTGTCAAGAGAAAAGCTTTTATAGCGAATACCGTAACATCAAGCAAAGTAGCGGCTCGTCAAGGCTCCGCTATTTCGGGTACAGACAATGATAGGACTCTCTACCGCATGGATTTCACCGACCGTTCAGGATGATACTTCCTGGTTTGCCGCCGTGGAAAGCATCGGCGCGAAACAGATTGAACTGGAGTATCGAATACCAGCTCATTTCTTTCGTAGCCTAAAGCCGGGGCTCAGGTCTCGATCGATTACCATCGGCAGCGTTCACAATTTTTTCCCCTTCCCCGACGAGTTTGCTCACCTGAAGCCAAGCGGGGATCTCCTGCTCCTATCGAGTCCGGACCGTGAAGAGCGAAAGCAGGCCGTACAGTACACTATAGCTACTATCCAGACTGCTCACGACCTGGAAAGCAGCGCGGTTGTGCTGCACCTTGGCCGGGTGGAAATGGAATCCTACTTTCAGGATTTTTGCCGGTTTTATGATGCCAAAGAGGTTGGTTCACCGGCAATGGAGTCGTTTCGTGACCGTGTACAGGCTGAACGTGAGAGTCGACGGCAGCCTTTTCTGGATGCGGTATGTTTCAGTCTGGACGAGCTGGCTAAGGAAGCTGAGCGCCGTGCTGTCTGCTTAGGCTTGGAAAATCGGTACTACGTTCATGAAATTCCAAGCTGTGATGAACTAGGAATTATTCTCAGCCGCTTTACTGGTGCTCCATTGTTTCACTGGCATGATGTGGGGCACGGGTTCGTTCAGGAACAGCTGGGCATCCAGGCTCATCTCGAATGGCTCGAACGGTATGGCGATCGACTTCTCGGTGTACACATTCATGATGCCAACGGCTACCATGATCATCAGGCGCCGGGAACCGGGGAGGTGGACTTTGCGTGGTTGAAACCGTATGTGAACGCTGCCCAAATTAAGGTGCTGGAGCTTCATCCAAAGGTGTCCGTGGAAGCAGCACGGGAAGGCTTTGAATTTTTGACTGAGCACGGGCTCGACAGCGATGAGTGAGGGAAGAGGCGCGCTGGCGCTAAGGCGCATTACACTGAGGCGCCGCCTGCGGTTGAGGCGAGAGGGTTGAAGGGAGATGTGAGAGGGGAGATATAGGACATATAAGACATATTGGACCTATATAACAACTCAACTTTGAACTGCGGAAGCCTTTCTACTTCACCGGAATCAGCGCCGGATTGAGATTTCCGTCCTTCTTGAGCCGGCTGGCGAGTGCTTCGGCTTCAGGGCGGGGAAGATGCGCAGCCATTCGAACCCGGTACCACACACTGCCATCAGCAAACGTTGCTTTTACTACTGATGTGTTCAGCCCTTCTTGCTTCAAGCGTGCCTGTACCTTTTCGGCCGCAGCCAAACTCTTGAAGGCCCCGATCTGAACAGCATAGGAAGCTATTTCTGGTTTTTTTTGGCCAGCGGCAGATCCAGACTTGGGAGGCGCTGCTGCAGCCTGATTAGGTAAGGATGCTGTTGAGGGGATGCTCCGGTCAGAGGCTGCCTCCGGGGGTAAAGGAACCTCATTCTCCTTGGTGTCCGTAAGACTTTTAAAAAAGGTGAGATCTTCCTGGCTAGGTTCGTCTTGCGACTGGTGAGCAGCTTCATCGGGTGCGCGGGGAGCAACTGCTTTTGATTCGGTCTCGCTGATCAACTTCTGAGTCTCAGGATGAGTTCGAACGATCAGGTACCAGGCGTTAACCAGAAAGAGAATGCCGCAAAAGGAGATAATAATCGCTCCTCCGAGAGCAATTCGCTTCAGAAGCTGTCTTAAGCTGAGACTGTCTCGAACTGGCTGCGGCTGCTTCACCATAAGCAGACACTTCCTACATTTTCTCCGGAGCCGACACGCCCAGGAGAGAGAGCGCATTGCGTATGGTGATTCTCAAAGCATCCACCAAAGCAAGGCGGGCACGAGTGAGATGTTCCTCTTCCGTAAGAACTCGCTTGGAGCCGTCAATTTTCCCGGCATGATAATACCTATGAAAAATACTGACCAGGTCCTGAAGAAAGTTTGCAATTCGATGTGGCTCAAGAAATTGAGCACTCAACTCGAGTATATCAGGAAAATGAGAAATCCGCTTAATGAGTGCCATCTCTTCGGCTCCGGAGAGCACCGAAAGGTCAGCGGTATGTATTGAAGTAGTATCGATGCCTCGCTCTGCAGCAATGCGAAGAATGCTGCATAAACGTGCATGGGCATATTGAACATAATAGACCGGATTTTCATCGCTTTGTTTTTTTGCTACTTCCAAATCAAAATCAAGCGGACTATCGGAACGACGGGTAAGAAAGATGTAGCGGCTGGCATCGCTTCCAACCTCATCAAGCACTGCTCGTAAGGTCACGAATTGCCCGGATCGGGTCGACATGGATATGGGAACGCCTTCTCGCAGCAGCGCGACCAGCTGGACCAAAAGAACCCGCAGGCGTTCGGGATCTATTCCCAGAGCCTGGAGGACTGATTTGATTCTAGGGACATAGCCGTGATGATCTGCTCCCCAGATATCCACGACCTGATCGAAGCCTCGGGAAAATTTATCTTGGTGATAAGCAATGTCCGACGCAAAATACGTTTTCTGACCGTTCTCCCGGATCACCACCCGATCTTTCTCATCGCCAAACCGGGTCGAGGAAAACCAGAGGGCGCCATCCTGAAGATACATATACCCCTGACTTTGCAGATGCGCAATCGTGGCCTCCACGGCACCTTTCTCAACCAGGGAGCGCTCGCTGTACCAGGTATCGAAAGATACTGAGAAGTCTTTCAGATCCTTTTTAATGCCTTCAAGAATCGATTCCCGAGCGAGCGCAGTGAACAGAGGAATTGCTTCAGCGTCGGGTCGATCGCGATATGTGTCGCCAAAACGTTCAATCGCTTCCCGTGCCACATCATAGATGTAATCGCCCTGATAGTGATTTTCAGGAAATTCTACCGGCCGGCCAAGCAGCTCCTGATAGCGGCGCAGCACCGACCTGCCCAGAATTTCCATCTGAGTGCCCACATCATTGATATAGTATTCCGTGGTGACCTGAAAGCCGCAAAAGGCCAGAATCCGGGCAAGCGAATCTCCCAGGGCTGCTCCTCGGCCGTGACCGATGTGAAGCGGGCCGGTAGGGTTGGCGCTGACAAACTCAATTTGTACCTTTTTGCCTCCGCCAACAGTACTTTTCCCAAAGTCAGGTCCGGTTAACAGAATCTCGCGAAGTTGATTGAGCCAGAACGACTCCTTGAGAGAGAAATTTATGAAGCCCGGTCCGGCTATGGATACTTCTCTTACAAAAGAAGACTGATCAGCGAACGCTTCCACAATCAGGTTGGCAAGCTCAGCCGGTCTTTTCTTGAGACGAGGTGCCAGCACCAGGGCAATATTCGTGGAATAGTCCCCATGTGCTTCGTTCTTAGGAATTTCAAAGCTAGGTTGCGGAATCGGTGCTCCTGGCACCAGGTCGAGCTTTTCTGCCGCCCGGGAAAGAGCTTTTTCCACACCGGCTCGTAAGATGTCTTTTGCAGTCATAGTTCTTAGGGTATTCCTGATTTCTCCGAAGGTGTTGTTGCGGTAACCGGATAGAATTGTGGTAAGACCTTACTTTTTTTCCTCATACAAGTCAAGAAGCAAATCCGTTAGGTATCTTTTAGGAGTTAGAAGTAAGCACAGCTAGAGGTAAGGGTTTGTCGCGTAGAGACGCGGAGCACGCGGAGAAAAAGGGCTGGGAGATTGCCACGTCGATCTGCTGGACAGCTCTGTAGTCTGGGTAGAGCGAAGCGAATCCCGGGGATTCTGGAATGGTAATTTTACAAAACCCTTTTTTTCCTGTAAGAATACTATACTGCTATGCAGAAACACTATCGGTAGGCTGCTGGAGCAGCTGAGTTCAGGCACTTCTTCTTCCAACAATATGGGAAGGCTATGATCAATATTTCTTTCTCTCATGCTTACCGCATCGTCGTGAGTACCATCCATCCTCTGAAAGCCGAGGAGATAAGGCTGGAAGAGGCAATTGGAAGGGCCACAGCAGAAGATATTCTCTCGTTGCTGGATTCTCCATCAGCTGATGTTTCACTAAAGGACGGATTCGCAGTGATTTCTGAAGACATCAAGAATGCTTCTGCCGATACGCCGGTTACGCTTACACTGAGAGGATCTCAGTTCGCAGGCATGCCGCAAGCGGCTGCAGTCTCTCCGGGAAAAGCGGTCAAAATTACGAGCGGGGCGATAATTCCTCCTGGAGCTGATGGTGTTCTTGCCAATGAGTTTGCTGAAGAGGGAATCGGTACCGTGACGGCGCTAGCGCCAGTTGGCAACAATATTCTGAGAAAAGGGACGGACCTGGGCAAGGCGGGTGTGGTGCTTCCGCAGCACACGACGATCATGCCGACCCAGGCCGGACTGATTGCCGCTGCCGGGCATGCGGTCGTCACGGTTTACCGGAGGCCGCGGGTAACGGTCGTTGCCTCGGGCGATGAGATCGTAGCCGTAGGCCATCCTGTTGGTGAAGGCAAAGTGGCTGCCAGCAATCTGGTAACGCTGGCTGCATGGTGCTCTTATTTCTCGATGCAGCCGTTTACAAAAGTCGTACCTGATTCGTTTGAATCAATCCGGGAGATAATCGAGGAATCCATCAGGACTTCTGACTGTATTATTACAAGCGGGGGTGCATGGAGCAGCGAGCGGGACCTGATCATCAGAGTACTTGATGACCTGGGCTGGAAGAAAATGTTTTACCGGGTTAGGATCGGACCCGGGAAAGCAGTAGGATTCGGATTTCTCGAGGGCAAGCCAGTCTTCTGTCTGCCCGGTGGTCCGCCTTCCAATCAAATGGCATTTCTCCAATTAGCGCTGCCGGGACTGCGTTGTCTGGGAGGGCATCAGCCCGCGACACTTCCGGTAGTGCCGGCAATTCTGGATAAGGAGATAAGCGGTCAGATTGACTGGACACAGTATAAAATGGGAATGCTCCACAGAGATGCCGAGGTGCTGCGCTTTGAGCCTCGTCCGCTCCCGAGCCGGCTCCAGATGCTCTCCAATTCTGAAGGCATAGCGACCATTCCGGAAGGAGTGGAGACGATTCCGGCCGGGACCTGCGTGGACGTGCAGGTGATGGGATTACCCAGTCGGGTGCTGCACCAGCCATGAAGCTTAACCAACTGGAAATTTTCTGCAAGATTGCCGAACTGGGCAGCTTTTCCAGGGCCGCCTCGAAGCTGCACCTTTCGCAGCCTACCCTGACAGAGCACATGAAATCCCTCGAGGCGTCCCTTGGAATACCGCTGCTCGACCGACTTGGGCGGGAAGTAGTGCCGACGAAAGCTGGAGAGCTTCTCAAGGACTATGCACTGCGGATGCTGGAGCTTAAAGAAGAGGCGGAGCAGAAGCTGGCCAGCTTCCAAGGCGAGCTGAAAGGAACCATCTCCGTCGGAGCGAGCACAATCCCAGGTGAATTTATTCTGCCCGGCCTGCTTCCGCTCTTCCGGAAAGCATTTCCTCACATCCACCTGGACGTGATGATCAGCGATACCAGAGGCATCGTCGATCATCTCCTGGCGCATCGCATCGAGCTTGGCCTGGTGGGAGCTCAACAAGAAAGTGACAAGCTCGAGTTTCATCGGTTTGCCGGTGATGAGCTGATCGTGGCGCTGCCGATGAATTCCCCCTGGGCCAAACACCCAGTCATTTCCCTGGAGGAGCTGCGGCAGATTCCCCTGGTGCTTCGCGAAGAAGGAAGCGGGACTCTCCTGGCTTTGGAAAAAGCTCTGAAAAGGAAAACTCTGGACAGCTCGATGCTCACGGTGATCGCCAGACTGGGCAGCACTACCGCCGTGCTTCAAGCGATCAAGCATGGTGCGGCCGGCTCCATTCTCTCCCGCCGGGCAGTCCAGGAAGAACTGGAACGGGGGGCGATCAGAGCCATTCTCGTGAAAGGTCTCCGCATGAGACGTGAGTTTTATGTTGTTGTGCGCCGGGGCAGATCGCGATCGCCTCTGTGCGCTGCGTTCTTCACGTTCCTTCTCTCGCAGGCGCACCCGCATGCCTGAGTTCCTGTCCCGCAGCACTCAGTCCTCTACTTCTACTACCACAACGTGGATTCCTCCTTGCGGTTCGCCGTCGTCCCAGGACGGGTCCTCAGCTGCTTTCACATGACTTACCACGAAGTAGTTCCCTGCCTGAGGGAAGAGAATCGAAGCAGAGTTCTTTGTGCTCCAGTCCTGAACAACGATCCAGGGGTTGGTTTCGAATTCCGGTGTACCGTATCCAGCTTTGGAAAAGAACTGATACTGAAGCGTTGCGTTCGCAGGACCAACGGCATCCACGAGAATATCGAGTGCTTGTCCCGCCTGAAGATTATCGAGCAGTGAGGAGCGAATATTTAGGATCTGGACGGCGCTCACCCGGGAGCGGTCAAGCACCACGACCGAACTGGCCAGAGAGTCGAGCTGATCGCCATTTGGATTTCTCAAATCAGCGCGAATGGTGTAAACACCGTCATTGAGCGGGTTAACCAATGTGTTCACTTTCCAGTTTACCGGACCTCCAAAGGGAATGCAGTTGGATTTTGGCGTTGCCGTCACTGTTATGCTGATCACCGAGCTGGTAACCGAAGATGTACGGGAGATCGTATAGCAGGCACTGGGTACCTGCCCTTTGACTTCGATCACAATGGAATCTTCATGATCTGGTTTATCCGGAACCATGACAATACTTTCGATCCAGCTGCGTGGCGCGCCGGCTCCGGCAGGGCCAGACAGACAGAGAATCAGGGTGATCAGACAGAAGATCATCAGGATATCTTTCAGGATATTCACTCTCACCTCCGCAGGAATAAAGATTCGGCTATGCTCTCTGAGCATGCTGGGTGTTTGGTCTCACCAGGATGCCATCGTTATCGCTCCCAGCAAAGCAGGCAGGAAATAGGGCCCGGCCCAAACAGAAACAATCAGGCTGGCCTCAAGATGCTAATTTTATTAGAGCAAGTTCTGAACGACGTGTCAAGAACGCTCATCGGAGGGTGCGTTTAAAGCGATGGTCTGGATCATGTTTTTTTCAGAAGGAAAGGAGTGACCAGTGCAGACCGGATGTGGCGAGAGAATAGCGGGAGTTGATTCTCCTGGGGATTAGCGATATGGTGAACACAGTGTACTGGCTGGACAGATGGATAGTACACATCTGATCTGCAAAACAAAGGATGATGCTATGTGCGAATTCTGTCTCAAGCACGGCGAAGGCCGCCGGTGGTATTTGGAGGCAAGCAATTATTCGGAAGATTTGTTGAATGATCTGAGTCGGCAAAAGTTCATTAAACATTTTTTTACTGCTCTTAAAGACGATGCCGCTTCCTTTCAAAAACAGCTTGCAGCCTTTGATCAGGCGCCAGACATGGTCAAACGGGCTTTTCGTTGGAAGACGGTGCGTAGGATGAAGAAGATTCACTATGGTCAAATAGTCCCTATCGAGGATATCGAGACTATCTTCGGTTTTGTGAATTCAATTATCCGGGTTTCTTGTTTGTGTCGCTCCATTACTACCGGCAAAGAAAAACGGTACTGCTATGGAATCAGCATGGGACCGGGTGGAGGCGCATTCAGGAAGGTTGTCGACGGCCTGGATCTTAGTTTTGTTTCCGGGCCTAATGCCATGGGGATGGAAGCTCTAAGCAAAGAAGAAGCGCTTGCTCAGTTCCGGGAGTATGAGAAAGAAGGTCTCTGTCATAGTGTCTGGACATTCCAGACACCCTTTATTGGCGGTATCTGTAATTGTGACCGCCCCGACTGCTTGGCAATGCAGCTGACCGTCACCCATGGATTGCCGATGATGTTTCGAGCAGAATATGTTGCCCAGATTCGTCCTGAGTCTTGTACCGGCTGCCGCCGTTGTATGCAGGTATGCCAATTCGGTGCTCTTGGCTATAGCGCTGGTGAAAAGCGAGTCGATATCGATCCTCGCAAATGTTACGGATGTGGGATATGCCGTGCGGTTTGCGGCAGTGAAGCAATTTATCTGGTGGATCGTGTTAAGGTACCAGCAGCCGCACACATCTGGTGAAAACAGTGCGGCCAGGCTCATACGGTGAAATGTTCACTTGAAAGTCGAAGTGCGAATCGATCACAGAAGTATGATTCCTGAAATAGTGCATACAGTTCGAAAAGTTATGCCTGTGGCCAGCAAAGAATGGTCTTAGTACCGGCGATTGCCGCCACTCCGCCCTCCACCGAAGCCGCTCCGGCCCGGTCCCCGGCTGCCCATCGTCCTTCCCTGATCTTTTTTCGGTTTTGCCTCGTTAACGATGATGGTCTTTCCGCACAGCTCTCCGCCATTAAACCGCTTGATAGCTTCCTGAGCCTGCTCGGCAGTTTCCATTTCGACAAAGCCGAACCCTTTAGTGGAACCGCTGAATCGATCTTTGATGATATTGACAGACAGTACGGTTCCAACTTCGGAGAAATTAGACCTCAAGTCGTCCTCGGTGACCTCGCTAGCTAAGTTGCCAATATATAAATTTTTATTCATGTCCAGCTCCTTTCTCCACTCCTGCGATGCATTGCCTCCTGCACGAGTGAAATGAGAGGTAAAAAAAACCACCGAGACTCTTGATAGCAGGGTGGTAAAAATAGCGTAGTGAATTGGTCAATGAAATGTGTTCGAAGCGTGTGCTGTACCAGAACGGGTATTTTACCAGTATATTTTTTATTTAGTTCACAAAGACTATGCTTCCTGCACCGTAAAGTCAAGCTTAATTTCTCTCCGGAACACCGGCACGGCATCATCTGCGGAACAATAACTAAGGAGTGAAAAGTAAGAAGTCAGGAGTAAGAAGTAAAGAGCTCGGGTGGTCAGAAGCCGTTGCAGCTTCTTGATACAACCCGAACTCGTAACTCGCAACCTGCAACCCCGTGAATCCCACTTTGAACGCAGGTCAGTTTTTGAGGCCGCAAAGTGGGGCTCCTCACTTATTGTGCCACGAAACAGGCAGAGACCCTGTGAAGCTGCCCTTGTCTGACCAGTATGTATTTATCCCAGAACAGCTTATCACTTTTGTAAAACGAGTTAGTTGTGCTTCTCTTGAGAAAACGGGAGAATTCTCCAGGCCCGCCATTATACATTGCATAGACGGCTCGGCAGAGAGTATCCATATCCAGGGGATGGGCGCGGTCCATCTTTTTTAAGGCATGATCTCGGAGATAGTACCGCAGGATTTCTGCACCGGCTCGGGCGTTATACAAGACGTTCCACCGCAGACTTTCCTGCCGATACAAACCGCGCCACACACGTTCATTGATCTGCATGATGCCTACGGACGTTTGGTTATATGAAAGAAGATACTTGACCTTGCCGCCGGTGCGGATGAATTGTCTCCAGCAGCTCTCCTGCCATGCCGTTGCCGGCACAAGCAGACGGTACATCTGTGCCGAAGCAGAATCGAACTGGTTGCGACGGAGAGATTCTTCCGCGGCTTGATCGAGAACGCGCTTTACTCTGTTCATATATTCGTCGATGGTATCGCCGGATGGTATCCATTGCCGGATATCTTCATACGGGGTCATCTCGGCGGCAAGTACCACGGGAAAGAGAAACCTGAGCAATGACTGCGGCTGGATTTCCGGCACAACGTTTTCTTCCTCCGGAAAAAGATCCAGCTCAGGAACATTAAATGCGGGACCTGATTCGTCAAGAGGAGGCCCGAGGTCAAGAAGGTTGCGCAGCGCAGGGTCGACTCCTGGTGAATACTCCAGGGATACTGTGCCTCCGTCTGCCAGAAGATTTGCCAGTCGCACCAGTCCATCTCTGCTTATGTCAATTCCCAATGTAGGTCCAAGCTTATCCAGAGCTACCAGTGCGTCCGATGCAGTAAAGAACGTGATGTACCGTAGGAGCGTATCGGAACTGGCGTGGTTGATCAGATGGGTCTTCAGGATCTCAGCGAGCTGCTGCCAGGTATAGACAAACTGCTCTCGCACCAGATCTCGCTCCAGAGTATTTTCGCTGAGCGCCCGGACAAATCCGTGGCGCGTATCCAGGATCACCTCGAGGAGCTTGCGGCGTTCATCGTCTGTAAGCGGCTCTCCTATAAGGCGTTGGACTCCAAGGATCAGGAAAGAGTCCCAGGTTTCCCAGATCCTGACGATTTCTTGGATTTCTTCAGAAGAAAGCTCTACCGCAGGCATTTGTTCCCCTGGCGGGTTCGTTTCCACGTTCATATGGAGATCGATGGTAACCGCTTCGCTTTCGACCCGTGGCTGTCCCAGCTTGAGTGTTTTCAGCCACGCGTCGATTTGCGGCCGGTCCTCAGGGGCAAAGAACAACGGCATCATCACGCGCATTTCGTCCATGGGAAAAGCAGTATTCACGATCACCTTACTAAGATACGGATGAACGTGTTGTTTTACTGCGTTCCAGAGGCTGCTGGCAACGGTGACAGGCTGCAGGCTTTCATTGAAGAGAGCGGAATCTACTGTTTCGAAGCGGAGTTTGCCACTTGCCTTATCCACATAGAGGCGCTGGGTGACTTCAATGTATCCTTCCCATTCACCAAAACCGACGCAATTATCCAATACCGGTAATCCTGCTCTAACTATTATACTGCACCCCAATTTGATGTACGGTGCAGCGGGCTGTATTTCTGGCTTCCAGAGCTCAATGTGAGCGCATTCGCCGGATTCTTCATTAACCACGATTACACGTTCGCCGGGCAGAGTGAACAGCTGGTTGACAAACATTGCACGAATAAAAGGGTAGGTCAATTTCATGGGAACCTGCACGGGCTGAACAGCGGCTAAAGCAGGGCTGGTGAAAACCAACATGACGATAAGTCCAACACATACAGAAGAAAATTTTTTCATACACAATTGTTTCCTGGCAGAAGATTGCTGCGTTGGCGGGCAGGAGGCATTCACCTTTGCCGGCTGTGCTGTACTGACTCTTTCACGTGAGTACCATAGCGCAGCACTGAGACAGAGGCAAGCGTTTTAACGTTGTCTGTTCACCGTTAACCGTTCACCGACGAAGATTACTATGCTTTCATCTTTGTCTTGACACCTGGTTGTGAGGAAATGATAAGATATGACCTTGCCTGCGCTTTTTCGTTTGATGGGATGAGTGCTCGGGCATTGACGAAGAAGTACACCGAAGGTCGGCTCCGGGAGAACGAACCAGAAAGGAAGATTATCGTGTATCACTATCGTACCTTGGTCGTGTTAGTGCTTTTCCTCGCAGCGTTTTTAGCTGAAAGAGCACAGGCTGCTCCCCTGGCCAGTGTCCCGGTCGCCGAGCATGATTTTGGTCGCCTCAAAGAAGGAGGAGAAGCTTTTCACCTCTTCACAATCAAGAATGACGGCGATGAACCGTTGGTGATCAAAAGAATCAAGACCAGCTGTGGCTGCACTGCGTCTTCGACGACCAGAGATACCATTGCTCCGGGTGAGACTGGAGAAATTAAGGTTATCTACAAAACGCGAAACCGGCCTGGCCCATTTCACCAGAAGGTTCTGGTTCTTACCAACGATCCGGCCCAGGCGGAGACGATGCTGACCATCAGAGGAGAGGTAGAGCAGGCTCCGGCACCGAGGATTGATCTTGTTGAAAAGCGCGTTGACCTTGGAGTCGTGAGCGTCCGGCATCCAGCGCCCGTAGCGCTCACCATACGCAATACTGGTGTGGAGAACCTGGTGGTGAATTCGATCGGCGATTATCGTGGAGGCATCCTGCTCAGCCAGCCGGAGACGATTGATCCCGGTAAGGAGAAGAGGCTGGATCTGCTGTACACGCCGCCACGAGCCGGGATGATCAATGAAACCCTCACCATCATGTCGAATGATCCCCGCCGAGTCCGATTCCCAGTTTTTCTGGTCGGGTATGCTGAGGAAAAGGAGACGGTTATTGTCAGCAAAGGTGATGACCAGCAGTATACCATTTTCAACGACACCGCTGCCCCCGTCCGCGCTTCCGCTGGTACGGGAAAGGGCAACGCCGTGAGCATTGACCCAGGCAAACGGGTCGTGCTGGAACTGCCTGCGGGAAAGGACCCTGAAAATATAACGATTTTATTTGGACAGGAGTGACGGACTGGAAGTATCTTGTTACAGGGACCTCACTGCGCGGTGCCTCCCGCCGGTTTTGATGTACTCTGTCGACATTCCCATTGGTCACCCGCACTTCGGTTCTGCATTTCTTTTGTTATCTCAGCGATACCCACCAACCTGCTTCCGCTCTTAACCAGAATCGTGTTCTGAGTAGCTCACTCCCTCTCTGTTTTGGCAGACATAAAACCTGCCCGGCATTGTTTTTCTCACGCGTCAAGATTTTCCCTAGAATGGTCGCTGGTCATGTCCCGTCTCAGACTGCATAGAAAAAACCGAAAACACGCCAGATTATTATCGGTAATACCTATTTGACATATAGGTATTTTTGCTCTATAAGCGACTGCTGGTTGTTTCTTAAGGTCAATACCCTCGCATTAATGCTGAAGATAGAAAGGAGGCTGAGAATGGGGCCCTGCTTTACCGGTGAAACAACGCGCATAACCTCAGCATATTGGATTACTCGACTACTCATAGGTCTTCTTGCCTGCTTCGTAGTCAGTCCGGGTGCGTTGGCGCAAGATGAAGAAAAGAAGAAGACTGAAGTCTTTACGCTCGGCGAGGTAATTGTCACTGCCGACGCTGATACGAAAGAAAGCCCGGCTGCGATTACCGAGATTACCGCTGAGGATATCGAACGCCAGAATGCCACCAATGTGGGAGAGGCTCTGAAGCTGATACCCGGCGTACACCTCCGGCAGGGACGCCAGACGGATGAATACTATGTAACGATGCGGGGATTTGAGCAAGACAAAGTGCTGATCCTGCTCGATGGAGTCCCGCTCTACATTCCCTACGAGGGAGTGCTCAACCTGAGCGACATACCCGTGCAGAATATCGCCAAGATCGAGGTGATTCGAG
>Ga0116143_10002204_pt1 | contig 21698 bp, 20 predicted proteins | sample AD_UKC034_MetaG_FD_89745 | JGI IMG/M metagenome (GOLD analysis project Ga0116143, IMG submission 89745) | Active sludge microbial communities of municipal wastewater-treating anaerobic digesters from USA - AD_UKC034_MetaG | ecosystem: Engineered > Bioreactor > Anaerobic > Digestate | place: USA...
CCTTCCTCGCGGTCGACGAAGGAGTGCTGGTGAAGCACGGCGCGAACGTGCGGGTCTCGACCTGGAACGCCGTGCCGGGCAGGCTCGGGGAGCTGCGGCAGGCCGTGCTCGCGCAGTTTCGCGATCTCGGCGACGAGGAGCTCAAGGCCCGGCGCGCGCTCGATCACCTCGAGGCCAGCCTCGTGCACCAGATCGCCGAATGGGAGGTGTGAGTCCGTGCCAGGAATCGACCAGTCGCCGTCGCCCGGGCCGCGCGTCACGAGCGAGGAAATCGGGGCGCGGGAGCGGCGCAAGGTCCGCGCGCGCAGGACACGCGACCGGACTCTCTGGCACGGCCTCGGGGCGGCCGGCGTCGTCGGCTGGTCGGTCGCGGTGCCGACCGTGGCCGGGGTCCTGCTGGGACTCTGGCTCGACCGCAACTGGCCGGCCGACCGCTTCTCCTGGACCCTCGCGCTGCTGCTGGGCGGGGTGACGCTCGGCTGCTTCAACGCATGGTACTGGATCAACCGCGAGTCCAGGATGATCGAGAAGGAAGAATCGACGGAGGAGGGCAGCGAGCGATGAGCGGGTTCCCGACCCTGATCCTGGCCCTTGCCGCCGGCCTGGCGCTGGGCCTTTTCTATTTCGGCGGCCTGTGGCTGACCGTGCGGCGGCTCCCCGGTGCGCGCCGCCCGACGCTGCTGTTCGCGGCGAGTTTCGTGGGCCGCACGGCGCTGACGCTCCTCGGCTTCTATCTCATCATGGACGGTAGTTGGGATCGCATGCTGGCCTGCCTGCTCGGCTTCATCGTTGCCCGCCAGGTGCTCGTCTCCCGGCTGCGCCCGGGCCGCGGCGCAGCCACCGGAGAGCGGGAAGGCGTGCAGCCATGACCATCACCCCCGACGCGATCGTCTATGGGCAGCTGGGCCCCTTTGCGATCAACGCCACGCTCGTCTTCAGCTGGGTGGTCATGGCGCTCCTGGTCGTGGGGTCGTGGCTGGTGACGCGCAGGCTGTCGACCGCGACCTCGGTGTCGCGCGGGCAGCTGCTGCTCGAGATCGTGCTCACCACCATCCGCAGGCAGATCCGGGACGTGGTCGATGAGGACCCCGACCGCTACCTGCCCTTCATCGGCACGCTGTTCCTGTTCATCCTCGTCTCCAACGTGCTGGCGATCGTGCCGGGCTTCCGGCCGCCCACCGGTTCGGTGTCGACCACCAGCGCTCTCGCCCTGTGCGTGTTCGTCGCGGTCCCGGCCTTCGGTATCGCCTCGCGGGGCCTTGGCGGGTACCTGAAATCGTATCTGCGGCCGACCCCGCTGATGCTGCCGTTCAACCTGCTGGGTGAGGTGACAAGGACGATCTCGCTCTCGATCCGCCTGTTCGGCAACATGATGAGCGGCACCATGATCGCTGCCGTGGCGCTGGCGATTGCGCCACTGTTCTTTCCCATCATCATGAATGCACTGGGTCTGCTGATCGGCGTGATCCAGGCCTACATCTTTTCGATTCTGGCTCTGGTCTTCATCGCCTCCGCCACGCAGGCGCACGAAGAGCAGGCCGCCCGGACGAACCACTCGGAGAAGGAAGGTACCCATGGATAGCGCAGAACTGATCGGCATGATCTCCATCATCATGGCGGGCGCCACCGTCGGTATCGGCGCCCCGATCACCGCGATCGGCGAGGGTTGGGCGGTCTCGCGCGCCATGAGCGCGCTGGCCCAGCAGCCGGATGCCGCCCCGGTCATCTCGCGGACGCTGTTCATCGGCCTCGCGATGACCGAGTCCTCGGCGATCTACTGCTTCGTCGTGTCGATGATCCTGATCTTCGCCAACCCGTTCTGGAACTACTTCGCGGGTCTCGCGGGAGCGTAGCGATGGAGCTGGACTGGTTTACGCTGCTTGCCCAGGTCGTCAACTTCCTGGTGCTCGTCGCGCTGCTCAGGCACGTCTTCTACAGCCGGATCATTGCCGCCATGGACGCGCGGGAAGCGGATATCGCCGGACGCCTGGACGAGGCGGCGCGCGCGCGTGCCGCGGCCATGCAGGAGGCGGAAGCGTTCCGGGCCCGGAACCGGGAGCTGGACGAACAACGCGATCAGATACTGGCGCGCGCCGCCGACGAGGCCGGCTCCAGTCGCCAGCAGCTGGTGGAAGAGGCGCGCCGCGATATCGGGGAACTCCAGAAGCAGTGGCTCGCGGCGATGCAGCGCGAGCGGGCGGGACTGCTCCAGGATTTTCGCGAGCGCCTCGGGCAGGGCGTCTTCGCACTCGCCGGCAAGGGGCTGAGGGAGCTCGCCGACGCGGACCTCGAGGCACAGGTCGTGAAGGTCTTTCTTCAGCGGCTCGCGACCACCGATCCGGCGGAGCGGGACGCCATCATTGCGGCGGTCCGCGGTCCGGACCGCGAAATCGAAGTCCGCACCGCCTTCCCGCTGTCCGTCGAGGCGCGGGAGACGCTGGCCCGTTCCCTGCGCAGGCAGCTGGGTGACGACCTCGATCTGCGCTTCGCCACCGACCCTGCGCTGATCTGCGGCATCGAACTGCATGCTCACTCGCACCGCCTCGGCTGGAACCTGGATTCCTATCTGGAGAGCATGGAAGCACAGGTCTTCGAAGCACTGGACCAGAGCGCCAGGGACTATGCAGCGGGAAAGTAGGGCCGGACCCTCCTCCCATGCGGAGGCGCCCCTGCGCGAATCCGCCGGGGAAACCCTGGCCATCATCGACGGCGTCCTCTCGACGGCGCGCGCCGAACTGGCCGCCCGCGAATTTGGCCGCGTGGCCTCGGTCGGCCCGGGGTTCGCCCGCGTGCGCGGCCTGCCCGGCGTTCGGGCGGAGGAGTTGGTGGCGTTCCGCGGCGGGCTGCTCGGCCTCGCCTACAACCTCGATCCGGAAGAAGTCGGCGTCGTGCTGCTGGGTCCGAGCCACGATCTGGCGGCCGGCAGTTTCGCCCATCGCACCGGTCGCATCCTCGACGTGCCGGTCGGCGGCGCGCTCGTCGGACGCGTCATCGACGCCCTGGGCCGGCCCCTCGACGAACTCGGCCCGGTGCGGCTGCGCGAGCGTCTTCCCGTCGAGCGACCGGCCGCGCCCATCCTGCACCGCGCGCCGGTATCCAGGCCCCTGCAGACCGGCCTGAAAGTGATCGATTCCCTGCTGCCGATCGGTCGCGGGCAGCGCGAGCTGATCCTCGGCGATCGCCAGACCGGCAAGACGGCCATCGCCCTGGACACCATCCTCAACCAGCGCGGCAAGGGCGTGCTCTGCATCTACTGCAGCATCGGCCAGCGCAGTTCCGCAGTGGCCGAGTTCGTCGGGCACCTGCGGCGGCACGGCGCGCTGTCCTGGAGCATCGTCGTGGTGGCGTCGGGCGACGAGCCGCCGGGGATCCAGTACATCGCGCCGTATGCGGCGACCACCATCGCCGAATACTTCATGGAGCGGGGCCGCGACGTCCTGATCGTCTTCGATGACCTGACCCGCCACGCGCGGGCTTACCGCGAGCTGTCCCTGCTGATGCGACGCCCACCCGGCCGGGAAGCGTACCCGGGCGACATCTTCTACGTGCACTCGCGGCTGCTGGAACGCGCGACGCAGTTGCGCGAGGAGCATGGCGGCGGATCGGTGACGGCACTGCCGATCGCCGAAACCCAGTCCCAGAACATCTCCGCCTACATCCCCACCAATCTGATCTCGATCACCGACGGACAGATCTTCCTGACGCCGCAGTTGTTCCGGAAAGGTATCCTGCCCGCGGTGGACGTGGGCAGGTCGGTGTCGCGCGTCGGCGGCAAGGCCCAGCTGCCCTGTTACCGTGCCGTCTCCGGGCCGCTGCGGCTGTCCTATGCGCAGTTCGGGGAGCTGGAGGTCTTCGCCAGGTTCGGCACGCGGCTCGACGATGCGGCTCTCGACGCACTGGAGCAGGGCCGTCGGGTGCGCGAGGTCTTCAAGCAACCGCAGTACCAGCCGCTGTCGGTGTCAGCACAGGTCGGCGTCCTCCTCGCGGCCAGCGAGGGCCTGCTGAACCCGGTACCCGTCGAGAAGGTCGCCGACGCGGAGTGGGCGATCCGCCGTGCGATCGCTGCGGATCTGCCAGAGGTCTGCCGACGCATGGAATCCGGAGAGAAGCCGACTGCGGACGACCGCGAGGCGCTGCTTCGCGTGATTCGCGGCGTGGTCGCCGGCCTCGGGGAGGCCGCGGGATGACGCAGAGCCTGGAGTCGATGCGCCGTCGGATCGTTGCTGCCGAGGACCTGTATGCGGTGGTGCGCGTCATGAAGGCGCTGGCCGCCGCCAACGTTCGCCAGAACGAAGCCGCAGTAGAGTCTCTGGCCGAGTACAAGCGCACCGTCGAGGAGGGACTGCAGATCGTCCTGCGCAACCGTCCCGAGGGGCTCGCGGTCGAGCCGTCCACCGGCCAGCGCGTGGCGCTCATCGTGTTCGGTTCCGACCAGGGCATGTGCGGTGCGTTCAACGAGCAGGTGGCGGACTTTGCGCTGAAGCAGGCCGATGCCCTGGCGGAGGCGCCGGCAGATCGGACCGTCCTCGCAGTCGGTGCGCGGGTCGTGGGCCGGCTGGAGGACGCCGGCCAGGCGGTTGGCGGTCGGTTCCCGATGCCGAGCACCGTCTCGGGGGTCACGCAGGCGGTCCATGGCGTGCTGCTCGAGATCGAGGCGCTGCGTTTCCGCGATGGCATCGACCGCTTCGTCCTGGTCCACCACAGGCCGGTCGCCCCCGCGGGCTCACGGCCACGCGCGCTGCAGATTCTTCCCCTCGATGGGGCCTGGCTTGGCCGGCTGGCTGCACGACCCTGGGATTCGCGCACGCTGCCCGCGTTCACGATGGACTGGCGCCAGCTGTTCGCCTCGCTGGTCCGCCAGCACCTGTTCGTCGCACTCTACCGCGCATTCGCCGAGTCGCTGGCGAGCGAAAACGCCAGCCGCCTCGCTTCCATGCAGGCCGCCGAGAAGAACATCCAGGACCACCTGGGCCGCCTTGCGCTCGACTACCACCAGAATCGGCAGCAGTCGATCACGGAAGAACTCCTCGACATCGTGGCCGGCTTCGAGACCCTGACCGCGGACAGTCTGCAGCGGATCAGGGCAGCAACGTAGACACTATGCATCAGGAACGCCTGTCCTGCCCATGAACCGCGGCCACCATACAGACCGGAGAACACGATGAGCCCTCGATTGCCAGCTGCCCGCCGAATTGCCGCCCTCTTGGCTACCTCGCTGCTGCTCGCCAGCGCCGCAGGCGCTCACGAAGGCAAGACGCACGCATCTCCGGCCAGCGCACCACTTGCCGGCAGCGCGCTTGCGGTCGCCGAAGTACTCGCCCAGTACGCCACCGCGCTCACCGCCAATGATCTCGAGGCTGTGCGGCCGCTCATCGCCGATGAACGCGCCTTCAGCTACTTCGAGGGCAGCCACGTCGACAGCAGCTGGCAGGACTACCACGACCATCTCGCGCCGGAGATGGCACTGTTCGAGCAGCCGACCTATCGCATCAGCAATGTGCGTCCCTATGTAGTCGGCGACCTCGCGTATGCCACCTATACCTGGACATTCGACGTGACGGTGCGCAGTGCCGAGTTCGAGGGTGGCCGGCATCGTGTTTCGATGACCGGCACGGGCACAGCCGTGCTCAGCCAGACTGCAGGGCAGTGGCGCATTCGCCACCTGCACACATCCACGGCGCCCGCGCGCAGGTCGGGTGCCGCCGCGCATTGAGGCGTCGCCCCGTGATTCGATCTGCTCGTGCGCGGTGCTGCGGCGCATGCATTCGGTACACACTGCGCCGAGGATGTGGCTATGATCGATCGAACGCCAAGGAGCTGGAAATGCGATCGATCCATTTCCGCAGGCCGTTGGCAGCCCTCTCGCTGCTTGCGGCGCTCGTCGCACTGCTGCCGATGCCGCGTGCCGCAATGGCAGCACAGGATTCGGGCGAGGAGGGCATTCCCGCCGGAAGCGTCGTCAGCCTGCGTGTCGCTGACGTCATCGGGCCCGCCTCGGCCGATTTCATCAGTCGCGGCATCGATCGCGCCACCCGGGCCCGGGCGGCCCTCGTCGTCATCGAGCTCGATACACCGGGCGGCCTGGATACCTCGATGCGCGCGATCATCCAGAAGATCCTGGCGTCGCACGTGCCGATCGCAACGTTCGTCTATCCCGAGGGCGCGAGAGCCGCGAGCGCCGGCACGTACATTCTCTACGCCAGCCATATCGCGGCCATGGCGCCCGCGACGAATCTCGGCGCAGCAACGCCCGTCTCGATCGGCGGCGGCCCCGAGGCACCGACCGGGCCCGAGAAACCGGCCGGGTCCGAGCGCGGCAATGGGGCCGAAGATGTCGCATCCAACGCCGAATCGCTGCGGCGAAAGGCCGTCAACGATGCCACAGCCTACATTCGCGGGCTGGCCGAGCTGCGCGGTCGCAATGCGGAGTTCGCCGAACGGGCCGTGCGCGAAGGCGCGAGCCTCCCGGCCGAGGCCGCGAAGCGCGAGGGCGTCGTCGACTACGTCGCGCATACGACACGCGACCTTCTGCAGCAGCTCGACGGGGCAACGGTAACGACCGCATCGGGCTCGCACACCCTCGCCCTCGCGGACGCGCCCATCACGGCGCTCGAACCGGGCGTGCGCACGCGCGTCCTTGCTTTCATAGCCAATCCGCAGGTGGCCGTCGTGCTCATGATGATCGGCATCTACGGCCTGTTCTTCGAGTTCACGAGTCCGGGCTTCGGTGTGCCCGGCATCGCGGGCGCCATCTTCCTGCTGCTCGGTCTCTATGCGTTCCACGTGATGCCGATCAACTGGGCAGGTGTCGCGCTCATGGCACTCGGCGCTGTCATGATGCTCGCCGAGCTCTTCATGCCGAGTTTCGGTGCGCTCGGCATCGGCGGCATCATCGCGATGCTGCTCGGCGGGCTGTTCCTCGTCGAGACCGAAGCGCCGGGCTTCGGGTTGCCGCTGACGTTCCTGCTCGCGATGACGCTCGTCAGCGCCGTCGCCATCTTCGGTATCGGCACCTTTGCGGCAAGGAGCAGGGCGCGACCGGTCGTGAGCGGGCGCGAGCAGCTCCTGCGCAGCAGCGGCATCGTCACCCGCGTCGACGCCACATCCGCCTGGGCGCAGATCGAAGGCGAAAACTGGCAGATCCAGTCATCGGCGCCTCTGGCTGAAGGCATGACCGTGCACGTCGTCGGACTCCGGGGACTCACGCTGATCGTCGAGCCCGCGGCCTCGAGCCCGTCGGGGCGCCCGGCCGCGGACGACCTCAACCATTCTTCAGAGGGGAGCTGACCATGCCACTCAATCTGCTGACCGGCTACGGGCCGATTATCGTCGTCCTCCTCATACTCGTATTTTCGTCGATCAAGATCCTGCGCGAGTACGAGCGCGGCGTCATCTTCCTGCTGGGTCGCTTCTGGAAGGTCAAAGGCCCGGGTCTCATCCTCGTCGTGCCGGGCATCCAGCAGATGGTGCGCGTCGACCTGCGCATCGTCACGATGGATGTCCAGCCGCAGGACGTGATCTCTCGCGACAACGTCTCGGTCAAGGTCAGCGCGGTCATCTATTTCCGTGTCGTCGATCCGCAGCGCGCGATCATCCAGGTCGAGAATTTCCTCATGGCGACGAGCCAGCTCGCGCAGACGACACTGCGCGCCGTGCTCGGCAAGCACGATCTCGACACGATGCTGTCCGAGCGCGAGAAGCTCAATCACGACATCCAGAAGATCCTCGACTCGCAGACCGACGGCTGGGGCATCAAGGTCGCGAACGTCGAGATCAAGCATGTCGATCTCAATGAAAGCATGGTGCGAGCGATCGCGCGCCAGGCCGAGGCCGAACGCGAGCGGCGTGCCAAGGTCATCCACGCCGAAGGCGAGCGACAAGCGGCCCAGGCGCTCGTCGAAGCGGCCGAGATGCTTGTGCGCGAGCCGGCCGCCATCCAGCTCCGTTACCTGCAGACACTCACGCAGATCGCGAACGAGCGCACATCGACGATCGTCTTCCCGATGCCGGGCGAATTCGCGGACCTGCTGTCGAGGGTGGCGCGGCGCGACGGCTGACGCGGGCGCCGCCGCGAACGGAGTGCGTCGCACTGACGGCGCCTGGCCGCGTGCGGGCGCGGACGGTCATGGTGGGCTTGCAGCCGGCGATGCCCTGACCTCCGCACAGGGCGGCTAGCGCCCGATCGGCACGAGGTGATGCGAGAGGCCGTATCCGGCGAGTGTGGACCCGAGCCGGTTGCCCTGGATCGAGTCGTAGCGGAAGTGGATGCCGAGGTAGACACGCGACAGCGCGCACTCCATCGCGGCGTCATCGAAGTTCGCGAACGAACGGGTCGGTGGGTCGGGTGCGATCTTCGGTGACCCCGGGCCCGCAGAGTCGACGAGCGGGATCCGCATCGTGAAGCCCCGCCGCGCACCGAACACATTCGCCATCACGCCCATCGCCGCCGCGCACGCCGTGCCGTGGGCCGACGGATACGACGGGAACGCGTAAGTGTGCCGGTGCAGGTTGTTCCAGTCAGCTTCCGGCACGGTGCGCGGATTGCCGTCGTTCGCCGCCCAACGGATCGCCGTATAGGGTCGCCAGTGGTTATAGGCGAACTTGGCGTCGAAGGACGCGATGTAGCCGTCGAAGATCGCCATGTTGAGCAGCGCAAAGAGCCGCGCCGCCTGCCACGGATCGAGACCGGAGATCGAGGCGAGATCGCGCGCGAGGCGGTTGTGTGAGGCCTCGACGAACTCCTTCCACCACAGGGCGAGATGCGTCTCATCGGCGGTGCGCGTCCGGCTTTGGAAACGTCCGACTTCCCTGACCTCGTCATAGGCGGCGACGTACGCGTCGCTCGCGACATCGGGCGGCGGGGGTGAGCGGAACTGATCGGGCGAGCGCATCAGGAACGGTCGCACCTGTGCCCAGCCGGCGCCGAAGACAAAACCCTTGGGCGTGCCGCTGTGTTCATCGAACTCCGCGTACACGCCGGGCCCCATGGGCTGCCAGGCGTACTGCGCTTCGGTGTTCCAACCGTCACCGTCGCGCCGCGCGAGGATTGCGTGCGCGACGGACTCGCCGAGCGAGATGCCGCGCCTCCTCGGTGGTCCTTCCGCGGCCTGCGCGAGAAAGCGCTCGAGTTCGGCCCGCAGTTGGGGCGCTTCGCCGGGGTACTGGCTCGAGGCCACAGCAAATGCCGCCTGCGCCGCAGCGGCGACCGGGTCGGCATCCGGCGCGTGTCCGTGGTACGCGTACGGCGCATACCGCGGCGTGATTGCGTTGAGCGCGTCATGCATCGCAACATGCATCATCGCGGCGGTGCGCACGCCCTTGAGCGTCAGGAAGCCGTCCTCCGCCTCGGCGGCCGCGAGCAGCCGCGCGTTCCAGGCTAAGACGACGTCCGCAGTCGCGGCGGCAGGGCCCGCCGCCGCCGGATTGCCGGCGAACGCCGCGACCACAATCGCAAGGCAGATCCGGTTCGCTTCCATGCAGGCGTCCTGCCCTCGGGATCAGGGCCAATCTAGTCGTCCGGCAGGACGCCGGCTACTACGACTTCTGTAGTGACTCGGGGGCGCATCGCTGGGAGAATTGCCGCATGAGGCGCGGCTACGGTCAGTACTGCCCGCTTGCGCTGGCGGCGGAGATCCTGTGCGAGCGCTGGACCCTCCTCATCGTCAGCCGGATCCTCGACGGCTGCACGCAGTTCAACCAGATCCATCGCGGCGTGCCGCGCATTTCCCCGTCACTTCTCTCGCAGCGGCTCGCCGGGCTCGAGCGTGCCGGCATCATCGTGCGCGAGCCGGCGGCGGGGAAAGGACTCCCGCGCCGGTATGCGCCGACCGCGGCGGCACGCGAGCTCGAGCCGATCATCATGCAGATCGCGGTATGGGGCCAGAACTGGAGCCGCGACATGACGCACGACGACCTCGACCCGGGGTTCCTGGTGTGGAGCATGCACGTTCGGCTCGACACCGCCCGCATGCCGCCGGGCCGCACCGTGCTCGAGTTCGAGTTCACGGGCGCGCCGCGGGACTGCCGCCGCTTCTGGCTCGTCAATGACGACGGCCGGGTCGAGATGTGCCTCAAGCATCCCGGCTTCGAGATCGACCTGCGCGTCGAGTCGGACCTCAGGCTTTTCATCGAGGCGTGGCGGGGAATCCGCGACCTGCGCGCGGAGATCGCGGCTCGGCGGGTCCGCGTGCTGGGACCGCCGCGCCTGTGCCGGCAGTTCCCGGGATGGCTGCAACTCAGCGCGCTGGCTCCGTTTCCGCGCAAACGGCCCGGCCGGGAGCAGCGCCTCGCGAAGGCAGCGCCGCGCAGCGGGAGCGCCGCGCGCAGTCGGGCCGGATGCGACGCGGCAAAGAGGTGTCAGCGAAGTATCCAATAGCGCAAGCCCTCGGCTCGCAGCAACTCTTCGGCTTCGGCACCGTGGAGCATGGCGAGTGTCGAGAAGCTGCCGGCCTGCGAACAGGTGGGCGCGGCGACAGTGACGGAGCGCGGCGCACCGGGGGCCGGCCAGCCGGTGCGGGCGTCGAGAATATGGCCGTAGCGCTTGCCGTCGATCACGATCGCGCGGCGCGCGTCGCCGCTGGTCGCGAGCGCGCCCGACTCGAGCGCGAGGCGCCGCGCCGCGTGCCCGGGCTTCGCGAGCGATTCGATCCCCACCTGCCAGGCGCCGCTCGCGGGCGCAGCGCCTGCCGCGCGCAGGTCGCCGCCGAAGTTGACGAGCACCGGATCACGCGACTCGCGCGCGGCCCAGTCGGCCACGCGGTCGACCGCGTATTCCTTGCCGATGCCGCCGAAGTCGATCTCCATGCCGACCGGCAGCGTCAGCCGGGGTGATTTCCACTGCAGGCGCTGCCATCCGACATGGCGCATCAGATCGGAGATGCGCTCCAGCCGTGGTGCGTCGGTCGCCTCCTCGAACTGCCAGGCGTGGCGCAGGATGCCGGACGTGAGGTCGAAGCGGCCCTCGCTCACGCGCCAGAGCATCTCGCCGTAGTCGAGGAGCCTTGAGGTTTCCTCGTCCACGGTGATCGAGCGGCCCCTGCTCGCGAGGATGTCGGCGACGACGCTCCCCGCCTTGTAGCGGCTGAATTTCTCGTCGATGCGGCGCGCCTCGGCGGCCGCGTAGTTCCCGAGCGCGCGCGCAAAGGCGAGGTCCTCCGTCTCGCAGAGCACCTCACAGGGGCTCGCCATGGCGCTGAATCCGATGCGCCATAGCCGCTGTACGCGGGTCAGGTCAAAAGTCGAACTTGTATCCAAATTGCACGATCACGGCCTTCAGGTCGGGCGTGAGGTCGAAGCCCGCGAGCGCGCCCACCGCCGCGCCGGGCGACTCGGTCGCCGACTGCTGATAGTACTCGAGCCGCACGGAGAACTCGCCGTGAGCGGTACGCCGGCCGTACTTCGCGCCGATCGTGTACGCGTCGAGGTCGCCGAGCCGGTAGTCGGCGGTGGCGAACGCCGGCAACGGGTCACCCTCGAACAGCACGGTGCGGTAGAAATCTGCGGCGCCCTGGCTGTACCAGCGCAGGTGCGGCTCGAGGTAGGAGCGCTCGTTGATGTTCCAGCGATAGCGCGCCTCCGCCGTCTGCGATTGCACGCCCCAGTCATCGTCCATGAGCCGCACATTGAGCGCGAGGGAATCGCGGTCGAACGCGTAGCGCCACTCGGCGAACAGGCTCTGCTTGGTGCGCGAGTCCGGGCGATGTTCGTACAGGTACTGGAAGTCGATGCCGTCCTCCGTCGAAGCGACCGGCGCGCCGCTCACGGGATCGACTACCGAGAGGATCTTGTAGGGATCGGTGAGGTAGCCGTCGCTCTGACCGTAGGAGTACGCGACCTCGAGCAGTGAGCGGCGCGTGAGCACCTGCGTGACGCCGATCAGGATATCCGCGACGTCTTTGGTATCGTCGCCGGCGCGGCCGCGATCCGTGCCGTCGTCGATCTCGCCCGCCATCGGCGAGAGGCCGACCGGCACGCCGCCTACCGGCTTGATCTCATCCTGGCCGTAGGCGGCGCCGAGGAAGACGGTGGTATTGCGCTGGTTGAAGTCGCGCTCGAGGCGCGCGTTGAGTCCGAGGTGCAGGTAATCATACTCATGCGAGGCACTGAGGCCGACGTTCCAGCGCATGGCGGTGCCGAGTGCCTGCTGCCAGTTCGCCGCAAGCGCGACACGCGTGTCGAGAAAGGTCGTATCGAGGGGCTGCGCGCCCGGTGCGACCGTGTAGCTGCCGCCGCCGGAAGGGCCGGTGAAGGTCTGCGGTACGCCCGCCGGCACTGCGCCGTTCGGCGTCGCGCCGGTCAGCGAGTCGACGGTGAGCGTCGCGCTGAGGCTGCGGTCCTCGTCGAGTGCACGGCGGATGGACGCCATGAGGCTCAGGTCCTCGACGCGGCCGTTGTCCTCGCCGTAGTAGAGAAGCGAGCTGTCGACGCTCCAGGCCTTGGCCTCCTGCGCCACCGCCGGCGCCGCCGGCAGCGAGCCGAGGAGGCTGCAGGTGGCGGCCGCGAGCGTCGCTCCGACCGGTTTGCGCTTCAGTTGCATCCGCAGCCTCCGCCCGCAAAGCTGCGTCCGCCGCTGCTCGCCTCCTTGCTGAAATAGATGTGGTCGTCGATGGCGGCGTCGTGGGCGTCGGCCTTCATGTCGGCACGGGCATGGAGGTCCCGCTCCCAGGGCTCGACGCCGGCGCAGCCAGCCAGGGCAGCGGCGCAGGCGATGCCTGCCGCCAGCATGACGGCGGCGAGGCTGCGACTGGATCGCGATCCGGCGCAAGGGCTCATTTGGCGTGTGCAACTCATGTGGCGGGTTCCTTCAGAAGCTGGACGATCTGTTGTTCGCGGCTCGCGCGGAGCTTTTCCTTGAAGCCGGTGTGGCGGGCGCGCAGCTTGCCGTTGCGGTCGATCAGGAAGCTGGTCGGCATGGCCTGGACGCCGAACTGGCGAGCGATCGTCCCGGCGGCGTCGAACTCGACGCGGAACCTGGCCGGGTTCTTGCCGAGAAAGGCGTCGGCGAGCGCGCGCTCCTGGTCGAGGTTGACGGCGACGACGACCAGTCCCTCGCTGCCGAGCTGTTGCTGCAGCTCGTTCATCCACGGGAAGGACCGCAGGCAGGGCGTGCACCAGGAGGCCCAGAAATCGACGAGGACGACCTTCCCCGCGTAGGCGTCGAGCACCGACCAGCGCGGCGCGGCCGCAGCGGAAGCTTGCGCGGCCGTGTCGGCGCTGGCGGTGCCCACGGCTGCAAGCAGGGTCAAGATGAGGGTTGCGATCCGCACCAAACTCTCCATTCAGACGATGGCAGCCGTTGGACGGTTGCTGCGGGCAAATTCAATCGCGGTTGGCGCAGCGCGCTCAGGCGGGCGTGCCAAGGATCTCCACGACCGCGCGATGCGCCTCGTCGATTGCGGCATGCGCGTAGGCCTGCCAGGCCGAGTCGGAGTTCGCGAACGCGATGGCGCCGAAGCGCGCGCGGGCGGTCTCGTTCGGTGCAGCGCCGTCGCGCTTCGCGTCGAACAACGGGTTGTCGCCGCCCGAGTAGCCGTGGCCCCAGCGATTCACGGTGATCGCGGCGATGTCGCGGTCGGCATCGAAGCCGCCGGCGCCGACGATGCGCGTCAGCTCGTCGCGCGCCTCGGCCTCGAAGCGCTCGAAAGGCATCGCGAGCAGTCCGGTGCGCGAGGCGCGCAGTGCGGCCCGCAGGTCGTGCCCCGGGGAGAGCGGAACGGTCGGCACGTGCACGAGATGCAGCACCATTGGCTCATCGGGTGATCGTGGGCAGCGGTAGCCGCCGAGGCTCACCGGGTAATCCAGCTTGATGCGCGAGTAGAAGCCGGTCGTGTTGGTCACTTCGTGCACGCCGCGCCTGACCCATGGCCGCCAGTTGCGCACGGCGACGTTCACATAGACGAGCGGCGCCTTTACATTGAGCGCAAGCGCGCGCCGCTGCGCGGCGGGAAGGTCGGGCAGCACCCAGGGCGCCATCGAATGGTAGGCGGCGAAGATCGCGTGGCGGGAGCGTGCACCGCGCAACTGTCCGTTCCGTACGTAGAAGGCATCGACACCATCGCCGCGATTGCGCAGGCGCACGACGGTGCTCTGCAGGCGCAGGCGCACGAGCGCACCAGCGGAATCGAGCCGCGCGTAGTCGAACGGCGCGAACACGATGTCTTCCATGTCGCGACCCGGCGCGACACCCGCGATCAGCGAACGCACCAGCAGGCGTGCGATCGAAGCGTTGCCGTCGGGGAAGTGGTGGATGTACGGATCGCTCATTTCGGCTTCGATGTCATCGGTCGGCAAGCCGAGGCCCGCGAAGCCGGGATAGCCCGTCTCGCGCGCCCATGAAGCGGGCAGGGCGTCGATGCCCAGGGCGAAGAAGTCGAGCGGGCGGCCGGCAAAGGTGCCCGCCACTTCATCCGAAAACCCCCACACTTTTGTGATCCAGTCGCGATAGCTCGTGCGTTCGAGCAGCGCCTCCTTGTCCGCGCGCGAGCGGCCCGCGAGCGGGTCGCGCCGCGAGGTGTAGAGCTCGATCAGCTCGCGCTTTGCATCGCCAGAGACCGGGAAGTCGGCGATGAACGCCTCCACCGGGCGAGCATTCAGCCGATCGGGCGGGATGTCGTCGGCGACCATGCGCAGGGGGTCGCCGGTGACCAGGCGGTCGACTCCGAAGCGCTCGCGCTTGAAGAGCACGCCGCGCGACAGGCCGAGCCCGGGATAGAGGCTGCGATCGAAGGCGGTCTCGAAGCGGTGGATGTCGACACCCAGCGCGCGCAGCAGTCCGAGTGCTTCGCGGCTGTAGAGCGATTGTGGCGATTGCAGCGATTCGCTGCCGCCATAGGCGATCAGCCGGCGGCCATCGACATCGAACTCGTTGCGCTGTGCGTGACCGCCGAAGTCGTCATGGGCATCGAGCAGCAGGATGCGCGCGTTCGGCTTCTGGCGGCGGTAGAACCACGCGGCGGCCAGCCCGCTGATTCCAGCGCCGATGACCACGAGGTCGTACTGCTCGTCGATCGCGACGTCGCCGATGGGATAGTCCGCGCCGTCGCGGAGGGCGTGCGCGACGTCGAAGCTGCCGGGCGCAGAGCCGCGCAAGCCGTGGCGGGCGGGCGGGTGGTCCGCGCCGGGCATGGGGGCGGCGGCGCGCAGCAGTTCGAGGGGTGAAAGGCCGGCGATGATCGCGAGCGCGGCGCCGTCGAGGAAATCCCGTCGGGTGACCTCCTGTCCCATGGAGGCCATTCTAGCGCCCGAAACGAACCGGCCGGGATCCACTGGATCCCGGCCGGCGAGTTTCCGGACGATTGCCCGGTCAGCTCAATACACGTCGTTGACGGTGTTGTAGACGTTGAACTTGCCGGTCGGCGTGATCAGGCGCGGATCATCGATGACCGCCTTGAGCTTGAGCGTGGCATCGTCGACCACCACGATCGCCGAGCGCTGCTCCTTGCCGTTCCACACCGAGAACCAGACTTCGGTACCGTCCTTGTTGTACTCCGGCTGCACCACGCGCTTCGGTCCATCGCCGAGCTTCGCCCATTCGGCGATCGGCAGCACCTTGTAGCCCTTGTCGAGATTGTTGATGTCGAAGACCGCAATCGACTGACTGATCTTGGCATCGGGGTTGAGCGTGGTGTCGACCCACAGGTGGCGCGACTTCGGATGGGTCTTGACGAACAGCGAGCCGCCGCCCTGTCCCTTCAATACCTCGACCGCCTTCCAGGCGAACTGCGGGTGCTTCTCGGGATCGGTGGCGACCAGCGTGATGTTCTCGTTGCCCAGCGCCGAGGTCGCCCAGACAGGGCCGTACTTCGGGTGCACGAAGTTCGCGCCGCGGCCCGGGTGCGGGATCTTGTCCACGTCGATCAGGCCGACCATCTTCTGCTCGAGCGAGTCGACCACGGCGATCTTGTCGCTCTGGTTGGCGGCCGTCAGGAAGTAGCGCTTGCTGCTGTCCCAGCCGCCGTCATGCAGGAAGCGCGCGGCGTCGAGCGTGGTGACCTTCATGCTGTCGATGTCGCTGTAGTCGACCAGCAGGATGCGCCCCGTCTCCTTCACGTTGACGATGAACTCGGGGTGATTGTGGCTCGCGACGATCGCGGCCACGCGCGGCTCCGGGTGATATTCCTGAGTGTCGACGGTCATGCCGCGGGTGGAGACGACCTTCATCGGCTCGAGCGTCGGCCCGTCCATGATCACGTACTGGGGCGGCCAGTAGGCGCCGGCGATCGCCAGCTTGTCCTCGAAGCCCTTGAACTTGGATGTCTCGACCGAGCGCGCCTCGAGGCCGATCTTGATCTCGGCGACGCGATCGGGAACCTCCATCCACAGGTCCACCAGATCGATCTTGCCGTCGCGACCGATCGTGTAGATGTAGCGGCCCGAATGCGAGACGCGCGAGATGTGCACCGCGTAGCCGGTCTTGAGGATATTGATGATCTTCTTCGTGTCGCCGTCGATCAGCGCGATCTCGCCGGAGTCGCGCAGCGTCACCGCGAAGACGTTGTCGAGGTTGTAATTGTTCAGTTTGCGCGTCGGGCGCTTCTCGGGCGGAATGAATACCGTCCAGCTGTCGCGCATTTCCTTCATGCCCCATTCCGGCGGGTTGGGGGGCGTGTGCTGCAGGAACCGCGCCATCAGGCCCACCTGGTCCTCGCTCAGCACGCCGCCGGTGCCGAAATTGGGCATGCCGCCGGGCGAACCGAACTTGATCAGGGCCTTCAGGTATTCGGTGCCGCGCGCCTGGGTCAGATCCGGTGTCAGCGGCTTGCCGGTTGCGCCCTTGCGCAGCACGCCATGGCAACCGGCGCAGCGCTGGAAGAATATCTCGCTCGCGCTGGCGAATTCGGCTTCGCTCATGTCGGGCGCGCCCGGCGTGCGGACCTGCTTCACGTCGGCACCGCTGGCCGCGACCGGCGCGCCTTCGTAGGCGGCCGCAGCCTGGCTGGTGCCCGGATGCAATTCGCCCTGGGCCGGGTCGGTGGTCACCGCCAGCTTCGTACGTTGCGCGGTCACTTCGGCGGCCGTGACGCGGCCGCCGGCATTGCCCCAGTTGTTGAGGATGTAGGTGACCGCAGCGGCGATCTCGGCGTCGCTCAAATGAGATTGCGCGGGCATGACGCTGTTGTAGGTCACGCCGTTGACCACCAACTCGCCTTGCAGGCCCGTGAGCACGGTCGCGGCGACATCGGCGGCACTCTTGCCCTTGAGCCAGTCGGAGCCGGCGAGCGGCGGAAAGGCGCCGGCCAGCCCCTTGCCGTCGGGCTGGTGGCAGGCGGCGCAGTTCTGCAGGTAGACATCCTTACCGGAATCGCTCTGCGCGACGGCGAACGATGTCGCGCCAGCGCCGATGGCGAGCATCAGTGTGTTCAGCAGTAAGTGGCGTGGCCGTTTCATGGCGGATACCTGCTCCAAGTGAAGTAAAATACAAGAGTGGATCGTCCTTGCCCGGAGTATTCCCTGTCCGAATGCATCGCTCCCTGATCTACATCAACCGAACAGTAGCGGTGCGACCGTTGATTTGCATCAGGGGAATCCGGTCCTGCACCAGGGAAAAATCGGCAATCACGTATATCGCCTGGTGCCTCGCCATGCTTGTTCGCCTGCTGCCGTTCGCACTCCTTCCCGGCATCGCCGTCGGCCAGTCCGGCGTCGAGGTTTCGGCCGAGGGCGCCGACTCCATGGCGCTCGACACCGTCGTCATCGTAGCGAGCCGCGTTGCCGAGCCGCTCAGCCAGGTCGTCGCCAGCGTCGCTCAGGTCGAGCGCGCGGATCTGGATCGACATCTGGTGCGCGATCTCGAAGGCCTGACCCGCTATGTGCCGGGCGTCGACGTCACGCGCGACAGCCATCGCTTCGGCAGCAACGGTTTCTCCATCCGTGGCCTTGAAGGCAATCGCGTCCGCATATTGATTGATGACATTCCGCTCGCGGATGCGTACAGCATCGGCCAATTCGCCTCGGCGGGCCGCGACCTGGTCGACCTCGAGGCAATCGAGCGCGTCGAAGTGCTGCGCGGCCCTGCATCCACGCTGTACGGCAGCGATGCGCTGGCCGGCGTCGTGGCCTTCCGCACCCGTAATCCGGAGGACCTGCTCGCGCCCGGCGACAACCGCCACTTCGGGCTGCGCATGGGTTGGGACAGTGTGGATGACAGCCTGCTGGGTGCAGCGAGCTGGGCGGGCGAGAGCGCTTCGGGCCGCTGGCAAGGCATGATCGTGCTCGGGCAGCGCAGCGGCCATGAAGCCGACAACCGCGCATGGCGCGACGAGGACGGCCCCAACTCCATCGACTACCGGCGCGACAGCGCCCTCGCCAAGCTGGTGCACGACGCCGGCAATGCCGGTCGCTATGTGCTGACCCTGGAGGGCAATCGCAGCGAGCGCCAGACCGCGGTCAACTCGTTGCGCTTCGGCAGCGGGCGCTTCAGCACCACTTATCGCCTCGATGCCGACGATCGTGATCGACGCAATCGCGCGAGTCTCGCCGCGCGCTGGGAGCCGCAGCGCCCGTGGCTGCAGTCGCTGGAAGCGCAGCTATACGTGCAGGACACTTCGGTGCGCCAGGACAGCGACCAGTACCGGTTGCCCGACCGTGCCACGCCATTCGAATCGCTGCGCTGGCGACGCTTCGAATACGACGCGAGCGCAATCGGCCTCGGGCTGCTCGGCCAGTCGCGTCACGAGGGCCGCTGGGCGCGGCACTGGCAGGTCTTCGGCATCGATCTCACCACGCAGCGTTACGAGGGTCTGCGCGACGGGCTCGAAACCAATCTCGCCACCGGCGACAGCAGCTCGCTGATTCTCGGCGAACCTCTGCCGGTGCGTGATTTCCCGAATACCGACGCCGACAGCCTGGCGCTCTATTGGCAGGACGAGATCAGCCTCGGCGAGCGCTTTGCACTGATCCCGGGCCTGCGTGCCGAGTGGTATCGCCTGCGCGCGAAACCCGACGCGATCTTCCGTGAGGATTTTCCGGACGCGACTCCGGTGGATATCGACGAACAGCAGCTCACGCCACGTCTCGCGCTGCGCTGGTCGCCGGGCGGCGGTCACAGCCTGTTCGTACAGTACGCGCGCGGCTTTCGCGCGCCGCCTTTCGGCGATGTCAACATCGGTCTGATCCTGCCCGTATTCAATTACGAAGTGCGCGCCAATCCGGACCTGCGCCCGGAACGCAGCCAGGGGCTGGAACTTGGCTGGCGCCACGTCGGCGACACGCTGCGCGCCAGCGTTTCGCTGTACGAGAACCGCTACCGGGACCTGATCGAATCGCGCGCGAATCTCGGCATCGAACCCGACACCGGATTGCTCGTATTCCAGTCGATCAACCGTGACCGCGCCCGCATCCGCGGTGTCGAAGCCGATCTGCTCTGGAACCTGCCCGGGCGCCCGGATGGCGCCGGCCACTGGCAGCTGCGCGGTGCGCTGGCCTGGGCGCAGGGTGACGATCTGCGCCGCGGGCAGCCACTCAACAGCATCGACCCGGCGCGCATCGCGCTCGGCCTGCGCTACGAGGCGTTGTCGGATCGGTGGGGCATGGAAGCCGCGATGGTCGGGACGCAGGCGAAAGATCGCATCGACCACGAGAACGGCCCGTACTTTGCCCCGCCCGGTTACGTCCGTTTCGATGCCTACGCCTGGGCCGAACCCTGGCGCGGCGTGCGCATCAACGTGGGCGTCGTCAATATCGGCGACCGCCGATACTGGGACTGGTCCGGCGTGCGCGGCGTCGGCGCGAACGATGCGAACATCGGCTTCTACTCCCGTCCCGGCCGCAGTCTCGCAGTGAAACTGGCCATCGACTGGTGATGACGGCGTACGACCAGGAATATGTCGGCATGACTTCGGCCGACACATGCCGGCTGACACTCTTCGGCGATTTCTCCGACGGCAGCATTGTTTGTGCGGACGGCGATAAATTGCTGCGTTGCCTCAAGTTGTCCACTAGTATCTGACCGACGGCCCAGGGCTTCTTCGGATGGCCCGATGCCCCGGCCACCACACTTGCGGACCATGCCTGCGACATAGAGGTAGTCCGCGGCAGGGGGTACGGCTATGAAGGCACGCCGAGGCGGAGCCAAGCGGTTTCGCAGGACCTTTGGGGCGCTGGCGGCAATATGCCTCGCCGCCGCCGGCCTCGCCCGGGCCGATCAGACCGTCGACGTCACCGTCATCCCCGGCACGGAGGGCGATGACACGATCGCCGTCCTCACCCCGGAGCAGGTCGACGCGCTGATCGCGAGCATCATTGCCGAGATCAGCAAGGCGAGCGCAACGCTGCTCGGCTCGCTCGCGGGCAACGACACCGTCACGATCGACGCCGATCTAGATGCCTTCTCCCTGGTCGGTACGCTGATCGGTTCGAACCCCGGCGAGTCCGCAAGCAGCGCGACCAGCATCACGGTCGCGACCGGCAGCGGCGTCGACTTCGTGGATGCCGCGGGGGTGTTCAGTTCGACCGCGGACTCGACGTCCGCCTACGCCGACGTGTTGCCCGTGGACGATGAATTCCTGCCGACCGGGAGCCAGAAGGCCGACGTCTCGATCAAGGCCACTTCGCAAGCCACCGGTCTCGATACCGGTGCGGACAACGACGTGGTCATCGCAAGCGCGGAACTGTCGAGTTCCGCGGCTGCGATCACGGGCGGCGTTGCGGCCGGCATCCAGGCGTCGTTCTCAAACTCCGTTTCCACCAAGGCCGGATCGGTTGCCGAATCGAAGGCGGGCGGCATCCAGGCGGATGCGGGCAATGACCAGGTCGCCCACCGCGGCACGATCGTCGCGAGTGCCACCGCGGCCAGCGGTGTGATCGCGGTCGAGGTCAATGCTTCGGACGAGAACGACGCCGAGCGCAAGGTGCAGGGCAAGCTGGACGCGAGTGCCAAGGCCACGGCCGGGTCCGTCGGCATCGACACCGACGGGGCGAGCACGGAGAGCGATCTGGATGTGACGCTCGGCCTGCCCGACGACGCGATCCAGGTCACCGTGGAGTGGTCGGAGACGCTCGAGAGCGGTGCCGATACGGTCGCGAATCTCGGCGCGGTCACGAGTACCGCGAGCGCGATCAGCGACAGCGTGGCGGTCGGCGTCAGCGCCGCGGCCAAGGGCAGCCTGAAGGCGACCATCAATGCCGAGGCGAAGGCCGCAAGTCGCGGAATCAACAGCGGCGCAGGCGATGATGCGGTGACGAATGCGGGCAGCATCGGCGCAGCCGCGGATGCAGCCGCCTGGGTCGTCGGCGCCACCATCTCGGCCGGGCAGGGGGCGGACGAGAACAAAGCCGCGAAGGGCAAGGCACACACCAGCACCAACGCCATTGCAGAATCCCGCGCGACCGGCATCGACGCGGACGGCCCGGCCGCCAGTTCTTCCTCGACGGTCGACACGGTGATCGGCCGCTCCGGTATTTCGACGACCTACCTGACGAGCGAGACGGCCGCGACCGGTGTCGATGACGTCGTGAACACGGGTACCGTCACGGTGAACAGCTCGGCGCTCGCCGGGTCCCGCGTCGTGACCGTGCAGGTCAACGCCGAAGGCACGGCGCAGTCCGAGGCCAATTCGACCGCGGACTCCGGCGGCATCGGCATCAGTGCGGGCGGCGGTGACGATGCGGTGGACAATCGCGGCGTGCTCACCGTGGGCGCGGATGCCACGGCGGGCGCGCTCGCGGTCACCTTCGACCAGGGCGGCGAGAAAGCCGAGTCG
>Ga0116143_10002205_pt1 | contig 21698 bp, 21 predicted proteins | sample AD_UKC034_MetaG_FD_89745 | JGI IMG/M metagenome (GOLD analysis project Ga0116143, IMG submission 89745) | Active sludge microbial communities of municipal wastewater-treating anaerobic digesters from USA - AD_UKC034_MetaG | ecosystem: Engineered > Bioreactor > Anaerobic > Digestate | place: USA...
GATAGGCATCGAGTTTGCGCCGGATGCCATTACGGTAGTCAGCCGTTTTTCTATGGGGATACTGGTTGCCGCTTTTTCGTTTGATGGGCGTCATGGCCGCCATCCAGAAGTGATATGCGAAAGATCCGATCACACGCAGGGCCTGTTTGAAGGACAGTTCGATTTTGAAGCGCAGACCATACAGTTCGATGATCTCAAGCGGCGACAGATTCAAATCTGTGGCTTCATGGCGCGCGCATAAGGTAATTGTGGCGCTAATACTTCCGTGCGGGTAGGCGTTGCTTTCCCTTCTTCGATATCCGCAATCAACACTGCGCCCGCCACATCGAAAACCGGAGAAAGAATGTCGCCCCGCATGGCCAGGGCTATTTTTTTAGCTTATGCGTTAATCATAAATTGATAAAGAGCACTTTATGTGCCAAGAACAGAGCATTATTTGAATATTAATAAAACATCAATGATAACAGATTATTGAATAATTATATCAGACTTGGAACCTTTGCAGGCTTGGTAGTAAAGTAGCGAAACAGCGACTGTATCCATCAATAGAGTAGCTGTGATGCTACTCATGAAAACATTTTGCTATCGCGAACGCCCATCTCTCGTGGGCAACTCAATTGACAGATTTTTTATTTTCCGAAATAGCGTGCTTTTGTGCATGCCCAATTCACGTGCGGCAGCCAGCCGGTTTCCACGGTTTCTAACCAGCACATCGGTAATGGCCTTGGCTTCCATCGTGCGGATAGCGCCGCTGACACCCAGCAAAACTGGTGACGCACCCAATTGGCCCAGCATCGTTTCCGGCAGACAATGCGGTGTGATTCTTCCTTCACGGCAAAGAACGAAGGCATGCTCCACGGCGTTTTCCAATTCACGAATATTGCCGGGAAAGTCGTAAGACACCAGAACAGCCAGTGCCTCATGGGAAAAACCCGATATTTTTTTGCCGTGCCGAGCGTTGTTTTTACGGATAAAATAGTCGACCAGCGGCACAATATCCTCGCGACGCTCGCGTAGCGGCGGCATATAAAGGCACACAGCATTGATTCGGTAATACAGATCTTCCCGAAACGAGCCGGCTTCAACCAGTTTGCTCAGATTTTTGTTTGTGGCGGTTATGATACGTACATCCGTTTTTTCATCGCGTGTCGCGCCCAGCGGTCGAAACACCTGATCCTGAAGAACACGGAGCAAACGCACCTGAAAAGCTGGGCTGATGTCGCCTATTTCATCTAAAAACAGGCTGCTTTTTCGGGCAATGGCAAAAAGTCCCGCCTTGTCTTTTTTTGCGTCGGTAAACGCGCCCGCCTTGTAGCCAAAAAGTTCAGACTCCAAGAGAGTGTCGGGAAACACTGAACAGTTGATCGCCATAAAAGGCTCACTGGTGCACGGACTCAAATTATGAATGGCGCGGGCCAAAAGCTCCTTTCCCGTTCCCGTCTCGCCTTGAATCAGCACGCTTGCGCCGCTTTCAGCAATCTGCGGCAGAATACCGATGGTTTTCTGCATGGCAGGGCTTGCGCAGACCATGTCTGCCTGTTTCATGGCGACAGTCGAGCTCGCGGCGCAAATCTTCCGCCAGAGTCATATCGCGAAAGGTTTCCACACCGCCCAGAATACGACCTTTTTCGTCTTTGAGAACCGCTGTGCAAACGACCACCGGAATCCGGCGTCCTGCCTTGTTGACAATAAAAGCAGCTGTATCAAGAAAGTTTTTTTGAGTTTCATCGTCCGGCGAAGAGCGCAGTCACCTTCGCACATATTCGAGCGGAACACCTCGAAACAGTGTTTGCCAATGGCTTCTTTGCGCAAAACACCGGTGATGATTTCCGCCGCCCGGTTAAAAGAGGTAATCCGCCATTGATCGTCAACGGTGAACACTCCTTCAGAGATGCTCTCCAGAATCGTCTCTGTAACACAATCGTTTGAATTATGTAATTCTTGCTTATTCATTGTCGTATTTCCATGTTGTTTTCTTATCAATAAATGCTCTGATGCCGCACAAATCAGAATTTTCGCTCAATGTTCTTTAAAAATTGGATATTTCTTTTGATTCCCACAAACCCTGCTCGCGACAGGGGCGAATGTCGAAATATTCGTTCAAAATCTTCTTGGGTCAGTTTCTCCCAATCAGTCATTTGAAACGCGGTAATTGCCTCAAGAGGTTGAAAATTTCTTTCAACGTGAGATTGGGCTTTTTGATTCCAGGGGCAGACCTCCTGACAGATATCGCAACCAAAAATCCAGTCGCGCCATTGAGGCTTCAGCTCGTCCGGAATCGTCTGCCTGTTTTCAATGGTGAACCAAGATATACACTTGCGTGCATCGAGCCGATAAGGCGTCAGAGCCTTTGTCGGACAGGCGTCGATGCAGCGGGTGCAAGCGCCGCAAAGGTTTTTTACCGGCATGTCGTATTCAAACTCCAGATTCAGGATAATTTCACCCAAAAACAAGAAAGAGCCGTGCTGGCGAGAAATGAGGTTTGTGTTTTTGCCAATCCAGCCCAGTCCCGATTTTTCGGCCCATGCGCGCTCCAGCACCGGCGCGGAATCCACAAAGACACGCCCCCGCGCCGCAGGCTCGACCGTCCGGATAAAGTCGAACAGGCAAAGCAGTTTTTCCCGGATGACCTTATGATAGTCGCGCCCGTAAGCATAGCGGGAAATTTTATAAACACCTTCGGGTTGGATTTCGGGGCTGAAGTAATTGCAGGCCACTGAAATAACTGATTTGGCATCCACGACAAGCTTGCGCGGGTCGGCGCGCAAATCGAAATGGTTTTTCATATACGCCATGTCGGCGTGCAGGCCATCGCCAAGCCAGGCATCGAGTCTGCAGGCTTCCTGCTCAAGGAAATCCGCTTTGGAAATTCCCACAACACAAAAACCCAGCGCACTAGCTTTTTGACGGATCAGTTCTCGCATCTTTGATTCACTTGCTTTTTTGCTTTATCATTGACCAACCAACCACCTGACCCCTCATACCCTCTGCCAATCAATATTTTGATTTAACTGGTAATATGGCGCAAGATACTGCATGTTTTGCCTGCTTTCTGTGCGATCAGTCATATCATTATTCTTAACCTTTGAAAAGCGGCTGCCGACAGCCGGCGCGTCACGACAACCTGTCGTAAAAATTGGTTCAAAATTTACTTTGGTACAAACAAAAAATTGACACAGTAAAGCGCTGCTTTGGGCACTTTGGGAAAAAATAAAATTTTTGCAGTAATAGTTTAGCAACCATATAATAAGGTGAATAATGAAGAAGAGAATATTGGCAATCATAGCAACCAAAAGGAAAAACGGTCTTGTCTGCATGCTTGCCCGTAGCCCCACAAATCATCGGCGCTCTGGGCGCCGCGGTCTTCGCCCGGCGCCGTCAATAACAATGGACATCTAGATTGTTATTGACTTTTGCCGGTAGCGTTCCTATACATCAAAAAATGAATAGAGAAAGGGCAAATCAATGAAATTCACCCTTGCAGAAAGACCGGCATATGGAACAAAGAGCAGCATGGCCGTTTTGCTTATTCTTTTTTACTTCACCCTTTTGCTGTACGTAGGCTGTAGTGGCGGAAATTCAAACGGTAACCAACTTGTGCTCGCCAGAGTGGAAGTTCCGGATTACCTTGAAGATATTCATCTGCCGGTTTATGCAGACCTGGAAGATGGGCAAGAAATTTATTACGCCTTGGTCATAGCGACCAAGGAAGAGTTGGATCAAGCTGGCGTAACTTACCGCATTATTGATTCATACATACCTGGAACGCGTTACATCATCGCCCAAGAGGAGATTGAAGGCGCCCGCAAGGAAGCCGCCAATGTCGTCGATATCCTCTATGATGATGGAGAACACATCATTGTCCGCTTCAAAGCCGATTTAACGGAGCTTCTTCCTGATTTGGGTTTCGACATTAAACTGATGAGCAAGACGCAGATCAATGTCATGCAAGATGGAGTCAGCAGCTCAGCAAAATTGGCGTTGTCCGCTAACAGCATTTCTTCCTTCGAGAAGAATTCAGATGTGGAAAAAATGATCGCCGCCGTGACTCAAACGGACATTAAAGATTGGACCGATCATTTGAGTGGCGAGAAACAGGTTGAAGTAAATGGCAACCTGATTACGCTGACTTCCCGGCACACCTATCAGCAAGGAACACAAGTGCAAAATGCCACGCAATATGTCTATGACCAGATGAAGGCCATGGGCATTGGCGTTTCGTTTTCAGAGTGGTCTGTTGCTTATGGAGAGGGGACCCTTGATAATCGTAATGTTGTCGGTGAAATCAAAGGCAAAACGACGCCCAATGAGATCGTTGTACTCATCGCCCATCTCGACACCATCTCAAAAAACGAAAATGGTATTGAGCCGGGCGCGGACGACAATGCAAGCGGTTGCGTGGGCTTGCTGGCGGCTGCGGATATCATGCGCTATTATTCATTCAATCGTACGGTCCGGTTTGTCTTCACAACCGGCGAAGAGCAATCCCTATACGGCGGAACGGCATATGCCGAGAAAATGGATAGCGAAGAACAGAACATCGTCGCCATATTGAATCTCGACATGATTGGTTACAGTAAAATAACCGATCCGGCAGTCAAGCCCAAACAGCAAATCAAGATCAGAAACCAGAAAAACAAAACCGGACATGCCAAGGATTTACCAATCGCCCAAACCTATATCGATGTGGTGAACACTTATGGAATGCACCAGACTTTCGACGCAATCATTGAAGACGACGGCGAATCGACAAGCGACCATGCGCCCTTCTGGGATCTGATGGCAACGTGCCTGAAGCGAAACCCCACTGCCTCATGTTATCCCGCCGCTTGGATTATTGAATATGCAGAAGAAGGTTACCTGAATCCAAAGATGCACAGCGCCGAAGACAGAGTCAGCAACATGAACCTGCCTTATTTTACCGCAATCGTCAAAGCGGCCCTGGGCACAGCGGCACACCTGGCGCAACCCACTCGCTAAAACATCCTCTTCTGTGACACGAATCATTCATACGATGACGTTCAAGGCCCCCCGGTTAACCAACCTTCCTGTCCCCGGCGCTTTAATGATGACCAAGGGGATATTGAAATAAGACGCCGTAACGCCCCTGATCGGGACGGCTGTAACTCTCGAAGAGGTCACTTGGTTCCCGGTGATGCAATGAAAATTCCTGGGTTGCGGCTGTCCGGAACCAGTCATAGAATTGCTGAGTGCTTGCCTTGCGGGTGCTGCTTCTGTTTTTGTTCGCGTCCGCGGCTAGATACAGGATATCCTGCAACGTCCGGAAAACGCGGAAGGTAGGCATTTTATAATAGACCGCCAGACTGCACGCCATTTGGGCTACATGATCCGGCACCGTTACCTCCCTGATGGATGCCGTTACCTCCGCGGAATAAGGTTTTTGGTATTTATTTAGTTTTCCACCCACAATGCCGGCAATAAACTTCAATCTCATCCCTTCCATGCCCACCGACAGCTCATGGAACCGGATCTTGGTACCGCCAAAGAGTCCCACCTCCCATTGTCTCTCAATAATCTTCTGACCGACTTTCTGGAGGAAAATCCTTGTCATATCTTCAAACTCCTGGTCGAATCTCGCCCCCATTCTTTTAAAGGTATTGAGCTTTTCAGCCGCAACGGGATGAATATCTTTAAGCGCCTGGTAATATCGAGCGCTTTCCTCTCCTCCCCGGCTATGAATCATGCGGTAATAAGATTCCCGAATCGACGTGCAGATCAGTTCTTCATTCCGGTGGCAGTAAGCGCAAAAATCCGGATCATACGTCATCACCTCACTTAAGCTATCGAGATTCTGCTGGAATTTGTGGCGAATGGAAGTTTGCTTTTCCGGCAACCGAGTATCATCTGTCGCGTTTTCAGCAATCTTTTGGTAAAGCTCGTCGTTTGTAAAAATCAGTTTGGCAATGGCCGCGTATTTTGCATCTTCAAAAATATCCCAGAGGCTACGCTCCTCCCGGGACGGCCTCACTCCGGGGCGCGCATCCGCCTGCCTATAGTAATCCTGAAAAAAGCTCAAAAGTCGGCCGTCAAATACAGGAAGAATAGCCGGTTCATATTGCAGCCCCCGAATATAGTCCTTGTTAATAAAACCGCAAAGGAAGTCGAAAATAAGCCAGTCGATAAAATACGGTTCAATCTTGTACGTTCGGCTTTTTGTCGTTCTGAAAATCGGAGCGGCCCACATGGTTGCCCGGTTGCTCTTCGTCCGTTTGTCGATTCCCAAATTTCCCGCCATGTCCAGAAGGTTTTTGGGCGGTGGAAAACACTTCACTGTCGCGTATTTATACTTGCCGCTTTCGGCGATTCTCATACTGTTGAAGGTTTGGCCGTGATCGATCTTGATAAAATTGCCGTATTCCTCACCGTTTTCGGTTTCTCGCGTAATCACCATCCCGTAGTTGGCGTCGGAAAGGTCGTTTTCCTCCATCATGATTGACGCAAAGAGAACCCGCATAAAACCGTCAACATGTTCGACAAACGCTCTTTTAAACGCGGGAATGCTCCTAACAATCAAGGCCTTCTCCCGTAACGCATCCTGCTGCTCTCGGGAATCCTTCTTATTCGGCGTCATTTGGCTCTTGTCGAAAACATCCCGCACCGAGCGGTATTTCACGCCCTCGGAAAGAATAAGATTCATCTCCTTGCCTTTATCGTTTATTTCCTTACCCGTACGGATTTTCGACTGTTCCGGACCAATGATATACCGGTAAATTTCGCCTGTAATGCACTCGATGAGCACCTCCTGGTGGCTGGATAAAGGTTTTTTAAACCAGGTCACTTCTCGACCACTCTCCTTGGCGATCTTTCCCATGTATACCGGATGAGCTGATTCGCCCATTGTCTTTTTAAGAACAAAACTTGTACTGTCCTTGTCGCCTTTCGTCACGGCAATCTCCTTTCTTCCAGCGCGATTTTTGGAAAATACTCATTCACGGCTCAACATCTCTTTCCGGATAAGCGCAAACGCAACTTGAATAATTCATCTCTGGTCATCGTTTGCCTCGACAGAAGTTTGTGTATATAATAGCATTGTTTGAAAATAAACCGGAATCTTGCAGCGAAACCCTGTCTTCTGCTATAGGATGCAAAAGCGGGCTTTGTCATGAGGACACTTTGCCGGAATTATTTGCCAGATTTGTGCTCGAAGCAGAAAAGAGAAAAATTCATGAAAAACATCATGCGTGTTTTCGCCCTGACGGGGCTGCTATTGATCTTATCTTCCGGCATGACCGTTCAGGGCCAGGAGCCGTTCGTTAAATACCCCTATTTTATGCCCGGTTACCGTTCCATAAAAATTTACGATAGCCATTCACGATTTGTGGGCCGGATTATTCCTGAAAAACGATACTGGGCATCCATAGAATCCATTCCCGTCTTTTTACAGATGGCGCTCATCGCCATTGAAGACGTGCGTTTTTATGAACATGGAGGAATCGACCTTCGCGGCATCACCCGGGCTTTGATGAAAGATGTTCTTAAAGGAAAAATGGCCGAAGGTGGATCAACAATTACACAGCAACTGATTAAAAATAAATATTTTTCCGGTGATAAAACCCTGGAAAGAAAGGTCAAGGAAGGTCTTCTGGCCGTCGAATACGAGCGCAAATATACCAAAAAGCAAATTCTGGAAATGTATTTCAACGAAGTGTATTTTGGAAACGGAGCTTGGGGCATTGTTCAGGCGGCGCGTCTCTATTTCGATAAGTATCCGCAGGAACTGACCGAAGCCGAATGCGCTCTCCTGGCAGGTATTCCTAAAGCTCCATCCCATTATAACCCCCTGGAAAAATATACATCCGCCAACAGCAGGAAAAACCTCATTCTCAAACGCATGGCGGAACTCCAGATGATTTCGGCCACCCGGGCAAAAAAGATTCAGAATCAGCGCCCTTCCCTCGTCCGGCCGGGCGAGGCATCTTACTACACCTCTCATATTCGCAGAAAATTGACCGAACGCTACGGAGCGGAAATCATTGAAAAAGGCGGTCTCGACGTTATCACCGCCATGGATTTGAACCTGCAGAGACACGCAGAAAAAGTTTTACGTGAGAACATCGAACATATTTCTCCAAATCTGCAGGGTGCTTTATTATCCATGGATATTCACACCGGAGACGTCCTGGCGGTGGCAGGTGGAACCAACTTCAAAAAAAGCGCCTATAACCGGGCACTTTTCGCCAAACGGCAGCCCGGTTCCGCCATCAAACCTTTGATATTTGCTGCGGCCCTGGAAAAAGGAATCACCGCCGGCAGCATCTGGAACGACGAGCCGGTATCCTACGACGGAAGCGACCATCAAGTCTGGAAACCCAGGAACTACGGCAACGAACAATTCGGAAATCTTTCTCTTCGTCAGGCCCTTGCCTACTCGAATAATATTATTGCCGTTAAACTGCTGGAATCCGTTGGAGTGGATCAATTCGTCGATTTTGCAGCAAGATTGGGACTGTCGCTGAAAATTCCCAACGACCTGTCCCTTGCCCTGGGAACGGAAGAAGTGACGTTGATTGAAATGATGCAGGCTTACTCCCCCCTGGCCACGAGCGGGATAAGAACCGAACCCAGAACCATCATCCGCATTTATGATCGATACCGAAACGCCTGGACGGAGATTCCACCTTCGGTGACGGAAACGCTTTCGCCGGATGTCGCCTATATCACAACTTCCATGCTCAAAGACACCCTGACTTACGGAACAGCGAAATCCCTCAAAGAATTCAGTCTGGCACATCCGGCCGCCGGAAAAACCGGAACCACCGATGATTATCGTGATGCATGGTTTATCGGGTATACACCTCAAATCATGACCGGCGTGTGGGTTGGATATGACAAGCCTTCTCCAGGAGGGAAAAAATTTACAGGAGGCGGAATTTGCGCGCCCATTTGGAAACGCTTTATGAGTAAAGCTCTAGCTCAAAAGCCGGCTACGGATTTTCCAAAACCGGAATCCGTTCTATCCTTCGTCATCGACCCGGCTACAGGCAAACTGGCAACGCCGGATTGCCCGGAAAAACGAGAAGAATTCTACATCTCTGGGACACAGCCAACAGAAGATTGTCCACTGCACCGCAAATCCGGCCTGACGCCCCCGTCCCCGGAAACAGAGCCGGCAATGCCGAACACATTTTCTCCGTCCGTAAACCTGCCGGATGCTGAAAGGTAGAAAAATGCGTTCATCTTCTCCCCGCAGCCCGGAAACACACTGTTTTCGATGCTATCAGCGGCGGGAAATCTGCATTTGCGCAATCCTTCCCACCGTCTTTACAAAAACGGAATTTTTGATTCTTCGACATATTTGCGAGGCGGAGCGTCCAAGCAACACAGGCCGGCTGGCCGCGCTAATCCTTCCCCATGCCCGTATCATTCCCTGCGGAGGTAAAAGCCCGATAAAAAAGCAGAACCTTGATGACGAAGCTCTGCAACTGCCGGGAACCTGGCTATTATGGCCCGACGGCCCAGGCACTGAAATGGATTTTGCATTAGCTTTTCCCCCGTCACGAATTGCAGTCATTGATGGGACATGGCATCAGGCCCGCCGACTATATCAGAAAGCGCCGATTTTGCGGGCACTTCCCCGGCTGGCGTTACCCGCGCCCGCCAAAGCAAGGGACAGGCTCAGAAAGCAGCGACGGACAGACGGAATGTCCACCCTTGAAGCCATTGCCGCAGCAATTAAGGGGCTGGAAGGTGCAGAAGTGGCCGAACCGCTGGAAAAGCTTTACGATGAACTGGTTCGACGAACCAGAGCTTTGCGTTGGGGAAAAAGTGATGCCGCCCCAAATTTTCCATTTGACAGTTCTCAAAGGATTCTGTAGTTCTGCCAGTCATCCTCTGATTTTTTATACATAGCGAGTTTTTCTTTTTAGCGCCGGCATGGAGCAAGATATGAACGGTCCCCCCGACATCATTTCAAAACTGCTTGAAGAAAATGCAGTTCTGAAACAAGAGAACTCGAATTATAGACAAACCGGCGACCGTCTCCAAAGCATCCTGGCCAATATTCCCGGCGTTGCCTATGAATTTTTTATTCAAAATAACGGCGAATTGGGATTGAACTATGTCAGTGAACGAGTAGAAGAAGTATTTGGTCTTTCGCCGGAAAAATGGCAAACCCTTTTTCCGGAATTTCTGTCCAATATCCACCCGGACGATCAGGGAGAATTTCTCATTTCCATCCGCCGGGCAGCAGAAACCCTCTCCGCTTGGAAATTTGAAGGTCGTTATGTCAAACCCTCCGGAGAAATGATCTGGTTTCGGGGGCTTTCCTCACCCACAAAACATTCGGAATGCATTATTTTCGATGGAATTCTGCTGGATATCACCGAAGGCAAACGGGAACAGCAGGCCAGAAAAGATTCAGAAGAAAAATTCTTTTCGGCTTTTCATGGTAGCCCGGAAGCCATCAACATCAACTCCGCAGAAGACGGCGCCTATCTGGAGATTAATGAAGCCTTCCTCCGAAAAACCGGTTTCAAACGAGAAGACGTCATCGGGCAAACACCATCGACATTGAATGTCTGGGTGGATCGCAACACATCAAAACTCTACGCCGATGAACTGAAATCCCGGGGCGCCGTCCACAATTTTGAAGCCAGACTGAGAATACCCAGCGGAGAGATTCGTCATTTCCTGCTCTCTACAAAACTGGTTACGCTGCAGGGAAAAAAATGCAGCCTCAACTACAGCGTGGATATCACAGAGCGCAAGAAAGCAGAAGATGATCTCCGTGAAAGTGAAAAGAACCTGCGGGAAAGCGAGGAAAAATTCCGGATGATCTTCGAATTCGCGCCGGTTCCTCTGACCATCAGCGATCTGAATGGACGCTATATCGATGTCAACGAACATATGTGCAAACGAACCGGTCTGCGTCGGGAAGAAATGATCGGTCGGCGGCGTGAAGATTTGCCCCAGAGCGCCCGCGCCGTAAACCCTGAAGATGAAACGCGCCTGAAGGTAAAATTTGTGCGACAGGGCTGGATAGAGAATGAACAACTTGAAATGATTCGCGTCTCTACCAATGAGCATTTTACTGCCTTGTGCTCCGGCCGGAGGATTGAACTGGGGGGACAACCTTGCGTCATTGCTATGGTATTGGATATCTCCGAAAAAAAGCGACTGGAAGAGCAGCTTCACCATGCACAGAAGATGGAATCCGTGGGGCGACTGGCAGGCGGCGTCGCTCACGATTTCAATAACATGCTTGGCGTGATTCTTGGACATACGGATCTTGCCATGAGACGGATCGAGCCGGACAACCCTCTTCGCAGCCATCTTCACGAAATTCAAAAAGCCGCGGAACGATCCGCTAACCTTACACGCCAGCTTCTCACCTTCGCCCGCAGACAACCCATTGCGCCCAAACTTCTCGACCTGAACGAAACGGTTGAGGGCATGCTGAAAATGTTGCAGCGGCTAATCGGTGAAGATATTGTTTTGGAATGGCTGCCAGCAGACGGATTGTGGCCGGTGAGAATGGATCCTTCTCAACTCGACCAGATTCTGGTCAATCTATGCGTCAATGCACGGGACGCCATCAGCGGCGTAGGCAGGATTACCATCGAATCGGCAAACATTTCTTTCGATGAAGCCATTTTTACAGAGGCACCTTATCTGATTTCCGGAGATTATGTTCTTTTGGCTGTCAGCGACAATGGATGCGGCGTAGACAGAAAAATCCAGGAAAAGCTTTTTGAACCTTTCTTTACCACCAAAGAAATGGGAAAAGGAACCGGTTTGGGCCTGGCCACCGTTTACGGTATCGTCAAACAAAACAACGGGCTTATTCATGTGTACAGCGAACCGGGACAGGAAACGACTTTCCGCATTTATCTGCCCCGGCAGGCAGGAAAAACCGAAATCGACAATCCTGAACAAAATCATACACCTATCATCAAAGGAAGCGAAACCGTTCTGGTTGTGGAAGATGAGATGGCCTTGCTGAATCTGACCGTAATCATGCTGGAAGGGCAAGGCTACAAAGTTTTGCCCGCCATAGCACCCGTTGAGGCCCTGCAATTGGCCGAAAAACATGTCCATGATATTCATTTGCTGATATCCGATGTGATCATGCCAAACATGAACGGACCGGAACTGGCCGGAAAACTTCAGGAACGATTTCCAAATCTCAAGTGCCTTTTTGTATCGGGCTATACATCGAATATTATTGCTCAACATGGCGTTCTAGATCAGGGGGTTCATTTTATCCAAAAACCTTTTTCCAAAAAAACACTGACCGATAAGGTCAGAGAGGTCCTTGACCAGAAATAGGAAAAATTCAAAAACCGACAAATTTTTAGCATTCCAACACCCTGCCTGACCATCCGTATTCATTTGCGGCCAAATCTACTCTCGGAACAGATACTACAATATTGTTTCATTATAAAAATTATTATAATGAATTACCCAGACACTGTATTATGAATAAAATACATAGAACAATAATGTTCATATATTTCCAGACCCGCACAAATCTGCACGCAACAAATCCTGCATAATGATTTCAACATCCTGTATTCCATAGACAATCTAATGTGGCAAAGTAATTGCTATTCCATTTTCCAACATACTTTTCGGAAGGAAGATAATGACTATGGATTACCCCATCAGCGCCGGCGATACAGGCTGGATATTGGTGTGCTGCTCTTTTGTTCTTTTAATGACGCCTGCCCTGGCATTTTTTTACGGGGGCATGGTCAGAAGAAAAAATGTACTGTCAACACTAACATTAAGCTTTATTTTCATGTCTTTGATCGGCGTGCAGTGGATTCTTTACGGATATTCCTTGGCCTTCGGTCCGGACATCAAAGGACTGATCGGAGGACTCGATTTTCTGGGTTTTCGAGGAGTGGGCGCCGAACCGAATCCTGTTTACGCCAAAACCATTCCACACCAACTTTTTGCCGCTTTTCAAATGATGTTTGCCGTCATTACTCCCGCCCTGATCACAGGAGCTTTTGTAGAACGGGTTAAATTCAAGAGCTTTCTCCTCTTCAGTTTATTATGGGCAACACTGGTCTATGACCCCCTTTGCCATTGGGTCTGGGGGCAAGGAGGATGGCTCAAGGAGATGGGCGTACTTGATTTTGCCGGTGGAACGGTTGTGCATATCGCTGCAGGCTTTTCGGCTCTTGCTTTTGCCCTGGTCATCGGTCCACGCAAAGGTCACGGCAGTTTTCCGATAGAACCGAACAATATTCCACTCACGGTTTTGGGAACCGGCCTGTTGTGGGTCGGATGGTTCGGATTTAATGCCGGCAGTGCACTTGCGGCAAACGGTGTGGCCGTAAACGCCCTGGTCACGACGAACACTTCGGCCGCAGCCGCTGGCCTGGTTTGGATGCTGCTTTCCTGGCTGGATGGCCGTCCCAGCACCCTGGGAATCGCCACAGGCATGGTGGTGGGACTGGCGGCGGTTACGCCGGCGTCCGGTTTTGTGACCCCACTCGCGGCAATCGTAATCGGCGCCGTGGCGGCCCCTCTCTCCTACTACTCCATTCGCTTACGAGAACGTCGCCGGCTCGACGAATCACTGGATGTTTGGGCCTGCCACGGAATGGCCAGTACCTGGGGGATGATTGCCGCAGGCTTTTTCGCCACATTATCCGTCAATGCTGACGGCGCCAACGGTCTGTTTTTCGGCAACCCCGCTCAGTTGGGCATTCAACTTATCGGTGTGGCGGTAACCATCGCTTTCGCTTTTGGCATGACCTATCTTATGGCCAGAATGCTTCATGCAAGTATTGGATTGCGGGTCAGTCCCATTGAAGAAGAAGTGGGATTGGATATCAGTTCTCACGGAGAAAGATCCTATTCCTAACCGGCAGGGGTTTGAAAATTATTTTCGGAAAATCATTATCGATTGGAGATCATCATGCTAAAAAAAATTGAAGCCATCATTCGCGAAGATAAGGTCAATGACGTCATGGACGGCCTCAACGAGATCGGTATTGTGGGTATGAACCTGTTTGAAGTGCGTGGACATGGAAGGCAAGGCGGCGTTCAACTGGTCGGACGCGCCGGAACCTATCAGGTCAACCTGCTCCCTAAAATTCAGGTAAACATTGTTTTAAATGAACGCAATCTGGAGGCAGCCATCAATGCCATCATCAAATCCGCCTACACGGGCGAAACCGGCGATGGCATCATTTTTGTTATGCCGGTGGACGATGTCATTCGTATCCGCACTCAAGAGCAAGGGCCGGGAGCCATGATTTATCCTGGAGATATTGATGAAAGAAAAAAGAAACGATAATCTTTTTTGCCGAATATTCATAATCAACCCCGTTCTGCCGACCTGGGGGAGAGGATTCTGACCCGGCCACAGGTGGGGGAATTTGAAGTGACCATCCGGTCCATGTCATTCCCTCAATCCCTACACCCCATGTCATTCCCCTTTCAGGTTTGTTTTCGTTTTTGCAAACTAAATATACCATCGCGGATGGAGACTTGCTTTGTTATTTTTTAACATAAGGTCTCGCATTTTTCTGGCGGGAATCCAGGAAAGATATGGATGCCCGACAAAAACCTCGAGGCATGACAAACAAGGCAACAGACTTCACAAGCGGAGGCAAAATGAAGGAAAACAAGGATTTCTTCGCGCCCGCTGATTATGAAGACACTCATGTGGAGTTGATTAAGGCCAAAAAGACCATGAAAATGTATGGCTGGAATTCAACGATATTTGTCAGCGCGCCCTATCATATGCGCCGCATTCAAATCATGGTGGACAAGGAATTTGGCAAACAATCCGCATATTATTTTTCACCCACTCCTTACGAGACGGCCCCGCTGGATGTCCGGGAGTTGAAGGCGTCCGACTGAAAAAAAATACGGCGAGAATATGTAAATTTTTTGGTTTATGATCTATTATCCGTGGAGGACATAAATTGGCAGGCAGGTTTTCTTTCCATCGTGACAGCTCTATGGGAGGTCCGGTTTCCAAACCATAAAACCAGGCTCGCTGTAAAGAGGTCCTGATGGGACATTGAGGCTTCCCCAGGGTATCTGGTCGGGATAGCGTTTCGGATCGTTATAGACAATTTTTTCGCCGCGCCCGTCGGGGACTAGGAAATAGTTTCCCACATAGATGATATAAGCGATCGGTTTGCCTTTGTTCCGGCAGAGCCGGAGCAGATATTCAAGCGCGTTTCCGCTGTCTTTCATTTCCTGATACAAACGCCGGTTTCCCGTGAGCATGTCCGCGGCAATAATGCGATTGGACATGTCCTGGCTGGCGACCTGACCGGGAAAATCGGACACCAGAATGGTCTGATGATGTATTTGGTTGTCTGCCAGATAACGGATGATTTTCAACGCCTTATTCTCGGGAGATTCATCACGCGAAAACTTCAGGAACGATCCGGAGATTAAGCCACCCAGACACAGAATGATGACGGCATAAACAACGGGACGGCATTTATTGCCGAATGTCGATGCGAAAAGGCTTGTAGACAGCGCCAGCAGAATCATGGGCACGACGTAATACCAGCGCCAGAAGGTATGAGAGCGGGTGAACAGTCCGACGTAAAGAAACTGGCAGAAGGCGCCAAAGAGATAAATGCCCAGCATCTTCTTGTTTTCATGAGAGATGCGGGAATTGATGAGCGCCGCCAGCCCCGCTATTAAAGGCAAAATTCCGAATGGTATGCTGCTGCCCAGCAGTGTCAATGGCGGCTCATAGCCGCGCGGGTTCAGGAGCGGAAAACTGCTTTTCATCCAACCGCTGACTGGCATGAGTCCGCCGAAAAAAATCCAGTTGCTCAACAGATAAGGCAGCAAAATTAAGGAGCAGACGGATAAAGGAATCAAAGATTTTGCAATGGAGCGGCTTTGCCGCTGCCGCCAGACCATAACCGCGAAGATAAGGAATATCGAGTCCAGCCGAGCGAGGATAACCGCCGCGCCCAAGGCGCCCAATTGCGCCTGTCGCCAGGTTGTTTGCGGGGGTTGGGTTGCGATAAATCGCGTTATCAGAGACAGCATCAGGTAAAAGAAGTGGGCCTCGGAGTAGAGTACGCCGAAGAAAGTCAGGTAACAAGAAGGCAAGAGTGGCAGCAAAATACCGACCTTGCCCATCCGCCGGCCCACAACGAAGAAATTGTATGAGCCGAAGGCCAGGCAAATTGCCGACAGGGGAATCGCATAGGTAACCGTGTGAATCAGGCCGGGATGCGCCACATTGACCAGAAGCGTATAACCAGTTAGAACATAGGTCCACAGGGATGCACGCCATTTGTGATGAATACGCCGGAGAAAGAATGCAAACCCTGGGCGACGAGATTACGGGCCAAAACGAGATAGAAATAGGCGTCGTCGCTGATATATTGCGCCGGATTGCTCAACCAGACGCAGGAGACCGTCAAAAAAACCGAGCAGACGTATAAAACTTTGTTTTTCAATAACATCAATTAATTATCCGGGTTCAAATAATAATAGGGGACGTACTTCAATATATCAATTCAGCCTGATCAAATCGTATATGCATTTTTCTCGACAATCGCCTTCCCCCTGCGAACCGCATACGTAATCGACGATTGCGACCGTCTCAGCATTTGCGCCAACTGGCTTTGAGATGTCCCAAGCTTTTCCGTCGCCCAATAACAAAGAATGCTTCTTGCCGTTGTCCTTTTTGTATCTCTTAAGGAGTCTAAGATTGCATCCGGAGTCACCTGCGTTATTTCGGAAATACGCGTAATCAATTTGTCCAGATCATAGCCCTTGGCTTTAAGCCGGTATTTTTCCTTGAACTTTTCTTCGGCTTTCTCCAAAACTTCGTTTACAAAAGCTCCGTCCCCCAATATCCGCTCATCACCTTTTTGATATTCGCCGGTTTCTCTTAATACCTTGACCCCGGTCCACCCGCCATGACTGCGCAATAAACCTCCGCCCGTCAGATCCGATCGCTTCCCCTGTCCGATGCCGCTAAAGACAAACCGGCTGTATTCACTTCCGGCTGTTGAGGCTTTGTTCCCAAAAAGGCCGAGCACATATTCCGTATCCTGCCATGCAATTTTTCTTCTCCCCATCAGGGCACCGTGTCCACAATAGGGATACGCCGCCAGGTTTCCATACTCTGAAACAAGGCCTGCCCGCAAAGGATTCAGATGGATGTAGCGGACAAGCTCCAAAAGATAAGCGTCTTCCTGGCACAAGATGGATTTATAACGATTCTGGAAGAGATGTCCATATCGGTTGTGACGCCGGTTAAAATTGACGGCATAACCGGTCAGCAGTCTTTTGATCAAAACGGAAATGGGAACATTCCCGGTTCGCAGTAAAAGATGAAAGTGGTTGGGGATTAACGCCCAGGCAAAGCAAGACGTTTTGGTTTCGATCAATAAATCCCCAAGACGCTTCTGAAATAACGAATAATCATCACTTCCCGGAAAGATTTTCTGGCGGTCAATGCCCCTGCATATCACATGATGCAGAGCTCCCGATGTATCAATGCGTGCTTGTCTTGGCATGAAGCCTCGTAACAAACTGCTCACTCTATGTCAATTGATATTTTGAAGTACGTCCCCTATCTCCTCGTATGATGTGGGCGGATAAGGACAACGGTTCGAATATTACCTATGATAACGCCAAGACCTATGAAAGTTTGGGCATAGGACGGCTATTGGTCGGAATTCGTCATCTTCGATTTCCGCGATCACTGGTTTTACAGACTTTACGGTGCAGGCTGGCGCGACGACGACCGCGATGACGCTCGCGTTTTATCGGTGCGGTTGTACAAGTAGCTTATTTGATTATATCTATCTTTTCTTTAACGATCACTAATTTGACAACAGAGTTGGGCGCAAAAAAGCAAGCGCGGCGCAATATCCAGGAAAGGTTGTAATGTCAAAGAGTTCCAGGCGGCCAATTTTGCCAGGCGCATTGTCTTCAAGAAGCGCCGCCGGCTCATCAGGAAGAAGTGAAACGGTGAAACAATTGGGAGATAAAGAAAAGCCGGTTCCCAGCGCCTTGAGACAGGCTTCTTTGCGAGTCCAGCAACGAAAAAAAGCTTCCCGTCTTTTTTTGGGCGGCAGCGTTTGATACTGTGCGTATTCACGCTGTGAGAAAAACCCCTCAGCGATTCCATCAATATCCCGCAAAGCGCTCATGCATTCAATATCTACACCGATATCGCAATCCATGCTCACGGCAAAAAGCGCCAGCCTCCCGGAGTGCGAAAGGCTGAATTTCACGCCTAGTCCATTCCCGCAACCGGTTTTAAGAATCGGCTTACCCTGTGGAGCTGTTCCAAACTCTACTTCAGCCGGATTGATTCCGAGGTAGCCGGCCATAATGATCCGTAAAATTCCCCGACAGACCACAAAATCCCGGCGCTGTCCCTCCAACAAAAACCCGGACGCCCTTTCTTGCTCCGCCTTGGCAAGAGTTTCATAAAAATCTTCCACTTTGGAATCTGGCTGGTCAAGGCTTGCCTGCCAGACATGAACGCGCATCTGTTCCAATTCCGGAACATTTTTAGCAACAAGCGATAACAAGCAGCTTTCATTTATCGCTAAACATATTTTCCACGGCATCTCTTGACCAGACATGGCAAATAATTTATAAAATCAGAACGGGAGCAGCCACCCGCCGTCCACTGCTCATCAGGAAAAGAAAACGATGAACCGAGAAGAAGCAATCCACAGGCTTAAAAAGGAAAATTACCAGGCAGCTCCGGGGCAGGAATTCGAGATTGACCGGATGCAGACGGAAGACGCCTGGGGAGTAGCGCGTTGCTTTTTTGCGGTTTACGGCGAACACTACCCCTTCGATGTCTATTACATCCCCGAACAGCTTGTGGAGGAGAACCGCCTGGGCAATCTGCACAGTGTCGTTGCCCGAACAAGCGGCGGCGACGTCATTGGCTACGGAGCGCTCTTTAGAAGTTCCGCTCATTCGCGCCGGGTTTACGAGTTCGGGCAAGGAATCGTTCTGCCCGCATATCGTTCCACCACGGCAATGTATTGCATCCAGGGCTACGTGCTTGAGGAAATCACGGCGCACGAGGATATCGACGAGGTCTTTGGCGAAGGGGTCTGCAACCATACCCTGACCCAGCGGCTTTGCGCGATTGAGGGCTTCGGGGAGACAGGCATCGAAGTAGGTCTGATGCCTCCTGATGCCTATTCTTACGAAGAATTCCCCAACGATCGCATCTCCACTGTGCTCGGCTTTAAATGCATCCGCAATAAGCCCCAGACTGTTTATTTCCCCCTGATCTACCAGACGGAGCTTACATACATCCTCTCCGGCCTCGATATTTCACGGGAACTGCTGCCGGCCGGGTCCGCCCCGCCGGCAGCGACGGAATCCGGGGTCGCCAGCCAGTTTTTCGACCGTGCCCAGGTTGCGCGTTTCAATATCTATCGCGCGGGACAGGACTTCCCGCTTAAGCTTACAGCCCTGGAAGATGAGGCCGGACGTCGCAGGATCCAGGTTTGCCAGTTCTTCGTCAATCTGGGGCAGCCATCCGCCGGCTGGATTACGGATTTATTGAGGAACAGGGGTTATTTTCTTGGGGCATTCCTTCCACGTTGGTTCGACACCGATGGACTCCTCCTCCAAAAAGTTACCCCCCTTCCCAACCCCGCATCCATCAAACTTCACTCCTTGCGCGCCCAAAAGCTCTTCAACCTGATCCGCAAGGATATTTCCTCGAATAAGAACTGCTTTCGCACACCACAGTGGTGACGTTTCCTTCGCCCATCCCGTCTCATAAAACACGCCAGACAGACAGCACTAGCACGCTATGGTTTAGCTTTGCTCAATGGCTGTTGTCCAAGATGGTTCAGCCCGCCGTCTTGCAAATAATATCTACCAGCTGACTGGCGGTAGTCAGCTTGGCCAGTTCCGTACGGGGGACCTTCACATTCAGTTCCCTTGTGGTCTTGCTCACAATCTCCGCAATGTCGAGACTGCTGATTCCCAATGCAGCGTAAGATGCATCCGGGTCAATATTTTTCTTTGCTAAACTGGGCACTGTCGTCTTGATGTTCTTAAGCACCAGTTCCATTACTTCTTCTCTCTTCATTCTTTTTCTCTCCTTTCTTTATGGGACGGCTCATTCATTTCCAAACACCGTCCCGGCAGAATGCCATCCGACACAAATGCCTTGATTACCTCCACATTTCTTCGCTGCCGCAACAATGACGCTGTAAGCCTTGCACCGCGATTCAGTAGCGGAGCGATGAAACACTCCATCTGTTCCTGCATATATTGTTTGAGCAGTAAAACGGCCCGGGGATCAGGACGTCCCAGTTCCCGTGCAAGCCCAGCCACGGTAATGGACAGATCCTCTCCCTCGGCAACGATATCCACCAACCCAAGCGATTGCGCCTGTCTTGCATCTACAGATCTGCCGCGCAAGGCGAGGAGACGAAACTGCTGCGGCATCATTCTTTGCAACAGAACAGGCATAATGATGGCCGGCACAAGCCCGAACAGGGTTTCCGGTAGTCCAAAACTGGCTCGTTTTGACGCAACAACTGCGTCACAGGCTGCGGCAAGGCCTACCCCTCCTCCGCGCGCCTCGCCGTCCACCTCGGCAATAAGGGGTTTGGGCAGCGATAAAATTGTCTTAAGCAAATTTGCAAAGGCCTGCGCGACCGGCAAAGTATCGCATCCGGAATCTTTTTCCCCTGTCCCCTCATCAATATTAAACAAGGAACCGAACTCCAGGCCCCGGCAAAAAATCCCCATCCTTCCCTTCAAAACGATCACCACAACGGACTCGTCGGCCGCAGCATCGGTCAACTGCCGCTCAAGAACGGCGCAGTTCCCGGCATTCATTTCTTCCATGACTTCGATTTGTTTTACGCCCATGTCCATTCCTCTGGTTTACCGGCTTCCGTCAAAACATTTGATCAGACACGCCGAATTAATTCCCCAAAAGCCGAAGGCGTTTTTCACCAAACAGCGCACAGGGTGCGGCGTCGCCTCGCCGGCGCAGACATCGAGGTCAATTTCCGCGTCCTGCTGGGCGATGTTAATGGAAGGATGGAGCATGCCGGCCTGCATCTGCAGAACAGCCGCCACCGTTTCTACGGTAGAGGCCGATACCAGACTATGGCCAAGCATTGATTTAGGCGCGTTGATCTTCAGCTTTCGGACGTGAGCGCCAAAAACTTTCTTCAGCGCCCTGATCTCGGCAATGTCTCCTTTTTGGGTGGAGGTAGCGTGAGCCGACACGAAATCGACTTCTCGCGGATCCGTGCCCGTATTTGCGAGCAAACTCTGCAACACGCGCGCCTCGTCTTCTTCCGACGGCATAGCCGAGCGCATGCCTGACGAATTGATCTCGACCCCGACAACCTCTCCATAAATCCGCGCTCCACGGCGCAACGCAAATTCTCTTTCTTCCAGCGCCAATGCCGCGCCGGCATGCGCGGCCACAAAACCCTGGCGCAAGACATCGAATGGACGGCTTGCCCGGGTGGGCTCATCGTCAAATTGTTCAACGGACAGGGCGCCCAGGTTGGCAAACCCCTGCAAAAGGGCGGGATTGATGTCGAACACGGCGCCTACAACGACAACCGCATCCATGCCATGGCGCTGAATCTCATCCACGGCGCTGCGCAACCCCACATTTCCCGACGCGCAGGCGCCGCTAACCGTGTAAAGCGATCCCCTGATGCCCAGAACATCCGCAATACAACCGGACAGGTCTCCATCCCAAGCTGTCA
>Ga0116143_10002214_pt1 | contig 21635 bp, 18 predicted proteins | sample AD_UKC034_MetaG_FD_89745 | JGI IMG/M metagenome (GOLD analysis project Ga0116143, IMG submission 89745) | Active sludge microbial communities of municipal wastewater-treating anaerobic digesters from USA - AD_UKC034_MetaG | ecosystem: Engineered > Bioreactor > Anaerobic > Digestate | place: USA...
GTGAAATGTGCGATCATCATACCGATGATGCCGACCACCGCAATTAATCGTATGCCAAAATTGAAAAATAGGAAATAGAATATGGTCCGCGCTTCAATCCACCACAATCGGGGACTGAACATATGGCCAAGTTGCTGAATATAGTAGCGCTCCTGCACCATCACTTCGCTATACCACATATCTTTATCCTCGACTATCTGGTGCACCAGCTCCAAAGGTTTCCAAATAAGCCCTCCTCCAGCTGATCCATGATAAAACATGAGATAGGCCGCAGCTATGCCCAAAAAAGCTGATGCAAGGAGTATAAAAGTGCTCCGAAAGTGCCTGTGAATAACGGCAGCAAGTGTGTAAAAGGCAATAAAAATCACCGCCGGTATGATGAAATAAAACTTCAATCCAAGTCCAATAAAAAGGAGCGGGCCCACCATCCACCATGTGCGCCGACTCCCCCGCAGTATTAATATGAGCGCAAGAAGCACGCAAAGACTCCACATAAATTGCGGATTCGTCATGCCGAGCGCGCCTTGCATGGTTGGCACTCCCACAGAGCCCAACCAAGTGCCATGTTTAAATATCCGAATCAATATGCCAAACGAAACACTAAAAAATACGATGAAATAGAGCCACCGGGCGAGCCCCCGCCCTCCCTGATGCGCTTGTGTCAGACGGCCGAGCAAATAGGCAAAGACCACAAACCATGTGATTGGTTGAATTTTGAAATAGAGAAAACTTGCAGAAATGCCGGGCAGAGTCAGTACATAGATTATGATGTCAAGCAAAAAGTTATATCCTGCCAGTGTGTGGCCGGCGTAAATAGGCATACTAAATGGCCATGTTCGAAATGCATGCTCAATTAATGCCAAGTGCCATAATGCATCGTGTTCGTGCGCACCCCAAAAGTAAATTCCGCATGCTCCGTCAAAACAATAGCGTGATCCAGACGGTACAATAACGATCATATACAGGAGAAATGCCGCAGAAAGAATGACTGATGTTATGATGTCTTTTTTGATACAATCCCTCAAGCGTGCGATAGTTTCTCGCATTCTTTTACTCATGCTCGCCATTATAGCGATTGTTTATCGAAATTACGAAGTGCTCAATGACTTTATCACAAGTCTGAGTCTGCAAAGCTCACGTGCATATACACTGTATCTGGTGGACGCCACAGATGAAAACGAGCGACAGGTTATCCCCTGGATACGCAAGATCGAAGATAAAGTGGTGTATTTGCCAACTGAAAATAAGGGATATGCGCATGGGGTAAATGTGGGTATACGCGAAGCAATCAAGGCCGGCGTCACCCACTATGCTATTGTGAACCCCGACATCGTCTTTGACACTGAGTTTGTGTTGGAAGCGACACATGCCATTGCTCGCAACCCCAGAAGTGTTTTGGGGGGGAAGATTTACTACGCACCGGGGTATGAATATCATGAAAAAAAAGAACCTCTTACACAGGTTCCGTATCCTAATACTCCAAAGACATACTTTGTATGGTATGCGGGTGCAACGGCCAATTGGGCCCACGCCACAATTACGCATACGGGGGTCGATGAACTCGACAGTGCAAAATACAACACCCCCATGCCTACAGACATGGTGAGCGGGTGCCTAATGCTCTATGACAAAACGGTTCATGACATTGTGGGCGCCTGGGACACCGGGTATTTTATGTACTATGAAGATGCGGATTTTTGTGTGAGAGCGCACAAAAAAAACATCAAGGTGCTTTTTGAACCAAGAGTCGTGGTGTGGCATAAAAATGCGCAAAGCACCGGAGGATCCGGATCGGCTTTTCATAGCAAACACATGCGCCAGGCACAGCTCAGATTTGGCCTGAAATATGCACCATTGCGCACCAAAGTGCATTTGGTAAAAAACTATGTTTTACGTAAACAATAAACAGCGATTAAAACGTTTGATTTCATACCTTAGTTCTCAACATTTTCTACTTGGTTTGTTCTTACTCTGTGTTCTTATCTATGAGATAAATTTCATCGGATATTCAATATCTCAAAAGATTCCATTTGGCATAGTCGATGATTCTTTATTTCTCGAAACCATTGTACGCTTCATGAACGGGAATATTGCCGGTAGAGACTATATTTTCAATTATGGTCCATTATTCCAGTTATTAATATCGGCCCCATCTTTCGTTCTTGGAGCAATCCCACACGTTGGTCTTTTATTCAAATCAACAATTTTCACTTTATTATCTCTCATAACCTTGTGGTATATCTTTTCCTACCAGACAAAAAGCCATATAATAAATGTGTTCTCACTGTTGGCGATATCCTACTTATTCCTGGGCCTTCGATCATTTGACAGTCTATTCGCGCTTCGATCACTTATTCCACTTGCTTTTCTCTTCATGATTGATCAGGTGTCGACTCGCAATAGAATTCCAACTATACACCTAATATTTTTGTCAGTTCTTCCTTCGGTATTTGGTTTGCTTACCTATGAATTGTTTGTTTATTGCTACATCATCCTTATCATTTTTGTCTTTGGTAGCTTTCTCACCAAAAGAAACGCGCTAAACATCAAAAAATCGATTTTTGTTTTAATCCTCGCAGCGTTTACACATGTTGCTATCAGCTTTTTCCTCAGCGGGGGGATTCAATACATGTCTGAATCTATTTATCTTAGCGCGCAATATACCAAAACCGGAAATATTGCAGGGGGGATGAAAGAAAACGTACACATTATGCTACTGCCCATATTAGCAATATTGACTTCGACGGTAATAGCATATAAGCATAGAAATATGCTACATCTATTCATCGCAGCTGCAATAATTCTTGCAACAAAGAGTATGTTCGTGCGGAGTGATGTATTACATATTGTTGCTGCTTCATTCGTATCATCTGCTGTTCTTGCGAAGAATATCGCCACTTTGTTCAGTGCAAAAACTGCGATTTTTGTCATGCTGCTTTTTATTTGGATACATCCATTTCATCTCAAGTTTATACCTTTAGATAGTAATAACTATCGAATTGTTTATCGTGCTATTGCAGATCAGTGGCCATTTACGAGCATATATTCATCTCATAAAGATTCGGAATTCAAAGAAGATGTGTTTGAAGAGATAAAATCACTTTTGATTAATTCAAATAAAGACGTGTTTATTTATCCTTATAACACGGTCTACATGAATCTATTAAACCTTCATACAAAAACATATCTGCCTCAATTGTTTGTTGATTCAGGGGGAATGATTGAATCGAAAACTATCAAATTGCTGAATATGAATAAACCAGACATTATCATCATATTTCCCAATAACAATATCGATAACATATCAAATGATGTTCGCAACCCGTTGTTTTTCGAGTTTCTTAATCAACATTACATAATTACAGAACAGAAAAAGGGATCAGTAGAGTATTTGGTTTACGAGATAGACAAACCTGCTGCTGAAAAAAAATGCGGGCTTGTTAAGCTTGAAATAAACAAGGGCCAAACCAATAATTTCAACAATATCGTATTAAGCATGTATGCAACATTCGTGAAACAACCCCTAAGAAAAATCATCACGCAAAACGGAGAATTTAAACTTGTAAGTGGCACGTCCGATGAAATTATTTTGCCAAAATATTTCTTTTCTGGAATAGGAAACACTATACTGATACAAGAGAATTTCTATTTATTTGACACCCAGATATTCTCCAGAAAAAGAAATGTGGTTCGAATGACTGAAAAGTGTATAAATTCTACTTATAACTGACAGCCTGGGTATGGCTTTACTGACTAGCACACTAGGCTGCGTAATAATTTTCAAGTCGAAACACTCCATGGCAATATTGGACACGGCTATTTCGGAGAAATCACATCAATACAAATAACCTTTATGCTATTTGTCTGGGAGACCTTCATGCCTTACGTAAGCGATTTATTAACACAGATGCTCCATACCACAATAGTAGTAAAACACCATTAACCACAAGCGACGTTACGATAATGGTGCGTTTCATGCCCACATCACCCCCTTGCCCCCACTCGCCCCCCAACACATACGGATAATAGCTTAATAGAAGTCCTGAAAAAAATATGTGCGCATGCATGAATTTATTTGGTATAAACGGAAGAAAAATAAACACATTGAGAAAATACCATGGTTGCATCTCCATGCGTAATACCAATAAAAGCAGTACTAACGCGATGCCTATTAATACCAACTTCCATGTACGTATAGCAATATCATGATGAACACCTTTTTTATCTGCCCAACCCATGACCATTGTATGGGGAGCAACAAAGAATAACAGTGCCGGTGCCGTTACGAACTTTACTCCTGCTGAAGTAAGAAATAGTAATCCTGCAAATAACCAATTCTTATGTTTCTTTTGAGTATGCACACGTGTATGAGCATTCTCAATTAAGAAAATGACTCCACCAAGCACAAGTGTCAATGCAATAAAATCATTATGTGTATTCATAAGTCCTTCAACGAGAATTAGGGGTGATGTGACAAATATAAGCGCAGCTTTTCTGCTTATACGATGTAACATAAGCGCAGTAAACACAAAAAATAAAGTGTGCCAAAGCTTGAAGAGAAAGAATGTTGCGGTAAATTTACCCATACCCAAAGCGGAAGGTATAAAACTCATAAGTAAATATGAAGGGCCATATGGATACGTTCGATGAACCCAATGCATAAAACGAATCATGGGGTCAGCGGGAAAATCGAGTGCTCTGAAAAGATAGGGATTCTGGCCATAATGAGTGAAAATGCGCGCATCAAAAATGTAGTTGAACACGTCGTGAGAAAGCGCAGGATATGAAAATAGCCCCGCCAAAACACCTGCGACAATGGCCAGTGGCAGTATGGGCCCCCGATACAAGCGGATGATAAGATATGAACACACACTCAATACCACAACAAGACTGACAAAAATACCTGCAGACCATGCGCGCTGAAAATAGCCAATGGATATTGCGTATTCCCGAAACCGAGTCCAGTCGGCATGAGCGACCAGGGTGAAGTTTGGATCAACCAACACCCACGACCACGCAGAAAAAAGCAGTAAACCAACACTAAAAACGGCAAAAAGCAACGTATCGCGAATGGTAAATTGCATGGCTATCCCCTAGTATAGCAAGGTATAATGGCTTTTTATGGTCACGGTAGTTATTAGCACCGCAAATGAAGCGCAAAACATTTCTGCATGCATCAAGTCGGCAAAATTGCTGACAGCGGACATTGTGGTTTTGGATATGGCAAGCACAGATGGCACTCCGGATGTGGCACGCCAAGCAGGAGCACAGGTAATATCTGTGCCAGTCTACGGCTATGTCGAGCCGGTCAGGCGCATAGCTATTGAAAAAGCCGCTGGTCCATGGGTGTGCATCTTAGACGCAGACGAGCGCATGACCTCAGAACTTGCGCATGAAATTAACGAAATAGTTCATCAAAAAACACCCCCTTTCACCTCATATAAAATCCCACGCAAAAATATCTTTGGCACAACGTGGCTTAAGCATGGAGGCTGGTATCCGGATGCACAAATACGACTTATCAATAAACCTGCATTTATTGACTGGCCAAATCGCATTCACTCCACACCGAACATTAGTGGATCTATGGGTCAACTAACCCACCCCATGCTCCATTTATTCCATGGAAATGTAAGTCAGATGGTTCAAAAAACCACCGTGTATGAGCAGATTGAATCTTCACTGCTGCATGAAGCAAAAAAAAAGGTGAGTACACACACATTCTTCCGGAAATTTTTCGGTGAGTTGTTTCGAAGACTGGTCAAATTCGCAGGCTGGCGTGATGGCATGATGGGGTGGATTGAGTCGATATATCAGGCATACTCCAAAACAATCACTTATCTTTACTTGTACGAGAAAACATATGCGAAACAGTAAATATCCGATTGTGTCTTCCACACAAGACTACCAAAACGCATTTTTCACAGTAAGGCATGAACAAGTTGATATCAAAGGAAAACAGGCTGATTTTTATGTGGTTGAAAAAGACCATGATGGGGTCTGGATCGTGCCGGTTCAAAATGAAAAGATTCTCCTTATCAAGCAGTATCGACAACACATCCGAGAAACAGCGTGGGAAGTGGTAGCAGGCGGGTCGGCACATAAGGGCGAGGATCCTTTGATTGGCGCAAAACGAGAACTCGTTGAGGAGACGGGTTACACCGCCTCTGACATGCGTGTCATCGGCACATTTTATTTGGTGCCCGGTTTATCTGATATGATCGGGCACGTAGTCGTTGCACACAATTTACACACCGGAACGCAACATCGAGAGTTTTCAGAGGATATTAGCGCGCAAAGTTTTTTTGATTTCCAAGAGGTGCAAACTATGATTCGCGATGGTAAGATTGTTGATGCCATGAGCATTACTGCGCTTCATTATTTTTTCTTACAAAACAATGTCTAAACGAATAGCCCTTTGGAATCCGTATCTGGATATTGTTGGTGGAGGCGAAAAACACGCATTTCAACTGTGTGACTATTTCATCAAAAAGGGATATGAACTTACCATTTTTTGGGATGTCGATTTACGCAAACAACTGGAAGAAAAACTTAGATTGAAGCTTCCCGAACATATCACCTGGCTTCCCAAGCTGACTACGTATTCCGCCCTGCAAAAGATGTCTGTTCTTCGCAATTTTGATGTGTTGGTATATGTCACCGATGGCTCTTATTTCTTTTCAACAGCCAAACAAACACTTGCATTTTGCATGGTACCCGAACGCAAACTCTATCGAATGACTGCGAAAAACAAATTCCGCACATTTCGATGGAAATGGATTTGCAATTCCCAGTTCACACAACAATATCTTGAAAACTGGGGCATTGATGCAAAAGTTATCTATCCTATTGTTTCAATTACCCCCTCCAAACCACGCAAAACGCAGTCGGGCACGACGCTCACCTTTTTAAGTGTCGGCAGATTCTTCACTCATCTGCATTCTAAAAGGCACGATGCCGCAGTTGCGTGGTTTGTATCTTTTATCACCGCACACCCCGCCTATGCGGGGAGTAAATTAGTTTTGGTCGGCGGATTGAAAAAAGAAGATCAGAAATATTTTGATTCACTGCGAAAATTTACCATCAATCACCCCAACGTCATATTTAAGCCCAATGTTCCCTCACATGAACTTGAAAGCTGGTACCTGCGCGCAGACTACTACCTGCATTTTGCCGGATGGCAGGTCAATGAGTCAGCCCACCCCGAACGCACGGAGCACTTGGGCATCACGCCGCTTGAGGCGATGGCGTATGGATCTATTCCATTTTGTTATAAATCAGGAGGCATCAGAGAGGTGGTTAATGATGGCGAAAACGGATTTACATTTCGATCACTTGAGGAGCTGAGTCAAAAAGTAATCAAGGTCAATCGCGATCCTCAATGGCAAGCACGCTTGCGTGAAGCAGGGGCAAAAACAGTTGTAGATACATTTTCCGATGTGGCATTTGAGAAAACGATGAGTGATGTATTTCCAACCGATTAACCGCACACTATGTCAAATGTTACCGTTGTTATTCCAGTGTATAAACGCTTACGAGCATTCAGCGATTATCTTTTGCATAATGTAACCTATCTCCCAGGATGTTCTCTGGTTATCGTAAACGATGACCCTCAATCCACACTCCCCCGCGATTTGCACATCCCAGAAAACATAGCTCATACCATTACCTGGATTAATCACACAAAAAATGTTGGTTTTGCAGGTTCGGTCAATGATGGAGTGGCGCAAGTTAAAACAGATTACATCATGCTTCTCAATACTGATGTTAAATTAAATGACACCAGATGGCACCATGCACATCAGTATCTTGAAACAAACAGCAACGTGTTTGCGGTGAGTTTCGCCCAAAAAGAAAAAGACGGCAAGCTGGTTGGCAGAAACAGGCTCTATTTTGCTCGAGGGCTCTATCACCATATGGCGGTTTCTTATACTTCACCTGATACAGAAAACCCAAATCTCGTTCTATCGACTGCATGGGCAGAGGGGGGTGCGTGCATCATGCGCACATCGATGTGGCGGATGCTTGGGGGTTTTGACACCACGTATAACCCTTTCTATTGGGAAGATGTCGATTTATCATATCGAGCAAGACAACGGGGGTGGGGAGTATACCTCATGCCACACGTAGTAGTCGAACATCATCATGAATCAACCATAGGTACTGAGTTTGATTCAAAGACCATTCAAAATGTGGCATTTCAAAATCAACTGTATTTCACTCAAAAGCATGCGAAGGGGTGGCGTAAACTGTACTATCTGTGGTACAAACACATCGCACTCCCCATACAAAAAATGCGAAAGAGTAAAAGTCAGTAAGCCGGCTCTACATCAAAAGACTCATAAGAGTTAGCGTGTACAGATATCGAACGACCAAAACGGGAAGCAGGTTTCTTCGCCATATAAAAAGCGTCGTGAGCACGACACTGAGGGTGACTTCGGCGATGGCAAAGGCGAATAATTTCTGTCCAAAAAGCTCCGGAGTTGTCATCATGCGCGGTATGCGCAAAAAGAGATGGAGTGCGCTCGCCTGAGCTACGGTGATTATGATGTTTTTCTTTTCCTCCCATATGTGTCGAGCAACAAACCCTCGTGACAATATTTCCTCAGAAAAGGTCATGCCAAGCGCCACAAGAGAAAAGAGAACAAGCCTTGGCCCCGTAACAGTGAATCCGAGAAAAAATAGAGAATACGCCAAGAGTAATACAATGGGAAGCGAAATAAGCAGTGCCACCAGGCCATCTTTTTTCCAATCGTTAACCTGTAACCAAATCCCTTGCAGGAAGGTTTTTTTCTCTATGATTGTTATGTACCACAATACCGGGCCGATAAAAAGAAGCGGCTTTAGCAGTACTTCATCAAAAAAAATGGGCGCTGTTGCTCCAATCGTTGATCGATATATCGCCCATGTTGCAAGCACTATCCCCCATACATTGAGTGCTTTTTGAGTGGAAGAGGTTTTCTTGTGTTTTGTTATATGTTGATTACCGGTCGATTCAGACATAGCTGGCACACATACTAGCAAATATCAGATGCACACGCAAAAGCATCTCAATTATTCCAGGTAATCCCTAAGTTTTCTGGCACGTGTCGGATGCTTCAATTTGCGAATTGCTTTGGCTTCAATTTGCCTGATGCGCTCACGCGTGACCTTAAATTCTTTGCCCACTTCCTCAAGGGTCTTGGGCTTACCATCCTCAAGTCCAAACCGCATCGCCAGAACTTTCTTCTCGCGTGGAGAGAGAGTTTCAAGTACATCAGCGACCGCATCTTTGAGAAGTTCCCTGCTCACTCTGTCGTACATTGTTGGTTGAGTGGTGTCTGCCACAAACTGCTCAAGTGTTGCTTCCTTATCCTCGCCTACCGGTGTTGAGAGCGACTTTGGCTGTTGCGATATCTTCATGAGATTTTCGACATCATCAACCGATATCTCCATCTCTTTGGCGATTTGTTTCACATCCGGTTCTTTCCCGAATTTTTGAGCGAGCCTTCGTTGAGTTTTATAAAATCTGTTTATCTGATCAACCATGTGGACAGGTATACGGATAGTGCGCGACTGGTCGGCGATGGCCCGAGTGATGGCCTGCCTAATCCACCATGTTGCATATGTTGAAAATTTGAATCCGCGCCGCCAGTCATACTTTTCTACTCCGCGTATCAGCCCCTTATTTCCCTCTTGAATAAGATCTAAAAACGACAACCTTCTCCCAAGGTATTTTTTTGCAATAGAGACCACTAATCGCAAGTTGGCACGGGTCAACTTTTCTTTTGCAGCCATGTCCTTTTTTTCAAATGCTTTGGCAAGGGCAATCTCTTCTTCAAACGATAATAGCGGTGTTCGGCCAATCTCTTTCAGATACTTTTTAATGGGATCTAGCGACTCTCCATGTTTGAGTCCGACCAGTTGTTCAAGCTCCCGCTCCATATCTTCGGCCGACTTAAACATATCCGCATCATCTCGTGTCGATATGGATTCGAAAATGTCAATCCCGAGGGCAAATGCTTGAATAAAAAATTCATCAATTTCTTCGATGTGAAGCTCTGGTTCTGAGTAGACCATCATGATATCGTCTTGGACAAGAAACCCATCTTCTTTGCCCTGTCGAAGCAAATCACGTGCAGCCTTGAGGAGTTTGACTTCCTCATCTTTTGATGTGCGCTTTTTAGTGGGCTGAGAGAAACCGGTTACATCTGTAGTCGACACATTTTTGTGCGGTTTGGATTTACGTAGTTTTTTTACGCTATCCTTTCGCACGGCTGTCACTTTCTTTGCGGGTTTTTTAGTCGGCTTAGTTGGCTTGTGTTTTTTAGCAGGCACAACAACGCGCTTTTTAACAGATGAGGATTTGCTTTTTACAGACGAAAGGCTGCGCTTTTTGTTTGGTTTTGAAGAGGTTTTAGATTTAGCCATGGTGTTTGTATGCCCCATACACCAAGCTATAAACCACACATTCGCTTGAGCGCTTCACCCAAACAGTCAAAGCTTTTTGGGTCGCTATACGTGCATGGATAGAACAATAAACAATCCAATTTTACAACAAAGCGAGCTGTTTTTCCACCGCAATGCGATCTGTAGCAAGGTGAGAGAGGGTGTCGTCTGTTCCCTCTTCTTTTGCATCCGCAAGTTCTTGAATCATGCGAGTGATGCGTGACTTACGAAGTTCCAAACCCAAGCGCAGCGCATATTTGCCGTCGGCCTGGTCAAGGGTGGAAGCGAACATAAATAGTTCATCAAATGCCCCCCGCAACTCATGACTGAGTGTCGAAACAAAACGCATCGATTGCGCAGACTCATCTTCGTGATACATTTTGTATTTTTCAAAAAGTGCTCGATATGGTCCATCGGGAAGGTCAACTGGTTGCACGTTTACAAAAATCTGTGAACGAATATCAGATGAAAGCGTGCCACTCAAAAGCAGGGCAAGGAATTTCATAGCCAATGATGTGGGCCTATCAGGTTCACGTGACGATTTGGAATCATCTTGGTTGTCTTTTTCAGGTTTTCGGAAAGTTTTATTTTGATCTTGCATCATGGCAGTAATAGACTCCGGTGTCGTGTGAAGAAGTGTCGCGAGTTTTTGGACGTAATGCGTCCGCACAATTGGATTTGCGATGCCCCGTATATAGGGAGAAATCTCTTGAGCAAATCTGCTTTTTGAATAGGAATCTTCAGTATTAACGGTCGAAAACAGATGGTCAATAAGATAATCGTATACGGGAGGCGCATCCTGAAGCGCCTTCTTAAACGCAACTGCATCTGCCCGAACTGCTTCATCTGGATCTTTCCCTCCCGGCATCGCACACACATAGACATCAAACCCAAACTCCTCCGCATCTCGAACCGCTTTTTTCAACGCATCAAAACCGGCGGGGTCATTATCTAGCGCAAGTATGAGACGCGAGCAATATCTGCGAAGCACCTGAAGCTGTTCTCGGGTGAATGCAGACCCTTTTATCGCAACGAAATTGGTAAAGCCTTTTTCATAGGGAACAATCATGTCAAACTCACCTTCCACAATAACCGCTGTATCTTTGGCTCTGATATCATCTTTTGATTGAAAGAATCCAAACAGACTTTCTCGTTTATGATAAACGAGCGTTTCGGGTGTGTTGATGTACTTCCCTCCATCTTTTTCTGAGGGGTTTTCCTTGATGAGTCTGCCCGAAAATCCCAAGACTTGACCGCGCGTATTTCTGATGGGAAACATAAGTCTGCCACGAAATCTATCGTACAAGCCTCGGCTTCCTATCACACACAATCCCGTCAACTCCATATCGGCTGAAGCAATGCCCTTTTTACTGAGGTAATCAACCAAATTCGACCATCCCTCTGGTGCATACCCGAGCTGAAAGGTGTCAATGATTTTTGAGCTTATCGCACGCCCATCAAGATATGACCGAGCGGCCCCGGCGACAGCAGTATGCACAAGCACATGATGGTAGTAGCGCATTGCCAACTCATTGATGGAAAATATGATTTCTTTTTTGCCTGATTCCTCATCTTGATATCCTGCTTTCTGCGTGTTTTCAGGAAGTGTCACTCCTGCTCGCTCCGCAAGCATACGCAGAGCTTCGGCAAAAGTAATATTTTCCCATTTCATGACAAAACTGAATATGTCTCCTCCTTCATGACAGGCGCCAAAACAGTGCCACCTTCCAATATCGGGAGAAACCACAAAAGAAGGAGTTTTTTCTTGATGGAATGGGCAGGGAGCTTTAAAATACTTTCCGGCACGTTTTAGGGAAACATACGAACCTACAAGCTCCACTATATCAATTTTTTGTTTAATATCATCAACGACCGACGTGTACGTCATACGCATAGTATAGTCTAAAGCCGCGTGGGTGGGGCTCTTATGTGTATGAATATTTTTGAGTTCTTTTCATCTTGCAAAACGTTATTGTTTGTTCTACTATGAATATATGATCGTCGCACGAATCCATCCCCACACCATCCGTGGTATTCAAGTGAAAAAGGGAGTGTTGAGTGCGGTTGAATCCTACTGGAGCGAGAAGACATTTGAAAAAAAGCTTATTGAGGGGGGGAAATTCACTTCTGTTGAACTCATCACTTCGGCGCTCAAGGAGTCGTTATCAGTGGGGGGCAGGTTGTTTAAGGATACCGAAGTATCGGTGGTGCTTGATCATGATGTATACACACTTTTTCGCACTGAGATACCTCTCGAGACTGACAAAACAGCATATCATGTGTTTCTAAAAGAACAATTTCAAAAGCATCACCACATTCGCATCGAAGAATATGCATTTGAAATGTTTGTACGAGAATTCGAAAATAAAAAAATCGGTTTTGTATACGCGCTTCCCCGAGCTCAACTTACCATCATCGACCAGGCACTCGACCTGCTTGATTTCAAACTCGCCTACGTGGTGCCCGAACACCTCGCATACTTCACCATTTTCGAGCGCACCTTGCGACTGGATAAGCATGAGCACATTCTCTTTACCACCTATGAAAATAAAGAAGTCTCCGGATTAGTATATGACACGTATGGACCGCTTCCTGAAATACCACCTTGGAGCAAGAAAAGTGTCGCACCAACTGAGCTTGAGGCATTTTTGCGCCAAAAGGCAGATGAATTTGCGCAAAAAGCCCACAAGTTCAATCGAATGATAATCACGGGCTCAGATGCAGATGCTATCCGCCAAGATACATTTACCAAAAATGTGGGTGTTTGGACAAACCCACTCAAACGAATAGTTCCTCAGTTCTACAAAGAATTCCTCATGCAAATCGAGGGTAAAGATAATCCCGCCACTGCATTTCCCATTCTTTCCTATAGTGATTTGTTTGGCGCATACGTCGCAATTCAAGAGGCAAAAGCATTCCCATATGCTAAAATAGGAAGCGAATCAAAGACTGTTGCAAAGCACCAGTCAATTACCCATTCTCCTCAATCATCTATGTTGACCACAGAAACACCCAAAAAATTCCGATTTCCAAAAGAAATTTTGCTCTTTGTGCTGATCTTTCTCGTCACATTTGGTGTCTTTTATGTTATTGCACAAGGAAGAAGCGGTGGCGGAGTTACACTGCCATTTGCAGTAGTATCAACCCCGACACCAACACCGGAGCCGACTGAGCCGCCCCCCACCCCCACCCCCACCATTGAGGTGAAGCGGGAAGAAGTTTCGGTGCGCGTGCTCAATGGCACAGGAGTCGCAGGGCAAGCCGGAGTAATCAAATCGCTTCTGGAATCAAAAGGTTACGAAGACATCACCACCGGCAACGCAGCCTCTTACGACTACCTCCAATCTGAGGTGCAAGTCGATCCAGAAAAAAGCTATTTGAAAGAAGTCATCGCTACCGATATTGCAAGCTCAATTGGGAGTCCTGCATTTGTGGATCAAACAGGAACCCCTTCGGCAGATGTGATTATTGTCATCGGCGCAGATATAAAATGAACAAAGCTAACGAAGCTTGTGTGGCGACTCTCCTTTTGTCATTGCGCAATTAATTCATAACTCCTGTTTCTATGGAAGACATCATGCAGCGCTTTGAGGCTATCCGCGTAAAACTAAATATTCCTGAGAAAATCAAGGAGCTTGCCATTTTAGAGCAAAAAACATACGACTCAACCTTGTGGCAAAATCCTCAAGAAGGCAAGCAGGTCATGCAACGTATCTCTCAGATCAAAAAAATGATTGAGGATGTTGAATTAATCGAACTACTGCTGAGCGAAAACCAGCAAGATGATGCGCAAAAGCTGATTGACAGCTACGAGATACAATTATTTTTATCAGGCCCGTACGATGCCGGTGATTGCATCTTTGGCATTCACGCTGGACAAGGGGGCACTGAGGCAATGGATTGGGCACAAATGCTCTACCGAATGTATACACGCTACTTTGAGTCCAAGGGATGGCAAACCCAAACGCTTGATTGGATTGATGGTGAGGAGGCTGGTATAAAAACAGTGGTGATGAATGTGCGAGGTGAATTTGCCTATGGACTGATGCATTGTGAGGCTGGAGTTCATCGACTGGTTCGACAATCTCCTTTCAATGCCGACAAACTCAGACAAACATCATTCGCACTTGTTGAGGTGCTTCCCATCGTACAAGATAACGGTGATATCGAAATCAAGGAGAGTGATGTTGAATGGGAGTTTTACCGTGCAGGAGGTCATGGCGGACAAAACGTCAATAAAGTTTCCTCAGCTGTCCGTCTGACACACAAGCCAACTGGCTTGGTGGTCACCTGCCAAACCGAGCGAGAACAACGACAAAACAGAGATAACGCCTTAAGTATTTTAAAAGCAAAACTCTGGCAACGAAAACAAGAGGAAATCGAGACGACACAAAAACAATTTAAAACAGAAAAAATTGCAGGGTGGGGAAGACAAATCCGCTCGTATGTACTTCACCCTTATAAACTGGTGAAGGATTTACGCACTCAATATGAAACATCAAACACCACATCGGTGCTAGACGGTGATATCCAGTCGTTTATTGAAGCATATCTCAAACGCCCCAACTAATCTCCACTGCCCACAAGTACTCACATCATTCTGCCGTTGCATACCGAAAAGGTTTTTGTTATCCTGACACATAGACTATGCAAGAATCTCAAACCTTCCAAACCCCAGAGACTGTTATTAAACCAATTGAGAAAACGCCCATGGTAGCAACTAAAATTGCAGGAATTATTTTAGTGGTTACTTTTGTATTGGGTTCCGCAACTGGATTTATGGTTGCTCAACTCACCCCTACCAGCACTCAAGGAACGGGTGGATCTGCAAGCGAAGTGCAACGGGTCGACACCGAGACAAAAGCGGGCATCATTGACAAAAAAACCTTCACGGACACAGCAACAGGAGTGCTTCGCGAGGGCGGTATAGATGGTGAAGGAAGCCATCACCTGGAGCGAGGAGCAAAAGATCAAACCGCTTATCTGACATCAAGCACGGTAGACTTGAGCACTTATATAGGCAAAAAAGTTCAGGTGTGGGGTCAAACTAATACTGCACAAAAGGCAGGATGGCTAATGGATGTCGGCTCAGTAGAAGTTATAAGCGAATAAAGATTGGCTCCTTGTTATACACTCACCCATGATTTCATTCAATCACGTCACCGTCGCATTCAAAAATGGCTCTCACGCATTAGATGATGTTTCGTTTTCGATTCAACCTAATGAATTTGTATTTTTAGTCGGCCCATCTGGTGCGGGAAAAAGCACCATTCTCAATGCGGTGATGGGAGTGTTTAAGCCATCACATGGGTCGGTTAATGTTGGAGATCCATCAATTGATGTTACCAAGCTTGCAGGCAATCGACTTGCTGAGTTCAGACAAAATATTGGATTCGTGTTTCAGGATTTCAAAATCATCCCTCACAAAAATATTTTTGAAAACGTTCTGGTCGCTTTACGAGCGAAGCATGTCCCTGCGCAGTTTCAAAAAAACGAAGTCATGAATAATTTGAAAAATGTTGGGCTTGAAAAAAAAGCCTTTGAGTTCCCTATTCAGCTATCAGCCGGAGAGCTTCAGCGAGTCGCCATCGCTCGAGCACTCGCAGGTGACAGGAAAATACTCCTTGCGGATGAGCCAACCGGCAATCTCGATCCAAAAACCACATGGGATGTTATGAAGCTATTTGTTTCACTTGCCCCTTCACGCACCATTGTCATTGCAACGCACAATACCGATGTTGTCGCAAGTCTCAATAAACGAGTAATTCAACTTGATAAAGGCAAAGTGGTCAACGAGCAACACAACACAAATTCACACACGAAATTCTTATGAAAGACCTACTCAGTAACATCAGAAGAACCCCTTTTCAATCCTTAAGTGTTGTTTTGCTTCAGTTCTTTGGTGCGTTTTTATTACTCACATCTCTGACATCAACCGGTCTACTGGTCTCGATATTCAATACGGTTGAAGTTCAAATACCTGTCATTGTGTACTTTAAGCCAAGCACCGAAGAAAAAGACGTGCTACGAGTCCGCGAAAATTTGATTCAATCAGACAACGTTCGCAGCGTTGAATATGTTGACAAACAAAAAGCATTCGATTTCTATCGAGAACAAAACAAAGATAATCCACTCCTTCTTGAGATGACCAGTGCGGAAAATTTCCCCTCCTCTCTGTACGCATACGCAGAAAAGCCAGCACATCTTGTCGATATTGCAAACTATTTGCGCACAGAAAAGGGAATTGATGAGGTTCAATTCGATGAAGAAATGATCAACAAGCTCATGACAATAACGCAGGCGCTCCGGGTGAGTGTTTTGGTGTTAGCGTCATATCTGGCGCTTATGACACTTGTTACTCTTATTACGATGGTTATGTTTAAAATTGCGCTTCGCAAAGAAGAAATCGAGCTCTATCGCCTGCTTGGGGCCACCTCAGGCAACATCGCAAAGCCGTTCTTTGATGAGGGAGTCTTTCTTTCTGTCGTGGCATCGCTTATGGCGATTGGAGCATTTGGAGGGCTTGTGTATAGTGTTAAAGACGCCTTTTCTTCTTACCTTGAGGGCATAGACACACTCACGCTCAGTGTTTCCACTGTTACTGCTCAAATATGGCCGTTGCATCTGGTCACGATAGGCGCATTATGCGCCGCAGTCATTGTGTATGTTGTTGCGATAAGCGCACTTGCAACGAAAGTGGCGACCGACAAATACATCCGGGCGTAAAACCGACAATACTACACGCTCGTATTGCACTCATCTCGTTAATATGGTACTGTAAAAACATGGCCTTTTGGTTCTCTTTTTTGCTGACTGCTCTCCTTTTTGTTTCCACCGGTGAACTCAAGGGTCTCTATGCACAGACAGAAACACCAACACCGACGCCAACCGTCGACACTTCAGTCGTGGACAACGAAAAAAACAAACTAGAGGGAAAGATATTAGAATATCAACGTAAGCTTGAGGAAACTCGTCAACAGCGAAATACACTTGCGAATCAATTAGATTATCTGGACACTCAAGCCTATGTCACTGAGCTTAGGATACAAGAGACTGAAAACAAAATCGGGTCTGTTGAAAAAGAAAAATTGATATTAACCAATCGTATCGATTCCCTCGACACGCGACTTGATGAGCAATGGAAACTCTTTCTTGCGACAACCTATCAAACCTACAAACAACGTCGAGCCACCATTTTCGATTTGTTGCTCAATGCACGCACCGCCAATGATATGGTTAACTCTGTTAAATATCACACACTCGCCCAAAGCAATCGACAGCGACTACTTATTCAAACTCAAGAAACAAAGCTCAATTTTGAAGAAGCAAAACAACAGCGCGAAAAAAGAGCGATAGAACTCACGGCACTGCAAAGCACACTCGCTTCGCAACAAGCAGATCTTGAAAGCCAACAAGCAGCGAAAAAAATCCTCATCGCGGCGACTCAAAACCGGGAGAATGAGTATCAAAATATTATCGCCGAAGCACAAAGACAGCTAAGTGCATTTAAAAACTTCGTTGCATCAACCGGCACAAACATCATCAAGGCGAATGGCTTGGGCACAGGTGAAGGAGGATGGTATTACTCTCAACGTGACGAGCGCTGGGCCGGCATGCGCATGGGCGATTCGGGAGAAACGGTGCTTGATGTAGGGTGTTTTATCAGTTCTCTCGCCATGGTTCTTAAGCATTACGGGCATGACATCAACCCTACTTATTTTGCATCTAATGCCCGCTATTTTTACGGAGGGCCCGCATCAGGCTGCTTTCCCACATCATATGCCACTGCATATGCCTGTGTTCCCAACACATTCAATGGCGCATGGCCAGGGGGGCTGCGCTATCGCGAAATACCATTTGGCGAAATAGATGGATATTTGGAGCGCGGCATCCCGGTCATCACCTCTGTGCGCAATCAAGGACATTACGTGGTCTTAAAGAAAAAATCTGATGGTGAATACATCATGAACGATCCTATCTACGGCCCCGATCTGAAGCTTTCAGATTATTATAGTCTGTCAGGAAGATATGCGGTTTTTGAATAACGCACACCACACATCATACACGCGGCCCATCATTTTTCTTGGCACACATCTGTCTTTCATGTGGATTTGCGTTTTAGTTTTTCTTGTGCTGGGCTCCAAACCATCTTACGCATACATGGTGATTAACGAATTTGACGTTTTTGCAAGCCCACAGACAGTTGAGCTTATGAATGTGTCCGATCATGCAATTGATGTGAGCGGATGGTATATCGATGATAGTGGGGGTAGCACGTATCTTGTGTTGCCGGCACAAGATCCTGTGCCACCCTATGCCTGCCTTATTGCACGAGGTAATTTATTTTTAAATACAACAACACCCGATACGATACGTCTATTTGATGCAACCGCAAACCCAACGTCTGCATCTGCACAACTTGTTGATTCATACTCATATACGTCCTTCACATCCAGTGGAACTTCATATGCCCGCATACCCGATGGAACGGGCGCTTTTAGCATACAACCAAGCTCCATTGGTCGATATAATGCGAGTCAAACAGATTGCGCTAGTGGGCTCTCAAACTCTCCTACCCCCATTCCAACCCCAACATTGACTTGGACACCAAGTCCCTCCCAAACTCCCACCCCCACCATAACTCCCACGCGCACACCAACCCCTTTGCCAACCAACACCCCTTCTTTCACCCCAACTGCAACGATCGTGCCACGGATATATTTGTCAGAAATCATGGTGAACCCTTCTGTTGATAAAGAGTGGGTGGAACTCTACAACGATTCATCGTATGAGCAATCACTTGTTGGGTGGATGCTTGATGATATTGCCGAGGGTGGCGGGTCGCCGGTGGTGATTAATGGTATTGCACCCGCATTTGGCTACTTTGTTGTATTAATGCCCAGTAATATCTTCAACAATACCGGCGATACCATACGTTTGATAGACTCTGAAGGAACGGAGGTTGAAATTTTTGTATATACAAATTCCCAAGTGGACGTCGCATGGGGAAGAACATCACTCCACTCTCCATCGTTTTGCCTCCAACTGCCCAGCAAAGGAATGGATAATTATCCGTGCCTAGTATCATCCTTTACGCCCTCACTCACTCCATCTGCGTCTCCATCGCCGAACGCTTCAGCTCCGGTACCAAGCGGTATCTATCTATCTGAACTCTATGTTCATCCAGAAAACGATGAACGGGAATGGATAGAAATATATAATGACAACCGATTTGAAGTAACGCTTGAGGGATGGAGCATTAAAGACGCAACAGACAAAGCGATTGCGTCGATAACTCTAGTCATTCCCGCCTACCGATATGGAGTTGTTGAACTTTCAAGCGCCAGAATGAACAATTCGAATGAACGCATTCTCTTATTAAACTCTCTAGGCATGGTGGTTGACCAGTTTTCCTATGAAACGTCAGAGCGGGGGCTCAGTTGGGGAAGATCATCTGCAAATTTTGGGTCGTGGTGTCTGCAAACGCCTTCTAAAAATGGATACAACTCAGGATGTATCGTGCGCGAAACTCCCACCCCGACCCCAACCAAAACACCCACTCCTCCCCGACCACACACACCGACATCATCTCCCCGTTTCGGCATGGGAATTTCAAACTCTTCGCAAAATCCAGGCGATTATCTCGGAGCTCACACCAACACTTTGCTTCAGACAGAAACGCTAGTCCTCAACTACACGCCAAAAAACACAATAAGCCCCACCTTACCCATCATGGCAGAAAGTGTTTCGACCAAAACAAGCGGTGCCACTGCAAGCACCTCATCCTTTGCAATTGTCGGATATCTTTGTATCATGGGGATATGCATGACCATCGGTGGTTTTCAACTTGCGCGATTATGGGAACTCTATCGAAATTTGCCCACCGAATACCCAGACATGTTTGGATAGCGCCTCCCATAGGGTGGATGCTCCTAATTTTTTTCCTCTCAAGCCGACAGAGCATCGCTGTCAGCGATAAGTTGTGGATCAACTTCATGCTCTTTAAATCCTTGCACGTCATCGAATATGCGATATTAACTTTGCTTAATTTTATTGCATTGTATCGAAATGTCCCCACACTTATATGGGAGCAAGCGGCGCGCTACGCTGGGGGATTTGCCCTTGTATATGCGATATTTGATGAAATACATCAGACATATGTGCCTACCCGATCGGGTAAAATTGAAGACGTGCTTATTGACTGTATAGGAATACTCTCTGTATACTGGCTCATATCTTTTTATGAAAAGTATTCAAAGGGCACTTCGTCATCTCTTCGTGCCCGGGCATCACAATAATCATCATTCAGCGCTCACCTCTCATCGTGCACTTACCGCATACCTCATCCTTGCCATGGCATCGTTTGTGTTCATACACCACATAGGTCAGTATTCTGATAATGTTTTGGGATTTGCAACAGACATTAGCCCCGACCGTATCATTGAGGTGACAAACGCAAAACGACAAAGTGCCGGGCTGGGCACTCTCGCCTATGACGCACGTCTGGCACAGGCGGCATCAGCCAAAGCACAAGATATGATGAGCAAAGGATATTGGGCACATTTTGGCCCCAGCGGCGAAAGCCCGTGGGATTTTATACTTGGTGCAAACTATCAATACGAATATGCCGGTGAAAATCTCGCCAAAAACTTTATGGATAGCGGTGCGGTCGTTGATGCATGGATGAATTCCGAGACACACCGGGCAAATATTCTCAACGGAAACTATAAAGACATTGGGGTGGCAATGTTAAACGGCAACCTGCTTGGAGAAGAAACCACACTGGTCGTGCAAATGTTTGGCACCAAATCCGCTATCGCCGGTGAAACAACGCAAGAAATCCAAGCGCCTCAACCCGCTCAAGAATCATTAAGCCCTGTGCCCGTTCGAGCCCGCACGCTCCCCACCGATGTGCCAACAAGCACACCTGTGCCCTATATCGCGCAGTCTCCTGCGACTGAAGTAGAAGTTGCCCTGCCATCTGGTGAAGCGCGCACACGCCCGAGCCCTTCCATAAATCTCTACCCCGCATTTCGCATGCTTTCTGCTGTGTCAGTTGTCTTTCTCGTAATCATATTTACGATAGATTTGTTTCATATCAGCAGGACACAATTTCATCGGCATCGCGGAAAACACTTGGCACATATGATATTTCTTATTGCAATACTTATCGGTATGTATTTCTTAAGTAAAGGTGCTATTTTATA
>Ga0116143_10002225_pt1 | contig 21597 bp, 21 predicted proteins | sample AD_UKC034_MetaG_FD_89745 | JGI IMG/M metagenome (GOLD analysis project Ga0116143, IMG submission 89745) | Active sludge microbial communities of municipal wastewater-treating anaerobic digesters from USA - AD_UKC034_MetaG | ecosystem: Engineered > Bioreactor > Anaerobic > Digestate | place: USA...
CGGGCGCGAGCACCGAGCCGGAAAGCTATGTGGTGCCCGCGACGCGCGAGACCGTCAATTTCGTGCCGCCCGCGCAGCTCGCCAACTATGTCGTCGCGCACAGCGAAGTGTCCATGCCACTGTCGCGCCGCAACCTGCTGTCGGCGCTGGTGGCGACCGAGCAGGAGTCCGGCGCGGCCCCCGCCCCGTCCCTCGATGTGATCGAAGTCGTCGATGAGCGTTAGGTCCCCGGTTCGCGTATTCCTGTACCTGCTGCTCGCCTCGGGCGCGGCAGCGACCGCCAGCGCCGCGGACGATGCGCGCGAGTGGCTCGCGCGGATGAACGATGCACTCACCGCCCGCAATTACGACGGCGTGTTCTTCCACGTGCACGGCGGGCGCGTCGAGACGATGCGCATCATCCACCGCGTGCAGGGCGGCAATGTGATGGAGCGTCTGGTGTCGCTCGACGGCTCGGGGCGCGAATTCGTGCGTACCGGCACCGAACTGGTGTGTTACCTGCCGGACAAGCGCACCGTGCTGGTCGAACGCCGCCCCGAGAACACGACACTGCTCGGCAACCTGCCGCGTTTCGACGAGACGACCGAGGGCTATTACGAGCTGAAGCATGTGGAGCGTGCGCGGCTGATGGGGCGCGATACCCGCGTCATCGCGGTGCTGCCGAAGGACGACTTCCGTTACGGCTACCGGCTATGGATCGACGAGGCGACCACGATGCCGCTCAAGACCCAGTTGTGCGACGCGCGCGGCAGGGTGATCGAGCAGATCCAGTTCGCGAACCTGTCGCTGCCGCGGGAAATCGCCGACTCGGAATTCGAGCCCCAGGTCGATACCGCCGGCTTCAAGTGGCTGCGCCAGGACGCGCAGGACCCGCGGCTGGCCCAGTCCGGCAGCTCGGTCGTGTGGCGCGCGATGCGCCTGCCGCCGGGCTTTCGCATGACGCTGCGCTCGGCGCAGTCGATGCCCGGCGCCGCCGGCCCGGTCGAGCATCTCGTGTTCTCCGATGGCCTCGCGTCGGTGTCGGTGTTCGTCGAGAGCACCGCCCCGGGCAAGGCACCGATGAGCGGTCCGGCGCGTGTCGGCTCCTCGTCCGCGTTCTCGACCACGGTGAGCGGCCACCAGGTGACGGCCGTCGGCGAGGTGCCGCCCGAGACCGTACGCGTGATCGCCAGTTCCCTGCAGGCGGACGACAAGAACCCGGTTGCGGGAAAACCGCCGGCCCCCGGGCTGTCGCTCGGCGCGCAGCCGAAACGCTGACCTTGTCGACACTGCAACTGGTCTCGCGCGCCGACTGCGGCCTGTGCGATGACATGCACGCGGAACTCGAGGCGCTCGCCGCCGAGCTCGAACTGCCACCGCTCACGGTCGTGGACGTCGATTCCGATCCGGTGCTGCGGCGGCGCTTCGGGCTGAAGATTCCCGTGCTGCTGCTCGACGGGGTGCTCGTCTGTTTCGGCAAGCTCGATGAGGCGGAGCTGCGCCGCCACCTGCGGGCCCGTCCGCGATAGTCCGCCGCCTCCCGGCGGCGCTGAGGTATCATTACTGGCTCAGTGCTTTGCCCGCGAGCCGCCTCCCGGGTTCCCGGTTCATGGGCTGTGGGCGGCTTTCGAGTCCATCAGGAGTTCCGCAGTTTGCCAACAAGATTGAAGCTCACCCGGAACTTCAGCATCATCGCCCACGTCGATCATGGCAAGTCGACGCTCGCAGACCGCCTGATCCAGCTCTGCGGCGGCCTGTCCGACCGCGAAATGCAGCACCAGGTCCTCGATTCGATGGCGCTCGAGCGCGAGCGCGGCATCACGATCAAGGCGCAGAGCGCGACCCTGTACTACAAGGCACAGGACGGTGAGCGCTACCAGCTGAACCTGATCGACACCCCGGGGCACGTCGATTTCTCGTACGAAGTGTCACGCTCGCTGGCCGCGTGCGATGGCGCGCTGCTGGTCGTCGATGCCACGCAGGGTGTCGAGGCGCAGAGCGTGGCGAACTGCTACACGGCCATCGAGCAGGGCGTCGAGGTGGTGCCGGTCATCAACAAGATCGACCTGCCGTCCGCGGACCCGGACAAGGTGATCCGCGAGATCGAGGAGATCATCGGCATCCCGGCCGGGGATGCCGAACTCGTCAGCGCCAAGACGGGCGAGGGCGTCGACCGCCTGCTCGAGACGATCATCCGGCGCATCCCGCCGCCGAAGGGCGACCCGGAGGCTCCGCTGCAGGCGCTGATCATCGATTCGTGGTTCGACAATTATGTCGGCGTCGTCTCGCTGGTGCGCGTGATGAACGGCCGGGTCGCGGTCGGCGAGAAGATCCGCGTGATGTCGACGGGCCGCAGCTTCGAGGTCGACAAGCTCGGGCGGTTCACGCCGAAGTCGGTGGGTTCGCGCGACCTGCTGGCGGGCGACGTCGGCTTCGTCGTCGCGGGCATCAAGGACATCGACGGCGCACCCGTCGGCGATACGATCACGCTCGAATCGCGGCCGTGCGCCGCGCCGCTGCCCGGCTTCAAGCAGATCAAGCCGCGGGTGTTCGCGGGCCTGTTCCCGGTGAACTCCGAGGACTACGAGAGCTTCCGCGATGCGCTCGCGAAACTGCGTCTGAACGATTCGGCGCTGCACTACGAACCCGAAGTGTCGGGCGCGCTGGGCTTCGGATTCCGCTGCGGCTTCCTCGGGCTGCTGCACATGGATATCGTCCAGGAGCGGCTGGAGCGTGAGTACGAACTCAACCTCGTCACGAGCGCGCCGACCGTGGTTTACGAGATTGCACTCGCCGACGGCGGGGTCGAATACATCGACAACCCGGCGAAGCTGCCGCCGCAGAACAAGGTCGCCGAGGTGCGCGAGCCCATCATCGTCGCCAACATCCTGGTGCCGCCGGAGTATGTCGGTGGCGTGCTGGCGCTGTGCAGCGAGAAGCGCGGCGTGCAGAAGAAGATGCAGTACCTCGCCTCGCAGGTGTCGCTGCAGTACGAGTTGCCGCTGGCCGACGTGGTGCTCGATTTCTTCGACCGGCTGAAGTCGACGAGTCGCGGCTATGCGTCCTTCGACTACGAGTTCAGCCATTTCGCGGCGGCCCCGCTCGTCAAGCTCGACATCCTGATCAATGGCGAGAAGGTCGACGCCCTGTCGATCATCGTGCACCGCGACAACGCCTACCAGCGCGGGCGCGAACTCGTCGACAAGATGCAGGAGCTGATCCCGCGGCAGATGTACGAAGTGGCGGTGCAGGCGGCGATCGGCAGCCACGTGATCGCGCGCGCGTCGGTCAAGGCGCTGCGCAAGAACGTGCTGGCCAAGTGCTATGGCGGCGACATCTCGCGCAAACGCAAGCTGCTCGAGAAGCAGAAAGAGGGCAAGAAGCGCATGAAGCAGCTCGGACACGTCGAGATCCCCCAGGACGCGTTCCTCGCGGTGCTCAAGGTCGGCAGGAAATAGCGCGATGTTCGGGCAACTGCTACTCGTGCTGAGCTGGCTGGCCGTACCGGTCGGACTCTTGTGCGTGATCGACGACTGGTTTCTGCGGCCGCGGCGCGAGCTGAAGGCCGCGCCTGCGCCCGCGTCCGACCCGCCGCTCGCGCGCGCCGCGTACCTGGTGCTGCCCGTGCTGATCCTCGCGGCAGTGGTGCGCCTGCTGCGCGCCGAGGCGCTCGACTTCAGCCTGGTGCTGGTCGTGATCGCCGTCGTCTCCGGTCTCGTGTGGGCGCTCGATGCCTGGTGGCTGCGTCCGGCGCGCGAGCGCCGTGCCGCGCAGGCCGGCAAGCCCGCCGACGCGGCCCGCGAGCCCGCGACCGTCGACTACGCGCGCAGCTTCTTCCCGGTCGCACTGGTCGTGCTGGTGCTGCGGGCATTCCTGTTCGAGCCGTTTCGCATTCCGTCCGACTCGATGATGCCGACACTGCTGGACGGCGATTTCATCGTCGTCAGCAAGTTCGCCTACGGGCTGCGTCTGCCGGTGACCAATTCGCGCGTCGTCGACCTCGGCAGCCCCCGGCGGGGCGACGTGGTCGTGTTCCGCTATCCGCCCGATCCGCGCATCAACTACATCAAGCGCGTGGTCGGCCTGCCGGGCGACCGGGTGCGCATCGAGGCCGACCGGGTGGTCGTGAACGGCGAACCGGTGTCGTTCGAGCCGCTCGGCCTGTACAGCGACGGCTGCTACGTCGACATGCAGCTCGCCGAGGAGAAGCTCGGCGAGCACGCGCACCGGGTGCTCTACTGCAACACGCCGCGCGACTTTTCGGTGCCGGTGCTGCCGACCTGCGACCGGCGCATGAGCCGCAATTATGTCTGCACGCCGGAGGCACTCGCCCTGAATTCCGACCATGGCGACGTGTCGGATATCGACGTGCCGCCGGGCAAGTACCTGATGATCGGCGATAATCGCGACAACAGCGCCGACGGCCGTTACTTCGGCTTCGTACCGGAGGAGAATCTGGTCGGCAGGGCGACGCGAATCTGGTTCAATTGGGACCCGCATCGCGCGGGCGGGCCCAAATGGGATCGTATCGGCGCGCGGATCGAATGAGACAACGGGGGAGTGGCGATGCGTGCACGTCAGACAGGAATCACCTTCATCGGCTGGCTGTTCATCCTGGTGCCGATTGCACTGGTGGGTTACTCGGCGATCCGGCTGACGCCCGTGATGCTGAATTACATGAAGGTCGCGCAGGCGCTCGATCGCACTGCCACCCAGCTCGCGAGCGACGACACGCTGACCGCGCGCTCGATCCGCGTCGCTCTCGAGAAGCAGTTCGACATCGACAGCATCAACAACCCGAACGTGCGCGAGATCGAGATCACGAAGGACGGTGCGGCGTGGATCATGCGCGCCCGCTACGACGGCTATGCGCCGCTGTTCGCGAATGCCTCGATTCTGATCGAGTTCGACAAGGTGTCGACGATCGACTGACGATGCACGACGAATGGCCCCTCGCATGGGTGCGCGCGAACCTCGGCTATGTGCCGCGGGACACGGAACTGTTTGCGATTGCGCTGACGCACCGCAGCGCATCGGGCAACAACAACGAACGCCTGGAATTCCTCGGCGACGCGGTGCTCAACCTGCTGGTCGCCGATCGCCTGTATGCCGAGTTCCCGCTCGCGAGCGAGGGTGACCTGTCGCGGCTGCGCGCGCGCCTGGTCAGCGAGGATCCGCTCGCCGGCATCGCCGGCCGGATCGGCCTCGGCGAGGTGCTGCGCCTCGGGTCCGGCGAACTGAAGACGGGCGGGTTCCGGCGTCAGTCGATCCTCGCCGATGCCTTCGAGGCGGTGGTCGGGGCGTTGTACGTCGATGCCGGGCTCGACGCGGCGCGTCGCATCGTCGCGCCGCTGTTCGATGCGCTGGTGCGCGAGCTGCCGGATCCGGATGAGCTGAAGGACGCGAAGACGCGCCTGCAGGAGCATCTGCAGGGCCAGGGACTGCCGCTGCCGCGCTACAGCCTCGCCGGCGTCGAGGGCGAACCGCACGCGCAGACCTTCCATGTGCGTTGCGAGGCGCCGACGCTCGGCGCGCCGAGCGAGGGCAGCGGCTCGAGCCGGCGCCGCGCCGAGCAACAGGCGGCCGAGCGCATGCTGGCGCGCCTCGAAGACGGCGGCTGACATGACCACGACCACCCCGGAAGCGCAGTTCCGTGCGGGCTTCGTCGCGCTGGTAGGGCGGCCGAATGTCGGCAAGTCGACCTTGCTCAATGCGCTGGTCGGCGAGAAGCTTTCGATCGTGACCCCGCGGCCGCAGACCACGCGGCATCGCATCCTCGGCCTCGTCAACCTGCCGCACGCGCAGATCGCGTTCGTCGACACGCCCGGACTGCATCGCGGTGCGCGCCGCGCGCTCAACCGCGCGATGAACCGCACGGCGGCTACGGCGCTCGCCGATGCCGACGTCGTGCTGCTGGTCGTCGAAGCCCTGCGCTGGACCGACGAGGACCAGCTCGCGCTCGAGCGCGTGAAGACGGGTGGCAGGCCGTGCGTCGCCGTGGTCAACAAGATGGACAGGGTGCACCCGCGCGAAAGGGCGCTGCCGTACGTGGCGGAACTCGCGGCGCGCCATGCATTCGAGGAGATCGTGCCGTGCTCGGCGCGCGATGCGGACAATCTCGAGCGCCTGCGCGAGGTGATCGTCGCGCGCCTGCCGCAGTCGCCGCCGCTGTTTCCGCCGGAACAGCTCACCGATCGCGACAGCGCGTTCCGCATCGCCGAGACGATCCGCGAGAAGCTGACGCTCGAGCTCAACCAGGAGCTGCCCTATGGCATCGCGGTCGCGATCGAGCGGATGACCGAGGCGGACGGGCAGCTCGTTGTCTCGGCGGTGATCTGGGTCGATCGCGAAGGACAGAAGCCGATCGTGATCGGCGAGGGCGGCGAGCGGCTGAAGCGTATCGGGCGCGCCGCGCGCATCGAACTCAATCGCCTGCTCGGTCGCAGGCTGCACCTCGAACTGTGGGTCAAGGTGCGCGAGGACTGGGCCGACAACGCGCAGGCACTTCAGGCGCTGGGGCTCGAATGACGCGTACGCTGCGCAAGGCCGAACTCGCCCGCGCCTACGTCCTGCACCACCGGCCGTATCGCGATACGAGCCGCATTGTCGAACTGTTCAGCCGCGAGCACGGGCGCCTGGCGCTGTTCGCCCGCGGCACCCGCGGCCCGAAGTCGCGCAGCGCCTCGCTGCTGCAGCCGTTCGTGCCATTGCTGGTGTCCTGGCGGGGTCATGGCGACGCGGCGCAACTCACGGCGGTGGAGCCGGCCGGTGCGGCCGGACCCGGCCCATCCGCGCTGCCGCCAGGGGTCGTGATGGCGGCGTACTATCTCAATGAGCTGATCCTGAAGCTCACTACCCGCGACGACCCGCAGGTGGAGCTTTTCGACGCCTACGCCGCGGCGCTCGCCGCGCTCGCGGGCAGCGCAGCGCCCGAACTGCCGCTGCGCAGCTTCGAGCGGCGACTGCTCGAGGTGCTGGGCTACGGCATCAATCTCTCGACGGAAATGGACAGCGGGCGCGCGATCGACCCGGACGGGCGCTATGTCTACCGGCCAGGGCAGGGGGTCGTGAAGTGCGTCGCGGATGTGCCCGGGGCCGTCGCCGGCAGTTCGCTGCTGCGCCTGGCGACGGATTCCCTGTCGACGCCCGGTGAGCTCGAGGATGCGCGGCGTGTGCTGCGCGCGGCACTCGACTACTGTCTCGAAGGACGTGAACTCGCGACGCGCGCGGTGGCGCGCGCGGTGGCGGACAAGGAGCGGAACCGATGAGCGCGACAGCGATCGCACTCGGCGTGAACATCGACCACGTGGCCACACTACGCCAGGCGCGGCGTGCGCGCTATCCCGACCCGGTGCACGCGGCGCTCGCGGCCGAGCAGGCCGGTGCCGACAACATCACGCTGCACCTGCGCGAGGATCGGCGCCACATCCAGGACCGGGACGTGCGCGCGTTGCGCGAACTGCTGCAGACACGCATGAATCTCGAATGCGCGGTGACCGATGCGATGCTGGCGATCGCCCGCGACGTGCGGCCCGCCGACTGCTGCCTCGTGCCCGAACGACGCGAGGAAGTGACCACCGAAGGTGGACTCGACGTCGCCGGCCAGCTGCGGCGGGTGTCCCGGGCCTGCGAGGATCTTGCCGGAGCGGGCGTGCGCGTGGCCCTCTTCATCGATGCGGATGAGCGGCAGCTCGAGGCGGCGGCGCAGGCCGGGGCGCCGGTCATCGAATTGCACACCGGCGCCTACGCCAATGCCGAGGGTTCAGCGCTGGCGCGCGAGCTCGACAAGCTGCGCGCCGGCGCACGCCGGGCGGCCGCCCTCGGGCTCGAAGTGCATGCGGGGCACGGGCTGCACTACCACAACGTGGCGCCGGTTGCGGCGATCACCGAGATCGTCGAGCTCAATATCGGCCACGCGATCATCGCGCGCTCGATCTTCGATGGCCTCGCCAGGGCCGTGGGCGACATGCGTGCGCTGATGCAGGCGGCGCGCCGGTGATCTTCGGCATCGGTGTCGACGTGCTCGAGGCGGCCCGCGTTCAGAAGGTCTACGAGCGCCACGGCGAGCACTTCGTCGAGCGGCTGCTGATGCCGGCCGAGCGCGCGCAGCTTGGGCTGACCAAGCGCAAGGAACGCTTCCTCGCGATGCGCTTCGCCGCGAAGGAGGCGATCGTCAAGGCCATGGGCACCGGCTTTGCGCACGGTGTCTGGATCCGTGACGTCGGCATCGTGCAGAACGCGTGGGGCCGACCCGAGGTTGTCTACTCGCTGCGCGGCGAGGCGGTGCGTCGCGCGCTTGGGGTCGGCGATGGCCACGTGACCCTGACCGACGAGGCGGGCCTCATCGTCGCCGTGGCGGTGCTCGAGCGTGCGGTGGAGGGCGGCCGGTGAACGTGCTCGTGTTCGACATCGAGACGGTGCCCGATGTCGAACTCGGGCGGCGCGCCTACGGGCTCGAGGGCCTTGCCGATGCCGAAGTGGCCAAGGCCATGTTCACGCGCCAGCGGCAGGCCACGGGCCACGACTTCCTGCCGCATGAGCAGCATCGCGTCGTCGCGATCTCCTGCGCGCTGCGCACGCGCGATACGCTGCGCGTGTGGAGCCTGGGTGACCGGGACTCGAACGAGGCCGACATCGTCGGGCGATTCTACGAGGGCATCGAGCGTTTCACGCCGGACCTCGTTTCGTGGAATGGCGGCGGTTTCGACCTGCCGGTCCTCAACTATCGCGCGCTCGCCGCCGGCATCCAGGCACCGACCTACTGGGAGACCGGCGACGGCAATACCTCGTTCCGTTACAACAACTATCTGAGCCGCTATCACTGGCGCCATCTCGACCTGATGGACGTCTTGTCCGGCATGCAGGCGCGGGCGCGCGCCTCCCTCGAGGACATGGCGCACCTGCTCGGTCTGCCGGGCAAGCTCGGTTTCTCGGGTGCGATGGTCTGGGATGCGTATCTCGACGGCGAGATCGACGCGATCCGCCGCTATTGCGAGACCGACGTGCTGAACACCTACCTCGTCTATCTGCGCTTCGAACTGCTGCGCGGCCATTTCTCGCGCGAGCAGTACGCGGCCGAGGTCGAGCAGCTGCGCGCGCTGCTCGAGGCCTCAGGCGAGCCGCACCACGCCGAATTCCTGGCCGCATGGACGACATCGAAGCGGGCGTAGTCACCGCGCTCAACCACGACGGCGACGGCATCGTGAAGAGCGGCAAGACGGCGTTCGTGCCGGGTGTGCTGCCGGGGGAAACCGTGCGCTTTCGCCGCACACGCCGTCACCGCCAGCACGATGAGGCGCAGCTCGTCGAAGTGCTGGTGCCCGCCGCGGACCGGGTCGAGCCGCAATGCCCGCACTTCGGCACCTGCGGCGGCTGCGCCCTGCAGCATCTCGCGCCGGCTGCGCAGCTCGCCGCCAAGGCCGCCGAACTCGCGGACAGTCTCGCGCGCATCGGGCGCGTCGAGCCGCGCACATGGCTGGCTCCGCTCGAAGGCCCGGTCTGGAACTACCGCCGTCGCGCACGGCTCTCGGCGCGCTACGTGCACAAGAAGGGGCGCTCGCTGGTCGGCTTTCGCGAGCGCTCGGCGCCCTATGTCGCCGAGATCGACTCCTGCCGCGTGCTTGCGCCGCCGTTCGATCAGTTGGTATCGCCGCTCTCTGCGCTGCTCACCGGGCTCACGATCCGCGAACGCGTGCCGCAGGTCGAAATCGCCTCCGGCGAGCGTGCCAACGCGGTGATCCTGCGTGTGCTGTCGACGCCGTCGGCCGACGACCTCGCGGCGATGCGGGCATTCGGCGCCGCCCACGATGTCACGATCTACCTGCAGCCGGGCGGCCTCGACACCGTGGTGCCGCTCGACGGCGTGCCGGCGCAACTCGACTATGGGCTGCCGGACTTCGATCTGCGACTCGCGTTCGAACCGGTCGATTTCGTCCAGGTGAACGCCGCGATCAACCGCGCGCTGGTGTCGCGGGCGGTGGAGTGGCTGGATCCGGGTCCCGCGGACCGCGTACTCGATCTCTTCTGCGGGCTCGGCAATTTCACGCTGGCGCTCGCCCGTCGTGCAGGCGAGGTGGTCGGCATCGAGGGGGATGCGGGCCTGATCGGGCGCGCGCGCGCCAATGCCGTGGGCAACGGCATCGACAATGCGACCTTCCATGTGGCCAACCTCGCCGCCGAGGACGTCGACCAGAGCCGCTGGTGGGCGGGTGGCTTCACTCAGGTACTGCTCGATCCGCCACGGGCCGGCGCCCGCGAAGTGCTGCCGGCCGTCGCGCGTCTTGCGCCACGGCGCATCGTCTACGTGTCCTGCCATCCGGGCACGCTCGCGCGCGATCTCGGCGAACTGGTGCACGAGCACGGCTACCTGCTGCAGGCCGCGGGCGTGCTCGACATGTTCCCGCACACGACGCACGTCGAATCGATGGCTGTGCTCGCGCGCGCATGACCGTGGCGCCTGCGGCGCCAATACCGGATACTTGTGCGCCATGACACTCGGCCCGCTGATGGTCGACCTGAAGGGCACGGAACTCGAGCCGCTCGAGCGCGAGATGCTCGCCCATCCGCTCGTCGGCAGCGTGATCCTCTTCGCGCGCAACTTCGTCGATCCCGAGCAGCTCGGCTACCTGACCGCGGCGATCCATGCGGTACGCCAACCGGCGCTGGTGATCGCCGTCGACCAGGAGGGCGGTCGCGTGCAGCGCTTCCGTCAGGGCTTCTCGCGTCTGCCGCCGCTGCGGCGCATCGGCCAGGAATACGACCTCGACCAGCGGCGCGGGCTCGAACTGGCGCGCTCACTCGGCTGGCTGATGGCAGCCGAGTTGCGCGCCTGCGGTGTCGACATCTCCTTCGCGCCCTGCGTCGATCTCGACTACGGCGTGAGCGAGGTGATCGGAGATCGCGCGTTCCATGCGCGCGCATCGGCCGTCGCCGACCTCGCCGTGGCCTACATGCACGGCATGCGCGATGCCGGCATGGGGGCAACCGCCAAGCATTTCCCGGGACACGGCGCGGTGGTCGCCGATTCCCACCACGCGCTGCCGGTCGATCGTCGCGATCTCGTCGACATGGACGACGACCTCGCGCCCTATCGGCGGCTGATTGCGAACGGACTGCCCGGCGTGATGGTCGCACACGTGGCGTTTCCGGCCGTCGACGATCCGCCGGCCAGCCTGTCGGCTCGCTGGATCCGCCAGCTGCTGCGCGAGGAGCTGGGATTCAGCGGGGTCGTGTTCAGCGACGACCTGTCGATGCGGGGGGCTGCGGCCGGCGGCGATATCGTCACGCGCTCGCGCGCGGCGCTGGCGGCGGGTTGCGACGTGCTCGCGGTGTGCAACGACCAGACCGCGGTGGCGACACTGCTCGATACGCTGCATGTGGAGCCCGACCCGGCAATGCACCTGCGGCTCGCGCGACTGCGCGGGCGAGAAGGATTGAGTCACTCGGCGCTGCTTGCCTCCGATGCGTGGCGAGAGAGCCAGCGGGCACTGGCGCACTGCGCAGAGGCACCGGCACTGGAACTGGAAGCGGGGCGGGCATGAAGGATTGGTCGGCGGGATTCCTGCGCAGCGTGCTTGATGCGGCACCCGAAGGCATCGTGATCTGCGAAGCGGGCGAAGACCAGCCGGTGGTCTACGTGAACGCGGCGTTCGAATACCTGACGGGGCATGATGCGGCCGATCTGGTCGGGCGCAACCTCCGCCACCTTCAGGGTACCGACCGCGAACAGGAGGCCCGCTACCGAATGCAGCAGGCGATCGAGCGCGGCGATTCGTGCCAGGTGATGCTGCGCAACTACCGCAAGAGCGGCGGCGTGTACTGGGTCGACATCCACATGCAGCCGGTGCGCGATGCGTCCGGGCGGGTCACCCACTTCATCGGCTATCACCGCGATGCGAGCGACAGACCACGCACCGCCGTGCGCGCGCTGGCCGGCATGCCGAGCTGGATGCGCGAGGACCGGCTCTCGGGGCTCGCGACGCGCCCCTATTTCGAGGAGCTGCTGAAGCGCGACTGGGCGCTCGCGCAGCGCGAGATGCGCCAGCTCGGCCTCGCCATCTTCGATATCGACAGCCTCGGTGCCTACAACGACACCTACGGTCGCGCGGGCGGGGATGCCTGCGTGCGCCGTACGGCGCATCTGATCGCCGCTTCGTTCCGCCGTGGCAGTGACCTGCTCGGGCGCTGGGACGGCGGCGGCGTGATCGTGCTCTCGCCGGGCCACGACCAGGAGAAGCTCGTCGCCTACGCCCGCCTGATCGCGCAGCGCGTGCGCGACCAGCAGGTGCATCACCCGCGCTCTGCGGCGAAGTTCGTGACCGTGAGCGTGGGCGTCGCGTGCTGCATGCCCATGCGCGATCAGCCGGTGTCGCTGCTGGTGGGCGCGGCCGAGGCGGCACTCGCACGCGCCAAGACGGCGGGCCGCAATCAGGTCGCGGTGGCTGAAAAGGGCGATTACGTGGCGTGAGCCGCGGCCGGCGTATCAGCGGGCGGCGGTCACCATGGCGATGACACCGAATTCGGGGTTGTCGAAGTAGTTCTTCTCGCCGAGGCGTATCCGGCGGATCTCGTTGATGGTGGCGCCACCCAGGTTGATCGAGAATCCGAGGTGCAGGTACTGGCCGCGCTCCAGGTAGGCGGTACCGGCAAGGCCTTCAGCGTTGACGCCGACGCGCCCGAGGCTGAAGCCGCTGCGCGATCCCCAGCGACTCGGCGTCTGTGCCCAACCCGCGTGCGCGATCGGCCGATAGGCGCCGCTCGCGCGCAGACGCGCCGCGATGTCACCGAGCTGCAGGCTGGAAGCCGCCAGCGGGCCAATGAGGCGCGCGATGCCGCCACCGCCGCTGTCGTCGCCGCTCGACTGCGAGTCGATGCCGAGGCCGAGGCCGCCTGCATTGCCCGAGCTGCCGCCCGTGCGGAACACGATGATCTCGATGTGGTAGACGGGGTCGCTCGCCTGGGGCATGGCGGGCATCGCCACCAGTGCGGCGAGCAGCGCGAGCAGGGGTCGTGGGAGGCGCATGGAGAGAGTGTACCGCGACCGCGTACCCGCCTTCACGCCGCGCGCAGCTTCGACAGCAGGGTGGCCGCAAAGTCGAAGCGCTCGTCCTCTTCGTCCAGGTCGCGCGCCACGCGCAATTTGAGCGGGCCGTCGAGCCGGTATTCCCGCGACCTGTCCTGCACGAGCCGGATCACGGCGCGCGGGTCGACGGCGTTCTCCTCCTCGAACAGCACGTACCCGCCCTGCGGGCCGAGGTCGAGCTTGCGCACGCCGAGCGCGCGCGCCGCGAGCTTGAGGCGCGCGAGGCGCAGCAGGGCGATCGCGGGGCCCGGCAGCGGGCCGAAACGATCGACCAGTTCGGCGGTGAGGTCATCGATCGCGGGCTCGTCCGCGGCCGCGGCGATGCGCTTGTAGAGAGCGAGGCGCACATGCACGTCGCCGACATAGCTCTCGGGCAGCAGTGCGGGCAGCCGCAGCTCGATTTCGGTCGGCGCGCCGAGCGGCCGGTCGAGCTGCGGCTCGCGGCCTTCGCGCAGCGCCTTGACCGCATGCTCGAGCATGTCGAGGAACAGCGACAGGCCGACCTCGGTCAACTCGCCGCTCTGCGATTCGCCGAGCAGCTCGCCGGCGCCGCGGATCTCGAGGTCGTGGGTCGCGAGCACGAAGCCGGCCCCGAGTTCCTCCATGGACTCGATCGCCTCGAGACGCCTCGCCGCGTCCTGCGACAGCGCCTTGCGGGGCGGGGCGAGCAGGTAGGCGTACGCGCGATGGTGCGAGCGCCCGACACGGCCGCGCAACTGGTGCAGCTGGGCAAGGCCCATGCGGTCGGCCCGGTCGATGATGATCGTGTTGGCCGTCGGCACGTCGATGCCGCTCTCGATGATCGTCGTGCAGACGAGCACGTTGAAGCGGCGATGGTAGAAGTCGACCATCAACTGTTCGAGGTCACGCTCGCGCATCTGGCCGTGGCCGATCCGCACGTCGGCCTCGGGCACGAGCTGCGCGATGCTCGCAGCGATCTTGTCGATGTCGCGCACCTCGTTGTGCACGAAGTAGACCTGGCCGCCGCGCCGCAGCTCGCGCAGGATCGCCTCGCGCAGCGCCGTGTCCTGCCATTCGGTCACGAAGGTCTTGATCGCGAGCCGTTCGGCGGGCGGCGTCGTGATCAGGGACAGGTCGCGCAGTCCGCCGATCGCCATGTTGAGTGTGCGCGGAATGGGCGTCGCGGTCAGGGTCAGGACATGGACTTCGGCGCGCAGTGTCTTCAGCCGCTCCTTGTCGCGCACGCCGAAGCGGTGCTCCTCGTCGATGATGATGAGGCCGAGGTCCTTCAGGCGCACGTTGGCATGCAGCAGCCGGTGGGTGGCCACCACGATGTCCACGGTGCCGGCGGCGAGTCCGTCGATCACCGCGTTCGATTCCTTCGCGCTGCGAAAACGCGACAGGCCCTCGATGCGCACGGGCCAGTCGGCGAAGCGGTCGCGAAAGTTCGCCACGTGCTGCTCGGCGAGCAGCGTCGTCGGCACCAGCACCACGACCTGCTTGCCGGCCTGCACTGCGACGAAAGCCGCGCGCATCGCCACCTCGGTCTTGCCGAAGCCGACGTCGCCGCAGACGATGCGATCCATCGGCCGATCGCTCGCGAGGTCCTCGATGACTTTGGCGATCGCGTCGGCCTGCTCGGGCGTCTCCTCGAACGGGAACGCGTTCGCGAAGCTCTGGTACTCGAGCTCGCGCAGCGGCAGCGCGAGGCCGCGACGGGCCTGGCGGCGCGCGTAGAGATCGAGCAGTTCGGCGGCGACGTCGCGTACCTGCGCAGCGGCCTTCTTCCTCGCGCGGGCCCACTGGTCGGTGCCGAGCTTATGCAGCGGCGCGGTTTCGGGCGTGGATCCCGTGTAGCGGCTGACGAGGTGCAGCGAATGCACCGGCACGTAGACGCGATCGCCGTCCTGGTATTCGAGGACCAGGAACTCGCCGGGCTGGTCGGCGACGTCCATGGCCGTGAGGCCGACATAGCGGCCGACGCCGTACTCCTCATGCACCACCGGCGCGCCGGGGGACAGGTCGCGCAGGTCGCGCAGGATCGCCTGCGGGTCGCTCGCCGCCCGGCGCCTGCGGCGCTCCTGGCGCGCACGCGCACCGAAGAGCTGCGACTCGGCCAGCAGGGCGATCGGCGGGTCGATGAGCGTCAGGCCATCGATCTCCGGCGCGACGGTGAGTGCGAAGCGCGCCTCGCCGCGCACGAACGCGCCCCAGCCATCGACCGGCGTGACCGGCGTGTGATGCCCGCGCAGCATCTCGACGAGCACCTCGCGGCGCCCGGCGGAGTCGGCCGCAATGAGTACGCGGCCCTGGTAACCTGCCATGAAGGCATCGAGTGGCGCGAGCGGCTGGTCGGCGCGCACGTCGAGCCGCATCTCGCGCGGCGCGGCGGTCGGGAAGTTGCGCACGCCCGGGTCGGATTCGCCGCCGATCTCTGCCTTGAACGGATCGATCGTGATGCGCGGAAGGGCGTCGAGCTGCGCGAGCAGCTCGTTCGGTGGCACATAGAGCTCGGCCGGCGCGAGCAGCGGCCGCTCGATGTCGTGGCGATGCGCCTCGTGGCGCGCCTCGATCTCCTGCCACGCGCGCTCGAGGTCGGCTTCGAGACCGGCACCGGTCGCGAGCAGGGCGCCCGGCGGCAGGTAATCAGTAAGCGTTGCCGTCGTGTCGTGGAACAGCGGCAGGTAGAACTCGATGCCCGGTGGGGCGATTCCCTCGCTGACCCCGCGGTAGATCTCCGAGCGTGTCGGGTCGCCCTCGAAACGCGTACGGTAGCGGCGCCTGAAGGCGCGCACGGCGTCGGGATCCAGCGGCGTTTCGCGCGCCGGCAGCAGGCGCACCGATTCGAGGGCGTCGAGCGAACGCTGCGTGTCGGGGTCGAAGCGGCGTATCGCCTCGATCTCATCGTCGAACAGGTCGATGCGCAGCGGGTGCGACGAGCCCATCGGGAACACGTCGAGCAGCGACCCACGCAGCGCGAACTCGCCCGGACCCGTCACCTGGCTGACCGCCGCGTAGCCGGATTCGACGAGGCGCGTGCGCAGCGGCACGAGCGCGAGGCGCTCGCCACGGGCCAGCCGGAAGCTGCGTCCGATGATGTACTGCGCGGGCGGCAGGCGACCGAGCAGCGTATCGGCGGCCACGAGCAGCACGCCATGGCGCGCATCCCGCAGGTCGGCGAGTGTCGCCAGGCGTTCCGAGGTGATGTCGGGATGCGGCGAGAAGCGGTCGTAGGGCAGCACCTCCCAGTCGAGGAGGGCGAGTATCGGCAGCCGCCCGTCGCTGTAGAAGCCGATCTCGGCGGCGCGACGTTCGAGCTCGCGCGCACTGGCGCAGACCACCACCAGCAGGCCGCGCGCGCGCGCCGCAGCCTCGGCCAGCGCCAGCGATGGCGCGCCGCCGTAGAGCTGGTGCCAGCGGACATGCCGGCACGACCCGTCGGGAATCAGCGGTTCAAGGATGTTCATCGTCGCCGCGAACGGCGACGCGCCGCCACGGAGCGCGGCAGCTTACCTGCATCGTGCCGGAATGGGGAGCGATCAGCCGCCGACGACGACGGCGTGGATTACGCGATCGTGCTCGAAGAATACCGAGAAGCCCGCGTAATCCCAGCGGGTGATCGGCGGCTGGCCGACCGCGGCGTGCTTGGCGTTCGGGGCGCCAAAGCGCTGCTCCACCGTACTCATCGTGGAGCCGCGGCTCGGCCGCTCGACGCTGGTCTGGCGCACCGCCACCTGGCCGTCGACCACGATCGTTTCCGCTGCGGCAACGCCGCCGAAGAGCAGCCCGGCCACGAGCCAGGGCACAGCGCGTGAGGACATGCGACACCTCCCAGGAGCAAGCAACGTGACTATAACACCGCACCCCGGCAGGGCAGCCGCGGCGCGCCGGGACCCGCCATTTATGTGAACTGCGTCATAATGCCGCGCAGCATGTTCCATCCCCTGTCCCTGTTCGTCGGCCTGCGCTACGTGCGCGCGCGCAGCCACAAGTTCTTCGTGTCCTTCATCACCTGGGTCTCGGTGATGGGGGTCTGCGTCGGTGTCGCGGCGCTGATCGTGATTCTCTCAGTGATGAACGGTTTCGAAGGCGAGTTGCGCGATCGCCTGCTCGCGCTGTCCGCCCACGCGCGGCTCCTGCCCGTCGGGGAGGAACCCGCCGACCTCGAGGCGCTCGCCGCCGCCGCGAGCGAGGTGCCGGGCGTTACCGGCGCGGCGCCCTATGTCGAAGTGCAGGCGCTCGCGCTGCGCTCGCCGGAGATGCTGCCGGTCGCTTTGCGAGGCATCGATCCGGCGCGGGAAGGGGCCGTGACCGACATCGCGCGGGCGGTGACGGTCGGCGCGCTCGCCGATCTCGCGCCGGGAACGAATCGGGTGATCCTGGGCTCGGTGGTGGCGCAGCGGCTCACCGCCGGCCCGGGCGATACGATCACGCTGCTGGTGCCCTCGATCGGCGCGGGCGGCGCCCCGGAGCCGCGACTGCGCGAGTTCGCCGTGGCCGGTCTGTTCGAGGTCGGTCTGCAGGACCATGACGGTACGCTGGTCCTTGCGGCATTCGACGACGTGCGTGCGGTGCTGCCGCGCGCCGGCAATCCCGGTTCCGTGCACCTGCGCTTCGACGATGCGCTCGCCGCGCCCGCGCGCGCCGCCGCGCTGCGCACGGCGTTCGCCGGGCAGGCCGAGGTGCGCGACTGGACCCAGGACCACGCCAACTACTTCCGTGCGATACGCATCGAGAAGACGATGATGTCGCTGATCCTGCTGCTGATCGTCGCGGTGGCAGCGTTCAACATCGTGGCCATGCTGGTGATGGTGGTGACCGACAAGCGCACCGACATCGCGATCCTGCGTACGCTCGGCACGGCGCCGCGGCGCGTGATGGGCGTATTCGCGACCCAGGGACTCGTGATCGGCTGGTTCGGCGTCATCGCCGGCATTGCGCTCGGCGTGCTGATCGCGCGCAACGTCACGCCGATCGTCGCGTTCCTCGAGCGCGCCTTCGGCTTCCAGATCATGGACGCCGACGTCTACTACATCACCCGCATCCCCTCGGTGCTCGAGTGGCACAACGTTGCGTGGATCGGCGGCGCGGCGTTCCTGCTGACCGCGCTGGCCACCGTTTATCCGGCATTGCGCGCGGCGCGCGTCGCGCCCGCCGAAGCGCTGCGTTACGAGTAGCCGATGACACGCTTCTACGAATGGTGGATCGGCACGCGCTACCTGTCCTCGACGCACCGGCGCGGTTTCGTGTCGATCGTTGCGCTGATTTCGGTGATCGGGCTGATGCTGGGGGTCGCCGTGCTGATCGTGGTGCTGTCGGTGATGAACGGCTTCGAGCGCGAGCTGCGCACGCGCATCCTCGCGGTCACCGCGCACGCGACGCTGATGGGTCTCGAGGGCACGCTCGACGACTGGCGCGAGGCGCGCGCCGTGGCCCTGGGCACCGAGGGGGTGCGCGCTGCCGTGCCCTATGTCGAGGCACAGTCGATGCTCGCCCACGGCAGCGTGATCACCGGCGCGCAGGTGCGGGGCATCGACCCGGACGAGGAGGGCAAGGCCGACGGCCTCGAGTCGCGCATGACGAGCGGCAGCCTCGGGGCGCTGTTGCCCGGCCGCTGGAACATCGTGCTGGGAGATGCGCTCGCCGCGGAACTTGGCGCGCAGGCCGGCGACACGCTGGTACTGATCGCCCCGGAGGGCTCGGCGACGCCGACCGGCGTGATGCCGCGCATGCGCCGCTTCACGGTCAGCGGCATATTCAGTTCCGGCATGTACGAGTTCGACCGCGGGCTCGCGCTCGTGAACCTGCAGGACGCCGCGCGGCTGTATCGGACCGGCGATGGCGTCACCGGGCTGCGCCTCGAGCTCGACGATGCGTTCGCCGCCCCGCGCATCGTGCGCGAGGTGGCGCTCGGCCTCGGCGGGGGCTTCTATGTCAGCGATTGGACCCGCAATCACGCGAATTTCTTCCGCTCGATCGAGATCACCAAGTCGCTGATGTTCGTGATCCTGCTGATGATCGTCGGCGTCGCGGCATTCAACATCGTCGCGACGCTGGTGATGATCGTCAAAGAGAAACAGACCGACATCGCGATCCTGCGTACCCTCGGTGCCGGACCGCGCAACGTGCTCGGTGCGTTCACGGTCCAGGGCGTGCTGATCGGGCTTGCGGGCACCGCGCTCGGCGCCGGCCTCGGCATGCTGGTCGCACGCAATCTCGAATCGCTGGTGCGCAGCCTGGAGCGCGCGCTCGGCACCCAGTTCCTCGATGCCCGGGTCTATTACATGAGCGATTTACCGGCTTACGTCGAATGGCAGGATGTGCTGCAGGTGTGTGGAGTCGCGTTCGCGCTGTGCGCGCTCGCGACGCTCTATCCGGCGTGGCGCGCCGCGCGCACCGCGCCGGCCGAGGCGCTGCGCCATGAGTGAGGCCGTCCTCGATGCGCGCGGCCTGCGGCGCGAGTTCAGGCAGGGCCCGGTGCTGCTCGAAGTGCTGCGCGGCGCGGACCTTGTGGTCGGTGTCGGCGAGCGCCTCGCGATCATCGGCGCCTCGGGCTCGGGCAAGACCACGCTGCTGCAGGTCATCGGCGGGCTCGACCGTCCGACGGCCGGCACGGTGCTGGTCGACGGCCGCGATATCCATGCGGTCGGTGAGCGGGAACGCGGCGAATTGCGCAATCGCGCGATCGGATTCGTGTACCAGTTCCATCACCTGCTGCCGGAGTTCTCGGCGCTCGAGAACGTGGCGATGCCGCTGCTCGTGCGGCGCGAACGGGTCGCCGTCGCACGCGAGCGTGCCGCCGCGCTGCTCGATCGCGTCGGGCTCGGGGCACGACTCACGCACCGTCCGCACCAGCTCTCCGGCGGCGAGCGCCAGCGCGCCGCGGTGGCGCGTGCGCTGGTGACCGAGCCGCGCCTCGTGCTGGCCGACGAGCCGACCGGCAATCTCGACGGCGCCAACGCCGAACAGGTCTTCCAGTTGATGCTCGAGCTGAATCGTGAGCGGGGCACGAGCCTCGTCGTCGTGACCCACGACCCGCGCCTGGCGGCCCGGATGGATCGCGTGCTGCGGCTCGAGGACGGGGTGCTGGTCCCGGCCTGAGGCCGCTCAGCGTCGAAACGGGCCGAACGGCCCCGTTTACCGTCTGGTGCGTGCCGGTCGCGCGCGATATTTCTGGCGCACGTGAATGCGCCAGAACAGCTCGAGCAGCGCCCAGCCGAGCAGCCCGCCGACCACGGCGCAGGCGAGGCAGCCGACCAGGAACGGTTTCCACAGCGGCCCGAGCCCGTATTGCAGCCAGGTCCACGAGAGCTCGAAGCGAAAGGGCTGCGGTATGTGGCCGAGCATCAGGGCGCCGACCCGATAGGCGAAGTAGTAGACCGGCACGAACGTAAACGGGTTGACCAGGAACACGGTCGCCACGAGTACCGGCGCATTGATCCGTGCGGTGATCGCCACGATCGCGGCGAGGATCAGGTGCACCGGCAGCGGCACGAAACCGATGGCGATGCCGGCGCCGAATGCCGCAGTGACCCCGCGCCGCTGCAGCGACCACAGTGCCGGATCCGCGATGCGCGTGCCGAACGGGCGCAGATACCAGTGGCTGCGGATCTGCTCCGGCGACGGCGTGAATCGGCGGATCATGTGGCGGGGCATGTGGCGCGCCACTCTAGCAGGGCGGGCGAGCCATGACACTCGCCGCCGCCGGTGCGTTCCTCGCCGGCGCATTGCTGGCGCTCGCCGTGCCCACGCCGTACCCGCCCCATGCTGCGCTGGCCGTGCTGCTGGCCGCACTTGGCGCCGCGCTGGCATGGCGGGCAGGGTGGCCGCTTGCCACTGTGCTTGCGGCGTGGCTGCTGGCGGGGCTTGTCTGCGCGGCGGTCACCACTTCGCTGCGGCTCGCCGAGCGCTGGCCGCAGTCGCGTAGCGGCGAACGCGTACTCGTCACCGCACGCGTTGCCTCGATCCCGGTCGACGAGGAATACGGTACCGCCTTCGACGCGCTCCTCACCCTCGATCCGCGGGCCGGCGGACAGCGCCTGCGCGCCCGCATCGTCTGGGTGCACCCGCAGCCCCGACCGCAGGTCGGCGAGCGATGGCAGCTCGCGGTGCGCCTGCGAGCGCCGCGCGCCGCCCTGAACCCGAACGGCCCCGACATGGAGCGTGTCTGGTTCCGGGATCGCGTCGGCGCGCTCGGCACGGTGCTGCCACGCAGCCCGCTCAACATCCGACTCGACCCCGGTCATGCGCCGCTCGATCGACTTCGCGCCCGCATCATGCGGCGCATCGCGGCCACCGTGGTCGATCGCGACGCGGCCGCATTGCTGGGCGCACTGGCGGTGGGCGTCACCGGCGACATGTCGCGCGAACAGTGGCGCGTGTTCAACGCCACCGGCACCACGCATCTCGTGGCCATCTCGGGGATGCACGTGACGCTGTTTGCGGTGATCGCGATGGCCGGCGCGCGGCGCGTGTGGCGGGTGGCGGGACGCTGGTGCACCCGGCTGCGGCGCGAGAGCTTCGCGGCGGCGCTCGGCATCGTCACGGCGGCCGGCTACTCGCTGCTCGCCGGTTTC
>Ga0116143_10002229_pt1 | contig 21553 bp, 22 predicted proteins | sample AD_UKC034_MetaG_FD_89745 | JGI IMG/M metagenome (GOLD analysis project Ga0116143, IMG submission 89745) | Active sludge microbial communities of municipal wastewater-treating anaerobic digesters from USA - AD_UKC034_MetaG | ecosystem: Engineered > Bioreactor > Anaerobic > Digestate | place: USA...
ACCAGCAGCATCATGAACGCGCCGGCCAGCCCGTAGCGAAGCACCAGCGCAAGACCGGATGCGGACGGCTCGCAACTTTCCGCCGCGGCCAAGCGGAAGGCGCGGCGGGCGCAGTCCAGCGAATCTCCGGGGATCCTCTCATGCTTTCTGAGAGCGAGCAGCGAACGCAGGGCAAAGCCCTGCTCGAAAAGAGCGCGGCAGTCCGGGCATTCCTGCGCGTGAGCGAGGCATTCCGGAGTGAGCTGTTCAGCGTCCAGCGTTTCCTTCCTGAATCTCGAGCATTTCATGGCATGTAATCCTTCAGTTCCTGCTGCAGAAGCCGCCGGGCATAAAACAGCCGCGAGCGCACGGTGCCGGGCGAACAGCGCAGCATTCTGGCGATTTCTTCATGCGGTATCCCTTCCATATCGTGCATGACCACCACCGTTCTGTGTTTCTCTGACAGCGTCTGCAGCGCTTTGTTCAATTTTTCGTGCAGCTCGGAGACGGAGGTCTCATAGCGGGGGCCCTGATGCGCCTGAAGCCGGACAAAGGCGGGGTCTTTTTCGATGGAATCGTCCATTTCGTTGAGGCTCAGCGCCGCACGGCGGTTCCGTTTTTTGCGGTAGTTGATGGTGTGGTTGACGGCAATGCGGTATATCCAGGTATAGAACGAGGCGGTTCCCCGGAAGCGCCGCAGGGACCGGTAGGCCTTGATGAACACATCCTGAAGGATGTCCTGCGCATCCTCGCGGTTGGAGGTCATCCCGTACACCAGCGCATAGATTTTCTCATGCCAGCGTCCGATCAGCTCCTCAAACGCCGCCGCATCGCCGTTCTGCGCACGGGCCACCAGCTCCGCATCCGGCGAGCCGGGCTCCTGCGCGGCATTGTCTTTTTCAGTTCCAACCATGGGGGGCATTATGCATAATATGCGAATGAACAGTCTAACAAAATTCATGCGGATGGGCATCGCCGCCGCGGCGATCGCCGCCCCGCGCGGCGCCGCGGAAGAGCAACCCTCTCCCAATTCCGTGTTCGTGCAGAACATGTACACCCGGCAGATGGCATCCGCCGCCGGTTCCAGCAATTTCCTTGTGCGGACCGGAATCTGGGCCGACCGCTCCGCGAAAAAGGTCAGTTTATGGGCCGAAGCCACTGGGATTGCCCCCGGCGAGCCGGTGGAGTTCTATGTCATATCACCCAGAAGCGGCCACGCCTATGAAGCGCTGGCCGTGTCTTTTGCAATGCCGGGCGAAGTGCACGCCGCCCTGGAGTTCATCGGCATGAAACCGGGTTCCGTGGTGGATTATGAAAGCCTCCGCATCTGGCCGAAAGGCGAACGAGTGTTCCTGACCTTCCAGTGGGAGCAGGATGAAGGCGTGCTGGTTCGCCGGCCCGCCGAACAGCTGCTGGTGGATGCGGACACCGGCGCCACGCTGCCGGAAAAGGGTTTCTGCTTCACGGGTTCCGCCGTCATGGACGGCGAGTATGCCGCCGACGCCGAGGAGCCCGGGAGCATCGCGTCCGACTTCAACGACCGCGCCACCGTGCTGGATGTGCCCTTCAAGAGGGATAAAAGCGGAGTATACCGGAGATTCTCCGCCAATCCCGACCTGCAGATTCCCCGCGGCAGGCTGGTGCAGATTGACATTGAACCGGAATACATGGACGGACGGCTGCGCATCGCGGACATCACGCTTTCGGTTTCCGCTCCTGAAGGCGCGGGGTGGAAAGACCTGATCTGCTCCGCCGGCTTATCCGGCGCACCGACCAGCACCACGCCCGAAGGGCTCATGGAATACCTCCAGGAACTGATCGAAAACGGGAGAACGCCCCATGTGGATCTGAGGTTTTCGCCGGATGTCCAGCTGGGCCATGCGGTTGAACTGTGCCGGTTTCTTGATCTGCTCTGCACGGACAACGGCATCCGCATGGAACCGCCCTCGAAGGGACAGCTTTTTTACAAGGCGTTTCTGCCGCAGCCCGAATTCCGGGCGCGTGAAGACCGGCCCAGCCAGCCGTGGGAAATTCATGCAGGCGGCACGAACGGGCTGAAACTCGTGCAGATCAGCGAGGAGTGGCCGGATGATCAGCCGAAACCCGATCTGAAAATCGCGGAGTTTTCCGCGGCGAATGCCGCCGGCGCTCTCGATATCATCCGCGAAAAAGGCGCGGGCATTCCCGTGGCGGTGATATTTGCCCCGGAGACCGCGCCGTACGGCGAACTGGTGAGCCTGGCCGGCGCGCTGCGCGAGCCGTTCCCGACCGTGTACATCTTCAGCGGAAGCCCGGAAGACTGACCGCAGCTCAGGGAACCGGGAATTTCGCGGTCAGCTCGATGACTTTCTTCTTGAGCAGGGCCAGCGCCTTGGGATGCTCGGCCTTTCCCAGCGCCTCCGCGATCAGTCCGGCAATGGCGGACATTTCGCCCTCCTTCATTCCGCGAGTCGTCACGGCCGGAGTCCCGATCCGTATGCCGGAAGTCACGAACGGACTCCTGGCATCAAACGGAATGGCGTTTTTGTTCACGGTGATGGCGGCCTTGTCCAGCGCGTCCGCGGCGTCCTTTCCCGTCATGTTCACGGGCGTCAGATCCACCAGCATCAGGTGATTGTCCGTGCCGCCCGACACAATGCGCACGCCTTGAGCGCGCAGCGCATCGGCCAGCGCATGGGCATTGCGGACAATCTGTTTTGCGTATTCCTTGAATTCCGGCTGCAGCGCCTCGTGGAAACAAACCGCCTTGGCCGCGATCACGTGCATCAGGGGGCCGCCCTGCACGCCGGGGAATATCTGGCGGTCAATATCCTGCGCGAAGCGCGACTGGCACAGGATCATGCCGCCGCGCGGTCCGCGCAGTGTCTTGTGCGTGGTGGTGGTCACAAATTCCGCATAGGGGACGGGGCTGGGATGGCATCCCCCGGCCACGAGGCCGGCGAAGTGCGCCATGTCCACCATCAGGTAGGCGCCGACGCTGTCGGCGATCCGGCGCATCCGCTTGAAATCTATGATTCGCGAATAGGCGCTGGCTCCGGCGCAGATCAGCCGCGGCTTGTGCTCCGCGGCCAGACGCTCCACTTCGTCGTAGTCAATCATTTCGGTTTCGCGGTCCACTCCGTAGTGAACGCAGTTGAAGAACCGGCCCGAGAAATTCACGCTGTGCCCGTGCGTCAGATGGCCGCCATGGGCAAGGCTCATGGCCAGGATGGTGTCTCCGGGCTTGAGCACCGAAAAATAGACGGCCATGTTGGCCTGGCTTCCGCTGTGCGGCTGCACGTTGACATGCTCGGCGCCGAAAAGCTCCTTCGCCCGGTCCTGGGCCAGCCGCTCGGCCTCATCCACGAATTCGCACCCGTGATACCACCGCTTGCCGGGATAGCCTTCGGCATACTTGTTGGTCATGACGGAGCCGGCCGCCTCGCGCACTGCGCGGCTGACATAGTTCTCCGAGGCAATCAGCTCCAGGTTTTCCTTCTGACGGCGCGTCTCCGAAACAATCAGCGAGCAGATTTCCGGATCGGAGTCATACAGGGCGACCGGATCGGTCAGCGTGGCCATGTAGCCGGTGATCTTCTGAACCCGGCGCTCGTGGCGGCCGCCTTCAAACTCGGCCGCGAACCAGGCATCGAGGATCGCATCCATTTCGTCAAGAGGCGTGACGGAAGCGCCCATCGCCAGAATGTTGGCGTTGTTGTGCTTGCGGGCCATTTCCGCCAGATGCGGCGTGCCGCAGAGCGCGGCGCGCACCCGCGGAAACTTGTTGGCCGTGATGCTGACTCCGATGCCGGAGGTGCAGATGACAATGCCCTGCTTGGCCTCGCCGCAGGAAACGCGCCGGGCGACCTCGGCCGCATAATCGGGATAGTCCACGGATTCGCGGCTCCAGCATCCGACATCAATGACCTTGATTTTCCGGGCTTCCAGGTACTGCTTGACATGTTCCTTGGCTTCAAAGCCTCCGTGGTCAGAGCCAATTGCTATTTTCATTTTCCGGTCCTTTCAAAATTCCGCGCCATGAAGAGTATCAGGTCGGCCACTGCAGAGTCCACCTCATCCCTCGTTTTTCGATACACGGTTTTCGCCCCGCCCGCCGGGTCCATTACATCGCGGACGCAGCCCTCCGTTCCGAATTCATGCATCCGGAAGACCTTGCCGCGCGCGGCGGGAAACTGATTCAGCAATTCCCGCCGGTGGCCTTCCGTCATGGCCACAATCAGGGCGGCGGATTCCACCATCTCCGCCGTCACCTGCCGGCTGCGGTGGGGGCGGATATCAATATTAAGTTCCTGCATCACGTCAATGGCATTTTCAAACGCGGAGGCGCCATCCACGGCATAGATGCCGCACGATTCAACCGCCCAGCCTGAGTTCTCGCCCAGCCGCGCGCGCAGCAGGAATTCGGCCATCGGGCTGCGGCAGGTGTTGCCGGTGCAGACGAACAGAATCCGTTTCTCTGCCGGCCCGGACACCAGGGCCGCGGCGATTTCCGCTCCGGGGATGGCCCCTTCGCGCAGGATGCGCGGCTCCTCTCCCGTAACATCAACCACCGTACTGGGATTCTGGCCGCGGGCGGGGCCGGCATCCAGCACCAGGTCCGCGTGGTCACCCAGCGCGGCCAGCGCTTCGGCCGCCGTTACGGCATCCTTCTGCCCGCTCAAATTGGCGCTGGTCACGGCCAGCACGCATCCGCAGGCATCCAGCAGCGCCAGCGGAACAGGATGATCCGGCACCCGATAACCGCATGTGCCGCCGTTCTGCGGGAGCACCAGCGTCAGCGGGCCGGGCCAGAAACGGTTTGCAAGCCGGCGGGCCGCGGCATTCAGCCGGCCGCCGGCCGCTTCCACATCTTCGATGCCGCGCGCCAGGCGCGCCACCGGCTTGCCGCTGTCGCGCCCCTTGGCTTCGTACAGGCGATTCTCCGCCCCCGGCACGGGCGGCATGGCCGCCACGCCGTACACGGTCTCGGTCGGAAGAATCACCAGGCCGCCGGCGCGCAGCACACGCACCGCTTCGTCAATCACACCCGAAGGAATGTCCGCCGGATCAGTTCTATGGATTTGTGGAGTCTTCACGAAATTTTATTTTAAGCACGCGCAGGCCCTGCAGCAGATCGCAGGCCCGGCGAAGCGCAGGATCATTTTTCAGCCGCGGGTGAATCTCTTCCTCCGCCTGGTCTGTCGCTCCGCTGGGGCGGCCTTCAACAACGATATCAGGCGTCAACCCCTCGTTGGCGCGGTACTCCCGGCCGTCCGGAAATTTCAGGATGCGGGAGGCCACAAGCATGGCATGGCTTCCGTTGAGTTCCAGCACCTCGCGCAGAAGAAAGTCACCGGCCGTGCGGCGGCCAAGAATCATAGTTCCGGTTTCGGAGCTCTGCAAACCCGCCGCCAGCAGTTCGGCACCGCCGGCTGTGGTTTCGTCAACCAGCACCATGGTCGGCAGTGTGCGAGGGGAAGCCCCCTCGGACAGGCAGATTTCCGGATCTCCGGACAGAGGCACCATGCGGAAAAGCTCTCTTTCAGAGGGAAAGAACTGGCTGAGTATCCGGCAGGTTTCTTCACGCGATGCGCCGGCGGCCGACCGCAGATCCAGCACCACGCCATAGACTCCGGAAGTTTTCCATTCCTGCAGAATTGGTCTCAGGGCATCTGCTGTTCCCGGATGGCATCCGTAGAGTTTGATGTATCCTGTTTCGGGGGAAATTTTTTCGGAGGCCGCAACCGGCGGGATGGGTGCTGCGATTCGCGGCAGAACGATTTCATGCTCCGTGCTGCCCTCCCGGCGCACCGTCAGGCGGGCCTCTTCACTGGTATTACCCGCAAGCAGCCGCCAGACCTCCTCCTCCGGAAGCCCCCGGATGCCCTGCCCGTCCACCAGTTCAAGGACGTCGCCGGGACGGCACGGTTCAGGAGCCGGTGCGGCAATTGCGAAGGATCCATTGGTCACCATAAAATGAAGGCCGGGCATGCCCCACTGCCCCCTCGCTTCCTGTTCCCGGCAAGAAAGGTCCTCCGGGCCCAGCAGAACGCCCCCGGGGTCGGCCGCATGCACCAGGTTTGAGAGCATGCCGGCCTCCAGCCTTTCAGGCCCGGCAATAACACCCCGCTCATGGAGCAGATCCATGGCCCGCACCAGGGTTTGTACTGCCGTGGCAGGAGCTTCTTCGCCGCATGCAGAAGCGGCGGCAGCCGCGCACAGGATTCCCGTCAGGATGGTTCGCTTCAAGTCCTTCATTTTTTCCCGCCTTCAGGGTCAAGTGCAAGATGAATGCTTTTAATGCAGCCGGCGCCGAAACGGGCCTTCAGTTTTTCCATGATCTGCTTCCGGCCATAGCGTGACAGTTCGCTGAGCCATGCGGAATGATCCACATAAACCGTCAGCACATCGTGATCCAGTTTCCCGGGCCGGGTATGGTCCGCGAGCTGAGGACCCACGAGCCGGGGCCACTCTTCCTGCATGGCCGCTTCGTGCAGCCGGCCGTGCATCCCGATTTTCTTCATCACGTCGGGAACCACTTCCGCCAGCGGATGCACTTCAAACGGCGGGGGCGGGGCGGGCACATCCGTGGCAAACCGCTCCTTCTGCAAAGCCCATGCGCCCCTGTCAAAATGCAACTTTCGCCCTGTGGTCATAACATCAACGGAAAGAGTGAGTCGTAAGCAGCCAAAGAGGTTCAGGTTTGCTTTTTGGGGGTAATCCCATGGCGGATCAACCAGTCCACAGTAGCGTGATCCCAGCCCACATCACGGCCGGCGCGCTCGCTTTCATACCATTTATGCGCAAGGATATCCTGCTTTCTGCGTTCCCAATCCTTGACAAGTCGCGTCTGCCTGACCCACTGCTCTGGATCGCCGTGACCGGAACCTGAATCTTGTGCGCTCATATTACCAACACCTGACTTTGACTGAACATCAAATCATAAACGCGCCCCCCCTGCCGGATCAAGCGTTTAACTTGAAATTTTTTGTCTTCAGTCTGGACGATCTGCGGGCTTTAGTCTAGTTTGTGCCCGCAAACGCAGGTGAAAGGACATACTCACAGATGAAGAAACGTACAGTTCGGTTTTTCGCATTCGCCATCATTTCCTCATGTGCTTTGCTTCCGGCCCGGGCCCAGCTTTATGCCGGGCGGGTGGTGGATCCGCTGGACCAAGATTTCAGCATCACACTCAAGCCGGGACTGATCACCTCGGTCAGCGGTTATGTCAAGGAAACCAAGCGGGCCTATACGGATATTCCCGGCTACACGCAGGATTACGGGCGATTTCTTCAGAACTACGATCTGGAGGAGCTGGGTTTTGACGAGAGTTACGGCGCGCTCGGACTCGGCATCGAAAAACGCTGGCGTTTCGTCACCTTCCTTCTAGATGTATCCTATTTCGAAGCTTCCGCCACAGCCACCGCCAAGGATGAGCCATTCGCCATCGGTGTTGAAGAGGTGAAATTTGAAGGAAAGAGCTACGACTATATGTTCATCCCACAGGGCAGCAGCGCCGATGTGGATCTGCAGGCCGGTTCAGCCGAACTCGGCCTGCTTCTGACGCCCTTCTGCATCAGCACTGAGGAAGGCTTCGATTTCTCACCATGGCTTCGGGCCGGCCTGCTGGCCATGGGCGGAAGCTACACCATTGACGCGGGCCCGGCGCAGGGGGTCCGAACGTACGAATACCACCCTTATCCGTATGTCATCGGCGGCACCGGAGAAGGCTGGGCCGGCATCGTCATTCCTGAATTCGGCATTGGCGGCGAAATGCGCATCTGGCTCAATCCCGAAGGAACCAAAATTGTATGCCAGGGCAACTACATGATGCTCGAATGGGCCGGCCGGAGCAGCAGCCTCGGCGCGGATTCCCGCAACGACAAGGACATTGATCTCTCCTACAAATCCATTGACCTGACCGTGATGCTTGAGCACCCGCTGTCAGAAGGGGTTGATCTGCTTCTCGGGGCCACCTTCCGGCACCTGGAAACCGACGCCACGATCGAGGCCCGGCATAAATCCGCCGAGGAGCAGGACGCTGCGCGCGAGAAATATGACAAGGAAGCCAGCATTGAAATGAACACCTTCTACCTTCTGGCCGGGCTTCGGTTCTAGATTGCGCCTCCTGTCAGGAAGGCCCGAATTCGAAACTGTTTTGCGTTGCCCGCCTTCACGGAATACAGTACAAAGCGGGCGTTGCTATGGAGTGGAGTAACCGTAAACATAAGGAGAAAATCATGGAAAGATTCCACCGGATAGTCCCCGTTCTGGCCGCCGCCCTGGCCCTGTGTGCACATTGCGCATTGGGCTCCGGCTTTGCAATCGTCGAACAAAGCGCCAGCGGCATCGGCTCCGCCTTTTCCGGCGCGGGCACTTCCATCGGCGACGCCAGCACCATTTATTTCAATCCGGCCGGCATGAGCCGCGTGCCGGAAGCGAACTGACACTTGGCGGGCACATGATCATGCCCACGTTCGAGTTCGACAACAGCGGATCGGTCATCCTGCCCGCGGGCGTTCCTGTTTCCGGCGGTGACGGAGGCAACGGCGGCGTGGCCGCGTTTGTTCCCAACGCCTATTACAAGGCCGATCTCTGCGAGAAAACCGCATGGGGTATCGGCATCACAGCTCCCTACGGACTGCCACCGAGTACAACAAATCCTGGGTCGGCCGCTACCACGCCATCAAGACTGAACTGGTGAACATGAACGTCAACCCCAGTGTGTCTTATAAAATATCGGACAAGATTGCCGTCGGCGCAGGGGTCAGCGCTTCGTATGTTGAAGCCGACCTGACCAGCGCTATTGATTTCGGCACGATTCTTGGAGTGGCGCCCCAGGCGCTGGACGGACGAGCAAGGGTGGAGGGCGATGACTGGGCCGCCGGATACAACGCGGGGGTGCTGATCACTCCGCGTCCCGAATGTGCGCTGAGCCTGAGCTATCGCTCAAAGATTGAGCATAAACTCGAAGGCGATGCGTCCTTCCAGGTCCCCGGGCCCGCCCGGGCGCTGCAGGCCATGGGCATGTTTGTCGACACCGACGGCGAAGCTGAATTGACCCTGCCTCAGTCCGCGTCGCTGGGCATGGCCCACACCTTTGCAGAAAAGGTCACCGTAATGGCCGACCTCACATGGACCGGCTGGGGCGATTTCGACGAACTGCGCGTCAAGTACGGCTCCAGCCAGCCGGACAGCGTGACGGACGAGAGCTGGGACGACACCTGGCGCTACTCGCTGGGCCTGCAGTACCAGCAGACGGACAAGCTGGCCCTGCGCATCGGCGGCGCCTATGACGAAACCCCCGTGCCCGATGCCAATCACCGCACGCCGCGCATTCCGGATGCCGACCGCATCTGGCTGTCGCTCGGCGCCGGCTATCAGGTCAGTGAAAACCTGAGCGTTGATGTGGGCTATACGCACCTGTTCATCAATGATTCCCGCGTCCAGCAGATGGGCGCCACAGGCGACTATCTGAACGGCTCCTATGAGGGATCGGTGGACATTGCCAGCATTCAGGCAAACTGGAAATTCTAGCCGGGCGATGAACTGTTCCGTGTGAAACGGGAGCGGGCAGCGAAGCTGTCCGCTCCCTTCTTTTTCGGAGTTCGCCATGAAATACATTTTAGCACTGGATCAGGGAACGACCAGCTCACGGGCCATCCTGTTCAACCGCGAAACCGAGGGCCTTTCGGCAGGGCAGCAGGAGTTTGACCAGATTTTCCCTCAGTCGGGCTGGGTCGAGCACCGGCCGGAGGACATCTGGAATTCCCAGAAGGATGCAGCGGTTCAGGCGCTGAAAACGGGCCGGGTGAAAACCGACGACATCACCGCCGTGGGAATCACCAATCAGCGGGAAACCACGCTCGTATGGGACCGCAAAACCGGGCGGCCAGTATGCAACGCCATCGTGTGGCAGGATCGCCGCACGGCAGAGCTGTGCGAGAGGCTGAAGGCTGACGGCGCCGAGGACCTGTTCCGCGGCAAATGCGGCCTCCCGCTGGACCCCTACTTCTCAGGGACAAAGATCAAATGGATTCTCAATCATGTCCCGGATGCCGCCGCCCGGGCGGCCAGGGGGAAGCTGGCCTTTGGCACAGTGGACACCTGGCTGCTGTGGAAGCTGACGGAGGGCAGAATTCATGCCACCGACGCTTCCAACGCCGCGCGCACGCTCCTCTTCAACATTCACTCGGGAACGTGGGATGAGGAACTTCTGAACCTGCTGGGCGTGCCGGCATCCATGCTTCCAGAGGTGCGGGATTCCAGCGGCATGTTCGGGGAAATTACCGGCATGCCCGAATTGAAGGGGGTGCCCGTGACCGGCATGGCCGGCGATCAGCAGGCCGCCCTGTTCGGCCAGTGCTGTTTTCAGCCGGGAATGGCCAAAAACACCTACGGCACCGGATGCTTCCTGCTGATGTTTACCGGACAGGACGCGATTTCCTCCCGGAGCAGACTGCTGACCACTGTCGCCTGGCAAAAGGCAGGAAAACTGCACTACGCGCTTGAGGGAAGCATCTTCATCGCGGGCGCGGCCGTGCAGTGGCTGCGCGATCAGCTCGGATTGATTAAAACGGCAGCGGACATAGAACCACTGGCCGCCCGGGTCCCGGACAGCGGGGGAATATTCTTTGTCCCGGCCTTCACGGGACTGGGTGCACCGCACTGGGACCCCTATGCAAGAGGAACCATCGTCGGCCTGTCCCGCGGCACATCGGCCGCCCACCTCGCCCGGGCCACACTGGAGGCGATCGCATTCCAGACACTGGAAGTGGTTCGGGCCATGCAGGCCGATGCACAAACAGGACTGCGCGAAATGCGCGCTGACGGCGGCGCCAGCCGCAACAATCTGCTGATGCAGATTCAGGCGGATCTTCTGCAGCAGAGGGTTGTGCGTCCGGTCATGAGCGAGACCACAGCCCTCGGGGCAGCCGCGCTGGCGGGCATTGCTTCCGGTTTCTGGACATCGGAAAAGGATGTCGAAAAACACTGGCGGGCCGATCGCGTCTTCGCCCCGGCTGCGGCGGATAAACTTGTACACGAAAAGTTCCTGCAGTGGGAGGAAGCCGTCCGCCGGGCGGGCGGATGGATTAAACATTGACCGCATGGAATGCGTCATTAGACTGTCTGGCGGAGAAAAAGGAGCAATTTATGAATGGGGCTGCATTTGTCGCGGGCATGTTTATTCTGCTGGGCACAGTGATTCTGCTGGCCAGCCTGATCCGCACCCAGCTGCTGTTTGAAGCGATTCCGCTCATTCTGTCCAAGAGCCGGGCGCCGGTGGTCCGCATGCTCCGGCTGTACCGGCACCTGCTGCTGTTCATCATCCTGGGTTATCTGGTCGTGATTGCCGGACTGGCCGGTGAACTCTGGAATCTGAGCACAGCAGTTTCCGGTGCCGTTTTTTTCTTCTTTTCCGTATATGCCCTGCTGTGCAGCCGGCTCCAGTCCACGCTGTTCAAGGAGCTGGAAAAAACTCTTCACGGGCTTCTGCCCATATGCGCGGCCTGCAAGAAAATCCGCACGGAGGCACACAAGGATGAGCCCGTGTGGGTGCCTATAGAAGTGTATATCAGTGAACGCACGGACGCGCAGTTCACCCATGGCTACTGCCCGGAATGCGCGGAAAGCATGCTGTCCGAATTCCGCAGCGGGAAAAAGTCGAAAAAATCTACTCCCGCCACTGAGTGATGCGGTCCCATGCAAGGTCGCGCAGCCGCTTCAAAACAGCCGGATATTTTTCCTCGATATCAGACAGATACCATTCCAGCAGATCAACGTCTCCGCAGGCCTCCACCCGAAAAGTGCGTTTTTTCTGGGGGCTGACCGGACCAATCTCGCCAATGATGCTGCCCATGCCGACGGTTTCCAGCACGGCGCCGTCCTGACCGAGAATATTCACACATCCGTCCGCAATCAGCGCGAAACTGCTTCCAGACTTCTGATCCTTCTCATACACGGCAGTTCCCGCCCCGCAGTGCCGCGTTGTCGCCCGCATCAGCAGCCCCCCCTGCTCACTCTCGCTGAGTTCGGAAAATAAATCACACGCCATCATTGCGCTAACCGCAGCGTCAAATTCCATTTTTCACCTCGTTTCCACTCACGCTTTTTTCGTGTACTCCTCACACTGATCCGGCAATATAACCGCTCAGATGCAGTGAGGCAATGAATTGAATATGAACTTTCTTGATCTCGCAAACCGGCGTCACAGCCTGAGGAAATACGCAGCCACCCCGGTCCCGCGGGCCATCCTCGACCGCTGCCTGGAAGCAGCCCGGCTGGCGCCCTCGGCCTGCAACTCGCAGCCGTGGCACTTCATTGTTGCCGATCGCGAGCCCCTGCGGACACAGCTGGCGGCGGCTGCGTTTTCAGGGCTTTATTCCATGAACGCTTTTGCAAAGTCGGCACCGGTGCTGATTGTCGCCATCCGAACTTCTTCTCGCGCATCCGCCGCGATCGGGGGCGCCGTGCGGGGTATCCAGTATGGACTGATTGATGTGGCCATCGCCTGCGAGCATATCGTGCTGCAGGCGGCGGAAGACGGAGTCGGGAGCTGCTGGCTGGGCTGGTTCAATGAGAAGGCCGTCAGGAAACTGCTGGGCATTTCCCGGACAAACCGGGTGGACACCATCATCAGCCTTGGATATCCGGCCGAGGAAACCGGCCGGCCAAAAATCCGCAGGGAACTGGATGCCATCCGCACATTTAATCCCGAGCCCTGACCGGCTTGTCAGCTATGGAGAAATGGCCGTGGTGTTCTGCTGTTCAGCTTCCGAGATCGGCGGCAAAGACCGGATATCGGCTTTGAGCTGTTCCACGGGCCTGTGCAGCAGATCTTCCCGCGCGGCAGGATCGTTTCGAACAGCTTTAACGGTCCATGATACCTCGCAATCCTGATCCGCACCAATAACAAAACGGTTTCCAGCCGCCTTCTGCTTCACATAGCAAACAGCAGCAACACCCACCGGCGTGAAACTGTAGACTTCAGATCCCGCCAGATTCAGTGCCGAATAATACGCCGGCAGCTCGACAACTGCTGTTCCTCCGATCACCTGCGCGTTTCCGGCATATACATTCCACACCTTCGGACCTTCGACCGAATAATGTCGAAGCACCCTGTTTTCGGGATCCAGCGGGTGATCAATGGTGAACGCCTTGACACTCCAGGCTCCCGATCCAAAGGTGGACCGGTACATCAAACCTGTTCCCCCGTCTAGGTAAAGCGAGCCCCTGATTTGCGCACTGTCATCTGTGTCGTTTACCACACCGGAGCCCATCGCAATCCGATTCCGGCCGGCCCAGCATTTGGCCGCATATCCAATTGAGATATTGGTCTGCACGGCATAACTGTCGCGGCCAATGGCCACCGCATACTCACGGCCATGAGAAAAATGGCCGATGGAAATTCCACTGTTTTTGGCGTTTGCTCCACGCCCCATTGCGGCGCCCCAGCTTGATCCATCCGCTTCAAACCCAATGGCCGCCCCGCTCTGGAAGCTGTTTGCCGCCTGGCCCACGGAGGCCCCGGAAGAAGATCCGTTTGCCGTACGGCCAAGGGCTGTCCCCACATAAGCTCCAAAGGCCATATACCCCAGGGCCGTCCCGTTCACCGCTGCATTTGCTCTGTCTCCCACAGCCAGACCGCCCCCGGCGACATTGGCTGTATTGCCAATAGCAATATTAGCCCCCGAACTACCTATAACAATCCCGGTTACTGAGCTCACATTGATGACAAGGGCTCCCGTCATCTCATCGCCAATCTTTGAAACCCTTGCCGTTTCTATATTCAGTATTCTGATTTCGACATCATTGCTGGAAGACGCCCAGGAGGGATCGGTTTCTGTGTATGTGTAAAGCGGCGTGCCGGTGGCATAACCGGCCTTCTCCGCAATCCAGACGGGATCAGCTTCCGCGTATACCGGCATCCCGGTCGCATAGGCGGCCTTCTCTGCCGTCCAGACGGGGTCGGTTTCTGCGAAAACATAAAGAGGCGTACCCGTGGCATAGGCTTCGCGTTCGGCTGTCCAGACGGGATCAGCTTCCGCATATACGGGCGAACCCGTGGCATAGGCCCCCTTCTCCGAAAGCCATACAGGGTCTTCTTCGACCATTAGCTCCTGCCAAGGGCCCGTTCCCGCCGTGCTCCGATAATAGATATTGGTGCCGCCGTCAAGATACAGCGTCCCGCGAACAGCCGCCGTGTGATCCACCTCGTTGGTCACATTGTGTCCAATGGCTATTCGCTCTTCTCCGCCCTCCGCACTGGCCGAGTTCCCAATGGCAATGCCGGACCCCTCGCTCAGAATAAGAATGCCTTCACCCGCCCCGGCATTGATGGTCAGCGGACCGGTCATCGTGTCTCCGGCCTTGCTTACCGCCGTCAGGGCATGTGCCACCGCCGCGATCTCCTCGCGCGGAGAAAGAACCGTGCCCCCGATTTCCACCTCAAGGAAACAGCTGCTTCCCTTCAGGGCCGCGAGCAATGAGCCCGCCACCGTATTTGACAGGCCAATGGCCGTGGAATAGAGGCCATCCACCACGCTCACCGTCTGCGTCTCGCCGTACAGCTCGATCCCGGCGGACACCTCGTCGAAAAGGCGGAAAATAATCTGACGTGACCCGTTGACGAGATTGGTCCCCTCGATCAGCCGGCCCTGATAATTGACTCGTTCGGGCGGCTGCAGGGCAAAACCCATCGTCGCTGCGAGATACAGCACTGTCGAAACGAGAGCGTTTTTCAGCTTGGCGGTAATAATAACCTCGCTTTCTTAAAACATGAATTCCTGCCAGATTAAACTACACGGGGCCACAAGATCTGTTCAATGCCCGCCGTGCGCAGAAGTCTTTGTATCGCCGCACGGGGATCGGGAGACTTTGTCACTGCGCGAACCACCGCGAAGTTTTGCGCGCCGTGCGCAAGCACATCGGGCAGATTCTCCGGCGTGATGCCGCCAATGGCGACCGCAGGCAGACTGACCGCCTGCAGAATTTTTCGCAAGCCCTCCAGCCCCACCGCGGGATCCGGAATCTCCTTTGTTGGCGTCGGGAAAACGGGGCCCACGCCGATGTAGTCCGGATTCTGCATGACGGCGGCACAGGCCTGGCCGAGATTGTGGGTTGAAAGGCCGAATATCTTCCCCTCCGCAGGCCAGCGCGCACGCGCCTCCTGCAGCGGCATGTCGTCCTGACCCAGATGCACGCCGTCGGCATCCGCCGCCCGCGCGATATCCACGCGGTCATTGACGATAAAGAGTGTTTCTGAGTTCTGCGTGATCGCACGGATTTTTACGGCCATGTCAAGAAAAGCAGCATCGGATGCTTTTTTCATCCGGAGCTGCAGCATCCGCACCCCGCAGTCCACGGCGGCACGCGCGCATTCCTCGTATCCGGCCAGCGGATCCGTCATCACCAGATAGAGTCCAAACGGCTTCATGTTACCCTGTATACACCGCATCCCAGTTCTTGAAAACCGGCTCGATTTTTTTTGCCTGGAGCATATCGCAGATTTCCATCACGCTGCGCCTGTCACTGACCTCAAACTGCCCGCGATCTTCCGCGGGCGCGCCGGCGTATCCGCCCACCGTGGTGCGGCTTGCGGCACTCATGCGGGAAATGCCGACACCCGCCATTCCGTCACGGAACGATGGCTTTTCGCGCGTAGAAAGCACCAGAGGCACATCCGGCATCACGATACGAAATGCAAAGACAATCTGAGCCAGCAGGCGGTCCTCCACCGGATGCGCAGGCTGGAATCCGCCCTCCTGCGGCCGGATGCGGGGAAATGAAATCGCAATGCCCGAACGCCAGTATTTTTTTCGAAGTTCCTCCGCGTGCAGATAAAGGGCTATTGAATCCACGACCGGATCAGACAATCCCAGCAGAACGCCCATCCCCACAGTTCTCATCCCCGCCTCCAGCACGTGCGCGGGAGCGGACACCCGGCCGGCGAAATCCTTCTTTGGCCCCCACCGGTGCATCATATCATAGACGACAGGATGATAGGTTTCCTGGTAGAGGGTCACCCCCACGCAGCCGGCGAGGTTCAACTTCCGGTATTCATCCACCGTCATGGGAAACGCCTCAACCTGAACCTGGGGGAAAAGTTCCGACGCCATCCGTACACATGCCTGCACATATTCAAAGTCCGCCTGCGGCGTGCGCTCTCCGGTCAGCAGCAGAATTTCCTCAAAACCCTCCCGCTTCAAGGCATCCAGCTCGCGCGCGACTGCATCAAACGGGAGTTTCCGCCGCGGCTGCTTGCGGTCGGAAGCATATCCGCAGTAGACACACCCGCTGGAGCAGTAGTTAGACAGATAAAGAGGTGCATAGAGCGACACCGTGTTCCCGAAATGCCGGGCTGTCAGACTCTTCGCGCGCGCGGCCATCTGCTCGAGGTGAGCCCGCGCCTGAGGCTGAAGCATAAGCGCCAGTTCCCTCGGCCCGGGCCGCTGCGCGCCCATCGCAGAAAAGATCTGCCGATTATCGGCCCGGCTCGCGGCCGTATTGATTGCCTGCGCCAGACTCCAGTATTGTGACGGGTTATCCATCAGCCGAGAAATAAAGTCAGGGGGCTGGTTGCAGCCGCCGTTGTACTGCGCGCCATCAGGCCGGCTTCATATGCTGCGGAACCCGCCTGAACGGCGGCAGCGAAAGCCTGCGCCATCGCGGACGGATTCCCCGCTGCGGCGATCGCGCTGTTGACAAGCACAGCCGCGCAGCCGGCCTCCATTGCTGCGGCCGCTTCAGACGGGGCACGAAGTCCGGCATCCACAATCACAGGAACATTGCTGTTGTTAATGATGATATCGAGCAGCCCGCCGGCGGCGATGCCGTTGCCGCTTCCAATGGTCGAACCCAGCGGCATCACCGAGGCGCAGCCCGCCTCCTCCAGCCGCTTGGCGAGCACCGGATCGGGGGGCATGTAAGGCATTACAATAAAACCGTCAGCCGCAAGAATCTTTGCGGCCTCATAGGTTTCAATGGGATCTGGGAGCAGATGATGCGGATTGGGATGAATCTCCACCTTGATCAGCCGGCTCCCGCAGAGTTCCCGGGCAAGGCGGGCCGCCTTCACGGCTTCAGCGGCATCCCGCGCGCCGGAAGTGTTGGGCATAAGCGTGATGTTCTTCAGCGTCATCAGCGGCCCGAGCAGGTCATCGGACGGCCGCTCGCGGTTGAACCGGCGCAGTGCCACGGTTACAATCTGCGCGCCGGATGCCTTCACGGCCTCCAGCATCACCGCGGAGCTGGAAAATTTTCCCGTCCCCAGCAGCAGGCGGGACTGGAATTCAAGATCGCCAAGTACAAGCGGCTTCATGATCATCCCCCTGCGGCGAATGTGAGAATTTCAATCCGGTCGCCCGCCCGAAGGGTAACGGCCTGGCGTTCAGCGGCGGAAATCACCGTCCCGTTCACCATCACGGCCACGCGTTTCGGGCTTGCGCCCATCTGCACCAGCAGATCAGGGAGCGATGATCCGGAGGACTCGATTTCTTCGCCGTTCACAACAAGTTTCATCATCTGCTCTTTCAAACTTGGATACGCCGGAGGGAACAAAGGCGGCCATCTCCCTTCGCCGGCATGATCCGGATCAGGTACCGCGGGTATGATCTCAGCCCCCTTTCGGGGGCACCCCGGCAACCGTTTAGAAAGATAAGGGGTTGGCGGATCAAAGTCAAACCCGGCGCGAAGGCATAAATATCTGCTTGCCCGCAAAGCGGACATGATAGAATCTGATGAAAACACATCAGGGATGGCGGTCATGAACAGTGGCGATAAAATCGAGCAGGCGGCAATACCGATGCGGCATATCGGGCCGTTAAAAATGTCCGGACCCGCGGTCGAGGGAGAGTTCATGCTTCCGCTGGCGACGTATGAAAGCCCCCTGTGGCCTTCAGTCGGCCGCGGAGCGCGCGTTTCCATGCAAACCCCAGGACTATGTGCGGTCATCACGGATGACCGCATGAGCCGTTCGGTGCTGGTTCAGGCAGCCACCGCAGTGGAAGCATGGAAGATTGCCTCCGCCCTGCAGGGCCGGCACGCCGAAATCGCCGCGGCGGCGGAGTCTTCCAGCCGATTCGCCAAATTCCTGGATCTGCATCATCAGGTGGTCGGCAACCTTCTTTATCTGCGTCTGGAAATGCAAACCGGCGACGCCGCCGGACACAACATGGTGACCAATGCCGCCGAGGCGTTCCTCAACTGGATTCTCCAGCAGTATCCGCAGCTGAAGTACGTATCCATCTCGGCCAACTTCTGCACGGACAAGAAGGCGACAGCCGTGAACGGGATTCTGGGCCGGGGACGAGGGGTCATCTGCGAGACGGTGATTCCCCGCGAAGTGTGCGCGAAGGTGCTTCGGACCACCCCGGAAGCCGTGGCCGACCTGAACCTCAAGAAAAACCTGATCGGCACCTCGCTGGCGGGGGGCATCCGCAGCGCCAATGCGCATTTCGCCAACATGCTGCTGGCATTCTACCTGGCCACCGGACAGGATGCGGCCAACATCATCGAGGGCTCGCAGGGGTATACTCTGGCCGAAGTCCAGAACAATGACCTCTATTTCTCGGTCACGATACCGAACATAATCATCGGCACCGTGGGCAACGGCAAGGATATCGAGTTTGTTCGCAAGAATCTGGAAGCGCTTGGCTGCCTCGAAAAACGGCCGGCCGGGGAGAACGCCCGGCGGCTCGCGGCGCTGGCCGCCGCAGCGGTCTGGTGCGGAGAACTGTCATTGATGGCCGCGCTGACCCATCCGGGGGAACTGATGTCAGCGCACCGAAAAATGGAACGCAGGAAATGAACGAGTCCATCAACCAGCGCAAGCTGGAACACCTTAAAATGGCGGCCGATGAATCCGCGGACCGCCAGAAAAGATACTGGGATGCCATCCATCTGACGCACCGCGCGCTGCCGGAAATCAACGCGGCGGATGTGGATGCCTCTGCAGAGTTCCTTGGAAAGAATCTGACATTCCCCCTGCTCATTTCAAGCATGACCGGCGGGGACGATCAGCAGATCCTGCGGATCAACCGCCATCTGGCGGCCGCAGCCGAAACCACGGGGGTGGCGCTGGCCGTCGGATCACAGCGCGTGATGTTCGACAATCCCGAAGCCGTGGAGAGTTTCCGCCTGCGCGCCCTCGCTCCCAGCGTGCCCCTTCTGTCCAATCTGGGGGCGGTGCAGCTCAATCACGGTTTTACGGAAGAACATTGCCAGAAGGCAATGGATGTGCTTGAGGCAGACGGGATATATCTTCACCTGAACGCCCTGCAGGAAACCGTTCAGAACGGCGGCGACACCAACTTTGCCGGGCTGGCCGAAAAAATCGGGCATGTGGCCGGAAAGCTGAACAAGCCCGTGCTGATCAAGGAAGTGGGCGCGGGCCTGGGGCCGGCGGATGTGGAAATCCTGATGAAACAAGGCATACACTATTTTGATGTGGCGGGCACCGGCGGAACTTCATGGAGCCGCATCGAGCAGTTCCGGCGGGTCTGCGAAGACGCCCCCGACCTCGGCTTTCTTTATCAGGACTGGGGCTGGCCGACGCCCCTCGCGCTCAGGAAGCTTGCTCCGCTGCGCGACCGGATCACGCTGATCGCCTCCGGAGGCATCCGCACCGGCGTGGATATGGCCAAAGCCGTCATCCTCGGGGCCTCCCTGTGCGGAATCGCCCGTCCTTTTCTTAAGCCGGCCATGGTTTCGGCAGAGGAAGTCGTCAAGGTCATTCGCCGGCTCAAGAAGGAGTTCATCGCCGCCATGTTCCTGACGGGCATGAATTCGGTTTCAAAGATGCGGGGTAATTTATCGCTCGTCCGTACAGATGATCCGGAATAAATGAAAGCCCGCGCACCAGGCAAACTGATTCTCTCCGGTGAACATGCGGTGGTGTACGGCCGGCCGGCGCTTGTAACCGCCGTCAACCGTTATGCGGATTGCACCATCCACTCAGAGGACCGCGATGTTTTCCGGTTTCTGCTGACCGGACTCGATAAAGAGCTTTCGCTTTCAGCAAAAAGTCTGGCCGGGCTGCACAGGACTTTGAACGAAAGATATGAAAGATTCAGACTCGGAGAGCTGCCGATCAGGGACGTCCACGGGCGGCCGGCGGAACTGACGGCCTATGCGCTGGCCTGTTTGCTGCAGCACACCGGCATCACACCGGCGGGCGGATTAACCTTTGAACTGGAATCCTCCATACCGCTTGGATCGGGCATGGGGTCATCGGCAGCCATTGTACTGGCTGTACTTCAGGCGGCGGATTCGCTGCTGCGCGGCGGTCTTGAGCGCAATGTGTTATTTGATCTGGCCATGATGAGCGAAAGACTTCAGCACGGGAATCCCAGCGGAGCCGACCCCTATGTCTGCCTCCATGGCGGGCTGCACCGGTTCCAGAAAGAGCACAGTGTCAACCTGCCCTGCCCCGGAACTGCTTATCGCCTGGCACAGACCGGACGGCCGCAGGCGGGCACGGGCGAATGCGTATCCTTTGTTGCAAGGCATTTTGGAACCAGCGGAATCTGGCGCGAATTTGAACTGCTGGAAGGCCGGATCGAAAAAGCCCTGCTTTCTGGCGAATGGGGCATTCTTCAGGAGGTCGTGACGGACAACGAGGCCCTGCTTGAAAGAATCGGCGTTGTTCCAAAGCGGGTTGCGGCATTCATCCGCGACCTGAACCGGCAGGGATGCGCCGCCAAGATCAGCGGCGCCGGATCCGTGTCCGGGGATGATCATGCCGGCATTGTGTGGATAGTTTCTGAAACTGCCCCGACATCTCTGTGCGATGAATACGGATATTCACTGATAGAAACCGAGGGGGATGCCGATGGCACGCGCATCGTTTAGGGTGTCCGCTCCCGGAAGCCTGATGCTGCTGGGCGAGCATGCCGTACTTCACGGCCGGCGCTCACTCTGCGGGGCAGTGGACAAGCGGATGGAAGTGAAACTGACGCCGCAGAAATCTGGAACCCTTCATATTATTTCCGCGCTCGGTTCATATGAGTCGTCCCTGCGGGATCTGGCGCCGTCCCGCCGTTTTTCCTTTATTATTCACGCTGTGGGAAAACAGAGGGACAGACTGCCGGGCGGACTGCGGCTGGATGTGAAATCGGGATTTTCCAGCACGGTGGGACTGGGGTCATCCGCGGCCGTCACGGTCGCGACAACGGCAGCCCTGATGGAATGGGCCGGGCAGTCGTACAGCCGCGAAGATATTTTCCGCGAGGCCCGCGGCACCATCCGCGCGGTGCAGGGGCTCGGGTCCGGTGCTGATGCGGCCGCCAGCGTCTTCGGCGGAGTGCTGGTCTACCGCATGGATCCGCTGGAAATCCGCAGGCTGACCTGCTGTCCGCCCCTCACGCTAGTCTATTCCGGATACAAGGAACCAACGGTGAAAGTGGTTCAACTCCTGGAACAGCGGCGCAATAATGATCCTGAATATTTTGAACGGCTGTTTGATGCCATTGACCAGAGTGTGCCGCAGGCCGCCGGGGCCGTGGAAGCGCAGGACTGGCCGGCGCTGGGAAAAATACTGAACGGCAATCAGGAATTTATGTCGCAAATGGAACTCAGCACACCTGATCTTGACCGA
>Ga0116143_10002241_pt1 | contig 21440 bp, 29 predicted proteins | sample AD_UKC034_MetaG_FD_89745 | JGI IMG/M metagenome (GOLD analysis project Ga0116143, IMG submission 89745) | Active sludge microbial communities of municipal wastewater-treating anaerobic digesters from USA - AD_UKC034_MetaG | ecosystem: Engineered > Bioreactor > Anaerobic > Digestate | place: USA...
ACGCCCGTGTCCGTGGTGGGGGAGGTCTTGCCCGCCCCCGCGGGCCGCTGGCTCGTCCTCCCCACGGGGGAGGAGATCCCCCTCGCGCCGCGGGGGTTCAGGCACTTCTCGGGACCGGCACCCTAGACCCGCCCCCTGGGGGGAGAGGAGCTCAGGGTGGCACGGGGAGCCACGTCCCCTATAATCGCTCCGGGGTAACTGGGGGAGCCCGTACGGGGCTGAGAGGAGGTCCCACGCCTCGACCCCAGAACCTGATCTGGGTTATGCCAGCGGAGGAAAGGTTACCCATGCGAACGAGGCCCACCGAGGTTCAGCCCGCCTGGACCGCCGCAAGCTGTCCTCTCGCCCCGCGGGGCGATCCGATCCCCAGTCCCCAAGGAGGCGTCCCATGAAGAAGCTCGTGGGGTTCATCGTGGCCCTGGCTGTGGGCGGCACCGCGGTCGGGGCGGAGCGGTTCGTGGTGTACACGTACCGGTCGTTCGTTCGCGACGGGCCGGCCGCCGCGATCAAAGAGGCGTTCGAGGCCGCCCATCCCGGGGTGGGCCTCGTGTGGGTTGCCCCAGGCGGCGGGGCGGAGATGCTGTCCCGCCTCATCGCCGAGCTCGCCACCGGAACGACCGACGCTGACGTGTTCCTCGGCGTGTCGGCGATGGACCTCCCGCGCGCTCTCGCGGCGGAGGTCTTCCAACCCTACGATCCAACCCTCATCCCCAACCTCGCCCACGTCCCGGAGGACCTCCACTTCGACAGTGCGGGACGGGTTCTCCCGTTTGATCACGGCTACGTCGCGTTCGTGGCGAGCAACGCCCTGCCCGCCGATCTTCTCCCGCGGACGTTTGCCGACCTCCTCCGGCCGGAGCTCACGGGGAAGATCATCCTCCAGGACCCGCGGACCTCCACCACCGGGCTCGCGTTCCTCCTGTGGACAGTGGCCCACTTTAGGGACGACTGGCCCGCGTTTTGGAAGGCGCTCCTCCCCAACACGCTCACCATCACCAAGGGGTGGAGCGAGGCGTTCGCGATGTTCGAGGCGGGCGAGGCGCCGATCGTCCTTTCCTACTCCACCGATGCGGCCTACGCCTACCTCACAGGGGGCGCGGCGACCTACCACGTGCTGACCCTAGATGGGGAGGGATACCGTCTCATCGAGGGGATGGGGATCGTGCGGACCTCAGCGAAGCTTGATCTTGCGCATTCGTTCCTGGATATCGTCCTCTCGCCGGAGATCCAGGAGTTGATCCCCACATCCCAGTGGATGTTCCCCGTTCACGATGGGGTCGAGCTCCTGCCGGACTTCGCCCGTTACGCCGTGCTTCCCCCGCACCCGGTGTTCATCCCTCCCACCGATGCCGCTGACCACCTCGCGGAGTGGATCACCACGTGGCAGCAGATCCTCGGCGCGCCATAAGCTTCCGTAATGGGGCAGGATGGGCGCTCGCCCTCCTGCCCCTCCTCTTCTTGGGGGTCACGTTCTTCTGGCCCCTGGGGGACGTTCTCCGCACGGGGCTCCAGGTCGAGGGGCGGTGGAGTGGGGAGCGGATCCTCGCTGCCCTCTCCGACCCCTATGTGCAGCGGCTGATCCTGTTCACCCTGGAGCAGGCCGGCCTGTCCGCCCTCCTTTCGCTCGCCCTCGGGTTCCCCCTCGGCTGGTTCCTCACCCGGTACCACTTCCCCGGGCGGGGGCTCCTGCGGGCGTTCACGATCGTCCCGTTCGTCCTCCCCTCGATCACGGTCGCGCTCGGGTTCATCCTCTTCTTCGGCCGCTCCGGGCACCTCAACCGGTTCCTGATGGGCCTGTTTGGGCTTGGGGAGCCACCGATCCGGGTCCTGTACACCCTGTGGGCGGTCGTCCTCGCCCACGCGTTCTACAACGCGCCGGTGGTGGCGCGGTTTGTGAACGCGGCGTGGGAGGGGGCTGACCCAGGTCTGGTTGAGGCGGCGCGGACCCTCGGCGCGCGGCCGGCCCGCGCGTTCGCGACGGTGACGCTTCCCCTGCTCCTCCCTTCCCTCCTTTCCTCCCTTGCCCTCGTGTTCATGCTTTGCACCCTCTCGTTCTCGATCCCGCTCGCCCTGGGGGGGGCGCGCTACGCCACGATCGAGGTCGGGGTGTACCTCTACGCCCGCGGTGTGCTGATGGACTTGCCCCGCGCGGCGGCGCTGGCCACGATCACCCTCGGCCTGTCCCTCGTCCTCACCTACCTCCACCTGTGGGGAGGGGGCGCGTTCTCCGCTCCCCAGGACGGGGGCCGGCCCGCCCCAACGGTCCCCCTCTTCTCCCGGGACCGGCCCGTCCGGGCGTTGTGGCTCCTCTACCTCCTTCCGGCGGCGGTCGTCTTCCTCGGCCCGATCGGGGCGGTGATCGCTGACTCGTTCCTCCACCCCGCTCCCGGTGGCGCGTCCCCCACCCTCCACTGGTACCGGATGATCGCCTCCCCGGCCTGGAACCCGTTCATCGAGTCCTCCCCCCGGGGTGCGGTGCGGATGAGCCTCTTGGTTGGCCTCGGGGCGACGGGCCTTGCCCTCGTCCTCGGGATCAGCGTGAGCGCTGTCCTGCGCCGGGTGAGGTCGCGGCTCCTGGAGACGCTCCTCATGGCCCCCTTGGCCGTGTCGTCGGTCGTCCTGGGGCTCGCGCTCCTCCTCGCGTTCCGCCGGCCGCCCCTCTCCGCGCTCGGGGGGGGATGGGCGATCGTCCTTGCCCACACGTTGATCGTGTACCCGTTTGTGGTACGGGCGATCCGCCCCCGGTGGGATTCCCTTGACCCCACCCTCACCGAGGCCGCGCGGACCCTCGGGGCGGGCCCGCTCAGCGCGTTCCGCACCGTGACCCTGCCGTTGCTCGGGAACGGGGTCCTCGCCGCGGGCGCCTTCGCGTTCGCCCTTTCGTTGGGGGAGATGACCGCGGTCGCGATGCTGTCTGGACCGGGTGTGATGACGATGCCGATGGCGATCTACCACTTCCTGGGGAGCCGCGACTTCGGGGCGGCGTCGGCGATGGCGACCGTGCTCATGGTCACCACCGCCCTCGCCGCGTGGGCGTGGGACCGCGCCGGCTCCCGCTGGCTGGGGGGATCCCGTGCTTGAGGTCCGCGGGCTCACGAAGCGGTTCGGGGAGGTGACCGCGGTCGCGGACTTCTCCCTCGCCGTGGCCGACGGGGAGACCGTTGCCCTCCTCGGCCCGTCCGGGTGCGGGAAGACGACCGTCCTGCGGATGATCGCGGGCCTGGAGCAGCCTGATGCGGGCCAGGTCCTCCTCGCCGGCCGCGACGCCACCGGCTGGCCGCCGGAGAGGCGGGGAGTGGGGCTCGTGTTCCAGAGCTACGCCCTGTTCCCCCACCTCTCCGTGGGGGCGAACGTCGCGTACGGCCTCCGGTTCCGGCGGGGAGTGGACCGGGTGGCGCGGGTAGAGGAGCTCCTCTCGCTCGTCGGCCTTTCCGGGTACGAACGGAGGAAGCCGCACCAGCTCTCTGCCGGGCAGCAGCAGCGGGTGGCCCTGGCCCGGGCCCTTGCCCCCGAGCCGGGGATCCTCCTCCTCGACGAGCCCCTGTCCGCGCTCGACGCCGCACTGCGCAAGGAGCTTCGCGCTGAGCTGCGCGCGCTCCTCGGGAAGCTCGGGATGACCGCCCTCTACGTGACCCACGACCAGGAGGAGGCGCTCGCCCTCGCCGATCGGGTGACGGTGATGCGGGAGGGGAGGCTTGACCAGGTCGCCCCGCCGGCGGAGCTCTACGCGCGGCCGCGGACCCCGTTCGTGGCTGCCTTCCTCGGCCGGGCCAACCTCTGGCCAGGCCGCGTTGTGTCCGTGGACGGCGACCGGGCTCTGGTCGAGGTCGCTGGAGAGAGGTTTCCCGCCGAGCGCGGGGAGGCAAGGGAAGGGGACGAGGTGTTCCTCTTCTTCCGGCCGGAGTGGGTGCACCTGGGAGATGGGCCGTTCGTGGCCGCGGTCGAGGGCGCCGAGTACCTCGGGGACCGTTGGGAACTCCGCGCCCGCTTTCGCGACCTCCCCCTCGTGCTTATCACAGCCCAAGACCCCCGAGCGAGGACTGCACTTTCGTTCGCGATTCCAACCTCTCAGGCGATCCGCCGGCAGTAGTCTCGCCTGCGTTGCGCCACCGAGCCGGTCTCGCGGGATGGCACAAACGAGCTGTGCTGCGCGGCGGGGTGTCGTCGGAGCGAGATAGGTGAAGATCCCAAGAATAACGGTGTCACTTTCGTCTGCTCCAGAGACTTGACAGCATGTTATACCCTCCATACCCTGATCATCAGGTTTAAAGGAGGCTGTCGTGCACAAAGGAGGCTTCTCCTGGAAACGTGCTGTTGGGATAAGCCGTGCTAAGGCGAGCTTCTCAAGGAAGATTGGAATCCCTCTGACAAAGAGCGGACGTCAGCGAAAAGTTGGGAAAGCAGTCATGGGTGGCGGATGCCTTCCTGTTGTCCTTATGGTTTTCCTCATGACTGCGCTTGTACTCGCTACTGCCGCATTCTTATTTCTGCGGTGAGATTCCTCCTGAGTAAGCTCGGCGCGAGGACGGCCGCCAGTACAGACCATACATGATCCACCGTGCCATCCTTGGTTCCCTGGAACGGTTTGTGGGATCCTTATTGAGAATTACGGGGGTGTTTTTCCGGTGTGGCTGGCCCCAGTTCAGGCGGTGGTGCTGCCAGTGACCGGAGGGGAAATCCCCTACGCCGAGAGGGTGGCGGCAGAGCTTGGGGCCGCGGGGATCAGGGCCGAGGCCTGGGCCAAGGAGAGAAAGACCCTGCGCTGGCTCATCCGCGAGGCTCAGGTTCAGAAGATCCCCTACATGCTGGTGTGTGGGGCGCGGGAGGCGGCGGAGGGGATGGTGTCCGTGCGGCTGCGTACCGGTGAGGATCTGGGACCCAAGCCCCTTCCCGAGGTGGTTGCCCGGATCCAGCGCGCCTCCTCCTCCCGGACACTGGAGCTTTGAGTTAGTATAATTACCTCCGGCATGGACAAAGAGCGGTACCTCAACACCTCGCTCGCCAAATCCCTGCGGGTCTTGGATCTCTGCAGCGAGGCCGAGGACGGCCTGCGCCTCTCGGAGATCGCCCAGAGGATGGGGACCCGGCCGGGGAGCATCTACCCCATCGTCTACACCCTCCAGAGGTTCGGGTACCTCGCCCGGGATCCGGATACCAAGAGGTACAGCCTGGGGCTGCGGGTTTTGGCCATGGCCAACCAAATCCTTTCCTCTTTGGACATCCGGGAGAAGGCCAAGCGAATCCTGAAGAGGCTGGCCCGGGACCTCGAGGCTAATGCCCATCTGGCGGTGCTTTATGAGGACGAGGTAATGTACCTGGATCGGGAGGAGGCCGCCCCGAGCGTGGTCATCCCCTCGGTGATCGGCCGGCGGGTGCCCCCTCATTGCACTGCCCTCGGCAAGGTCCTCCTGGCCTACACCCCGGAGGCGGCCGAGCAGATCTTGGCCAAGGGTCCTCTTCCCTCGCTCACCTCCAGCACCATCACCGATCCCCAGGCCCTTCAGCAGGAGCTGGAGAAGGTGAGGGCTCAGGGCTACGCCGTGGATTGGGAGGAGTTTCACGAGGGCAACGTCTGCGTGGCAGCTCCGGTGTGGAACTATCGGGCGCACGTGGTGGCCGCGCTCTCCCTGTCATTGCTCAAGGCCAGGCTGGCTCGGGATCCCCTGGAGAGGTTCATCAAGGCCGTGGAGGAAGGGGCGTTGGAGCTCTCTGCGGCAATGGGCTTCGCCGCCTGACATTTTCGGTTCCCGAGGCCTTCCAGGAGGACGAGCGGCTGAGGGTTTCTCGGCGGCGCCAGCTGGTGAGCTGCCGGTGAGATCGATGCCTTCACGCGCTTTGCTCAAGCGGCAAGTCCGCTCCCTTCTCCGCTTAGGAGCAACGCCATTAAATCAACTGTAAAGCACGATCCATTGCCAATCAGCGGGACTTTCACCCTCGCCCCTCTGCACCTTAGCAAGGGGTTTCCAAGGCTTCCCCTTTGGGCGCCCCCCTCTTCTCTTCTCCCTCTGAGACCCCCATCGTTCCCTCCCTCCCGGGAACACCATCTTTCTCTTCCTCTGAGAGGCCCCTTTTTCTCCTCCCTTGGGGAGACCCCATCTTTCCCTCTCCCTCTGGGAGACTCCATCTTCCCCTCTCCCTCCGGGAGAGGGGCCAGGGGTGAGGGGGGGCGTCTGCTCACAAGATCGCTGCCAGTTGCAGAAGCCCCTGGACCAGGAGGTATCGCACCAGGTACAGCCCCAAGAGGAGGATGAACGGGGACCAGTCTATCGGGCCGAAGTAGTGGAGCCTCGTTTGGAAGAAATTGCGGATGGGCCGCAGAAGCGGCTCGGTTGCCCAAGTCAGGAACTGAATCACGGGATGATATGGCCGGATTGGGAACCAGGAGAGCACAGCCCGGGCGATCACGATCAAGCTATAGATCTAAACCGCTGTATCGATGGCCCTGAGCACCGCGATGATGAGGCCTCTCATGACGTGGGTTATACTGCTCCTGATGCAGGTTACGGTCAAGCTGTTCGGCGAGTTCCGCGAGGCGGCCGGGCGCGAGCGGGTGGAGCTCGAGCTCCCGTCGGGGGCCACCTGCGGGGAAGCCCTTAGGCGGCTAGCGCAGCTTGAGCCGAAGCTGGGGGAGCTCCTTTTCGGCGAGGCCGGGAGGCTGCGCGACCACCTGAACGTGTTCATGAACGGCCGCAACGTGGCCACGCTGAGAGGGCTTGACGTCCGGCTTTCCCCCGGCGACTCCCTGGCCTTCTTCCCCCCCATCGGCGGGGGCTGATGACGGGGCGGGCGCCGCTTGCCCGGGCCGCCGCCACGGAGTTTTTGATCCTCCTGTCGGACGTGACTGGTTCTCTGTCGCGGCGCGCCTTCTTGCCCGACATTTGGCCCCAACCCCAACCCCCGCACCTCAAGGCTCCCAAAGAGCCCAAAAAGCTCAAGGAGCCTAGAACCCAACCCACTTCATGGGCCATTCTCCCCCAGCCCTTGACTTCCCCCGCCCACCGCGCTATACTACTAGTGTGAATCGCGTTAGATATATGCAAACAATGGGCCGCTGGGGGTAGCTGATGCTAGGAGTTGAGGAGCGGCTGAGGGAACTGGGGCTAGAGCTTTCTCCGGTACCGAAGCCGGTGGCGGAATATGTGCCGGCAAAGCGTGTAGGGGATCTTGTCTACGTTTCTGGGCAGGGCCCGATCCGCGATGGGAAGCCGGTCTATGTTGGTCGGGAGGGGGCTGAAGTTTCGCCTGAGGATGCTTACAAGGCGGCCCAACTCTGCGCCTTGAACTGTCTTGCGGCGGTCAAGTCTTTGGTTGACTCCTTAGATGCGGTGGAAGAGGAGGTGATGCAGAGAGCAGAATATGGTATTGTATGCTTGAGTTTCGCATCGGGCTGGGCGTTGGATGTGTGTGGAGAAGAACGGTTGGCGGTGTAACTCGGCTGTGTGAAGGAGGTGCAGTATGTTGGCTTCTAATCGGTGGGTAGCTTTCTCATTGATGGTTCTCTTGGCAACAACAGCGCTGTTGCCGCAAAGCGTGGCTTTTGGCGAAGACATGCCCAAGTATGGAGGAACTTTACGAGTAGCCACGATAGGAGAACCTCAGCATTTGGATCAGCACGTGGTCACCTCAGACCTGGTTGACACTATAGCTCAACACGTATTCGAGACTCTATTTGCATTCGATGCTAATTGGGAACCACAGCCTTTGCTTTTGAAGAGCTACGAGGTGAGCGAAGACGGGAGAACCTGGGTCTTCCACATAAGGCAGGGCGTGCTTTTTCACAACAACAAAGAGATGACTTCAGAGGATGTGGTTGCCTCCCTTGTTCGTTACATAGAATACGGTTTCCGAGGGGGTATGATCAAAACACGACTTAGCAAGCTTGTTGCTATCGACAAGTATACTGTCCAACTCGAACTCACACAACCTTTCGGTGTGCTGCCTGCACTCCTTTCACTACACGCTGCTATTCTGCCGAAGGAAATCATGGAAGCGGCAGGGCCTGAGCCGATCAAACCCGAAGACTATATTAGGACAGGCCCATATCGTTTTGAGGAGTGGAGACCGGCCAGGTACATAAGGCTTGTACGCTTCGATGGTTATCAATCCCTAGAGGGAGACCCAAGTGGGTATGTCGGACGCAGAGTGGCCTACCTTGATGAGCTGCTTTTTATCCCTGTGAGTGAGGCCCAGACGAGAGTAGCTGGGTTGCAGGCAGGGGATTATGACGTTGCTTTAGCTATTCCCACTGATCTTTACGAAATACTAGAAGTGAATCCCCGTCTAGCAACTTACCGTGTTGGTCCTCCTAACAACGCACCTTTGTACTTTAACATGAGTGAAGGTTTAATGGCAAACATAAAACTTCGGCAAGCCGTCCTTGCCGCTCTAGATATGCAACCTATCATGGAAGCAGCCTACGCGCCCGGGTTCTGGGTAGCTCAGGGATCAATATTGCCGGAAGGAACTGCCTGGTATACGGAAGCGGGCGCCTATCTTTTTGATCAAGATGACCCTGAGAGAGCAAAGAAGTTGATGATCGAAGCCGGTTATGCAGGGCAACCGATCCGTATCATCTGTACCAGCGAGTACTCTGATCACTACAATCGTGCTTTGGTGATTAGGCAGCAATTGATAAAAGCAGGCTTCAACGTCGACTTACAGGTCTATGACTGGGCGACACTGTTGGCCAGGCGGGCTCAACCAGCCCTGTGGGAAATTTTTATCTCATCACATTGCTTTTACCCTGACCCTGCTCTATACACTATTTTAGACCCCAGGTACTCCACGCGCTGGGATACACCAGAGAAGCAACTACTACTCGAAGAATTCTTGACAACGGCTGAATTTAAGACTCGCTATCGGATCTGGGAAGATTTGCAGGCTTTGCTGTGGGTACAGCTCCCCTGGGTGAAGTCAGGGGATTACTGGGATTTGGCTGCCATGGGAACCTCCGTCACAGGATTCAACGATACAAACCACCCAGTTATAGTACGGCCCTATTTCTGGAATATCTGGCTGGAAGACTAAAGGTTTCTTGGGGATAGTTGGGCGGGTGATATCCTGTAAGCAAGGCAGGAGGGATTCACCCGCCTGCTTTAACCTGCTCGAACGGAAGGTGGCGGTATAGCATGCTATACGATATCGTAATTAAAGAGGCTGCCGTAGTTGATGGGAGCGGGGATCCGGCTTTTACAAGTGACGTAGCCATTAAGAATAGTCAGATAGTAAGGATGGGTTCCGTAAAAGCTAAGGCAAAAACTATCATAGATGCGAAAGGCCTGATCATCTGTCCCGGGTTCATAGATATCCACTCCCATTCCGATTTCTCTGTGGTTGCTTTTCGAGCACCTGAGAGCAAGATTCTTCAAGGTGTGACTTCAGAAGTGATTGGCAATTGCGGTATTTCGGCTACGCCGCTTGATGCGCATCCGCAGAGTGAGATAGACGCACAGTTTCGGGCACTAACCACGCTCCATGTGGATAAACAATGGAGAACATTAGATGACTACATTGGCATCGTAGAAGAACAGGGTTTGCTGAGCAACCTCATTCCGCTGGTCGGGCATGGTAATCTGCGGATATCAGTGATGGGGTTAAGTGCCAACAAACCCTCCGTAAGTCAACAGAAGCAAATGAACGCGAGACTCCGGAAAATGCTTGATGATGGTGCCTTTGGATTTTCATCTGGGTTGATTTATCCCCCTGGCTGCTTCAGCACGACAGAAGAATTGGTTCAGCTGGCAAGGATTGCTGCTGAGTCTGGAAGCATCTATAGTACACATATTCGTGGTGAAAGTCACACACTCATCAAGGCCTTCCATGAGGCTGTTTCTATAGCTGAGGAAACGGGGGTGTCGCTTCAGATTTCACACCATAAAGCGGTTGGAAAGGAAAACTGGGGTAAAACGAAGGAGACGTTGGGCCTAATTGAAAGCGCCCGTGCGCAGGGAGTCGATGTTGCGAGCGATGTGTATCCGTACTTAGCGGGGAGTGGTTCAATGTCTTCTTTGCTTCCTAATTGGGTTCATGAAGGAGGTCGCGAGAAGCTGCTAATGCGCCTTCGTAGCATCGATGACATGCGTAGGTTAAAGCGCGAAATCGAGGTCACCAATAGTGATTGGTGGAATCCTGTTCGTGCTACTGGATGGGAGAATATAATTATCAGCCAAGCGAGGACAGCGAAGTGGAAAGCGTTTCTTGGAAAAGCCCTTGGTGAGGTAGCGGCTGAGCTTGGAAGTGACCCATTTGAGGTCCTTATTAATCTCGTAGTTGACGAATCAGGAAATGCAACCGGCATATTCTTTCAAATGTGCGAAGCAGACCTAGTCCGCGTATTGACGCATCCCACAACCATGATTGGCAGCGACGGCTATGCACTGCCCCTTAATAGTGAGGCAGTGCTTGGCAAGCCGCACCCACGTAGTTTTGGAACTTTTCCAAGAGTCTTGGCCCGTTATGTCAGAAGTCAAAATGTCCTGACGTTGGAAGGAGCTGTCCGAAAGATGACGGCTCTACCAGCTGCGAAACTTGGTCTGAGATCTCGAGGTCTAGTTAGAGAAGGATTCGTGGCAGACCTTGTAATTCTAGATCAAGGACAGGTCAGTGATCAAGCCACGTTTGAAGATCCTTTTCAATCGCCCAAAAGTATCTTCCACGTTATTGTAAATGGAGTGTTTGTAGTTCGTGACGGCCAGCTAGTAGGCACGGCGCCAGGGAGAGTTCTTCTCAAAGCCTCACAAGCGAGGGGGGAGGCTCAGCCTGGCGCCTGAAGTCTATGGCGGTCCACAGAGAACAGAATGAGTGCCGTAATATTGGTGAGAGAGTCGCAACGGCGGCCTCAACCAAAGCCTGAAATGTGAAAGGAGTTTCATGGTTTCGTACATAATGCGCCGAGTTTTAGCGCTGGTTCCTACTCTTTTCTTGGTTTTGGCCGTTAGCTTTTTTTTGATTCATTTCATCCCTGGAGATCCTGCCGTTGTCATGCTTGGTCCACATGCCACGGTTGAACAAATCGAGGCCTTGCGTCACGAAATGGGGCTTGATCAACCTATAGGTATTCAGTTTGGACGATATATTGTGGATGTATTCCACGGGGATTTTGGAAACTCAATATTTTTCCATATACCAGTAACACATGTGATCTTGCAAAGGGTGGAACCAAGTGTTTTGCTTGCTCTCTGCTCAATGGTCGTAGTATTTGTTATTGGCATTCCTTCAGGCATTCTAGCTGCTGCGAAGCCCAATACTTGGCTAGACCAAGCTTTTCTCGTCATAGCACTGCTGGGAGCTTCGATACCAAGTTTCTGGCTTGGGTTATTGTTGATGTTGGTGTTCGCCGTAAACCTAGGGTGGCTTCCGAGCTCAGGATTCCCTTCTGTTTTTGAGACCGGTAACATAAGCAATCTACGGTATCTTGTATTGCCTTCTATAACCTTGGGATTTGCAAACGCGGCCCTGTTGGCGCGACTTACGAGATCAAGCGTTCTCGATGTTTTACAGGAAGATTACATTAATACGGCACGAGCAAAAGGGGTAGCCGAATCATGCGTACTTCTGAGGCACGCCTTACGAAATGCAGCCATACCCATTGTCACCGTTTTAGGCTTCACCTTTGCTGGGCTGCTATCTGCAACAGTGGTTACAGAGAGCGTATTTGCTCTCCCAGGGATTGGCCGTCTAATAGTGGAGTCAGTTTTGAGAAGAGACTACCCTGTAATTCAAGGAGTAATGGTCTTTGTGGCGTTCTTATATTTATCTATCAATCTTTTAACCGACATGACCTACGCAATGCTGGATCCGAGAATCCACTATAAGTGAGGATAAAGGTAGGAAGGTTATTATGGGACAGTTACTTAAATTTATATTCAAAAGGAAAACGGGAGCTGTTGGATTCTGCCTCTTATGTACTATCTTGCTTTTGGCTATTTTAGCTCCTTTCGTATCGCCTTACAATCCCCAGTTGGTAACGCCAGCTGCTAGACTGCAGTCCCCTAATTTTTCGCACTGGTTTGGCACAGATCACTTTGGGCGCGATATCTTTAGCCGAGTGCTCTACGGCGCGCAGCTCTCATTAATTGTGGGTTTGTCAGTTGCCGTATTATCCTTAATCATGGGTGTGGCCTTGGGTGCATCCTCAGCTTACTTCACCACTTTTGGACTGGTCGTCATGCGTTTAGTAGACGCGTTGATGGCTTTTCCAGAAATCATGTTGGCACTTGCTTTAATGGCTATTGTTGGACAGGCGAGCTTAATTAACGTGATCATCGCACTTGGCGTAGTGTACGCTCCAAGGATGGCGCGTACAGCTTATAGTCTATCATTGAGAATCCGGGAGTTTGCATATATCGAAGCGGCACAAGCCATTGGAACTACTCATTGGCGCATACTTGTACGACACATCATTCCGAACCTTGTCTCCCCAATTATTGTACAAAGTACCTTCACATGTGCGTTAGCGGTTTTGGGAGCCGCTTCTCTAGATTTTCTTGGGGTTGGCGTCCCTCCATACGTACCAAGCTGGGGAACGATGGTAAGTGAGGGGCGACTTTATATAACCCGGGCGCCATGGATAACTATTTTTCCCGGGATTTTCATTCTGCTGTTGGTGATGTCATTAAACCTTTTAGGTGATTCGTTACGTGACGCTTTGGATCCGCGATTACGAAAACTGCTTTAAGGAGGTATACAGGGGGCTTTTAATGTTTAATTTACGAGGCCGTGTGCTAGATTCAGTTCTGAGAATGGACCTGGAAATAGGTGAAACGATAGAAATGGCATGGTCAAAAGGGAAGGAGCATTAAACCGAATGGGGGCAATATGCTAGATTATGAAGAAAGGGTGAAGGAACTTGGGTTAGCGATTCCGGCGGTTCCCCCGGCAGCGGGTGCATACGTCCCCGCAATACAATCCGGACGGCTAGTTTTCTGCTCGGGACAAGGCCCGTACCAAGGTGGATCGTTCGCATATGCTGGTCAAGTGGGTAGCGATGTTTCACTGGAAGAGGCGTACCAAGCAGCACGGATAGCTGGTCTAAACTGCCTTGCTGAAATTCGGTCCGTGATAGGTTCCCTCAACAGGATCTCGCGCATTGTTCAGATTAGAGGGTTTGTAAACAGTGCCCCCGATTTCCATGATCAACCGAAAGTGGTTAACGGTGCTTCGGAACTGATGCTCGAGATGTTTGGGGAGTCAGGAAAACACGCACGCTGCGCTCTGGGGACCAACAACCTACCGGGCAATATTCCGGTTGAAATAGAAATGATTGTGGAGTTGAAGGAGGAGCCAACCTAAGCTGTGAAAGGAGCGAAGATGAATAACTATGTTACTGTGAAGGAACTGCGCGCGAAGATCGACGCTCTCCCGCGGGTAAAGCTAGCAGCCTTGCCAACGCCGCTCCATGAGCTCCCGCGGTTTTCTAAAGCCTTGGGTGGTCCACGCATATTTATTAAGCGTGATGATTTAACGGGCCTGGCGTTTGGAGGCAACAAAACGCGGATGTTTGAGTTCCTATTGGCGCAAGCCATACAGGAAGGAGCAGACACAATTATCGGTGGGGCTGGCGTGCAGTCCAATTACTCGCGCCAGTTAGTAGCGGCCTGTCGTGCCCTTGGCCTGGAAGTGCACCTGATCCTGCGACGGATCCGGGGAAAGAAAGACAACGATATCCAGGGAAACCTGCTTCTGGACCTGATTGCCGGGGCCACCGTCCGCATCATCGATGCAACCGCAGAAGAACAAGCCAAAGCTATGTACGACCTCGCAAATACACTGGAGAAACAGGGCAAGAGGCCGTGCGTTGTTCGCCTGGCACAGGATAAGGATCTATCGCCGGATGTGCTTGCCTATGCGAATTGTTTTTGTGAAATTGTTGAGCAGTGTGAAGCCCTCGATATCCAGCCAACTCACCTTTATTGTGCCTCCTACGACAGCACGCAGGCTGGGCTCGAGTTGGGGAAAGCGGCTTTAGGAAGCCGCATGCATATCATGGGAATTGCTCCGGCTGATTGGATGCACGGGGTCTCTGACCTTATCGCACGCTACGTTAATCAAGCAGCAAAGAAAATCGGCCTTTCACTGAAGGTAGACAAAAGCGACGTCTTCAACACGGCAGACTACGTAGGCCAAGGCTATGGTGTTGTGACCCCCGATGTCGTAGAGATGATCAAACTCATGGCCAGAACTGAAGGGATTTTCCTTGACCCTGTGTATACGGGCAAGGCGATGGCTGGGCTAAGAGATCATATACGCAAAGGTATACTGACAAAGAATGATACCGTCATTTTTCTGCACACTGGTGGGACACCAGCCTTGTTTGCGTACGTGGATGATCTTGGTCTCGACGAGTTGGTCTCTCACGTGGATTTACAATGAACCTACGCGATACTTTAGGAGGATTTGATATGGGAAACATGGCTAATGATCAAGAGCTTTGCTCACTTATTAAGGGAGAACTTTTCACTGCTGTGGTTGGCGATGTGCTTGACAGGTTGAATTGCCGGAATCAATTCCTCCCGCCGTGGATTCGTCCGCTACGAGATGACATGATCATTGCAGGTCGAGCGATGCCAGTGTTGGAAGCGGATTGTACTGGCGTGGAAATCGCTGCGTTGCAAGTACGGAAGCCATTCGGCCTCATGCTTGAGGCATTGGATGATTTGAAGAAAAACGATGTGTACATTTGTACGGGCTCTTCTCACACCTATGCCCTCTGGGGTGAAAATATGACCACACGGGCTATGAAACTCGGTGCTGCGGGAGCGGTGCTCGATGGCTTCTCTCGCGATACTCGTGGCATTCTGAGTCTTGGCTTCCCTGTATTCTCGTGTGGTTCCTACGCTCAAGACCAGAGCATCCGAGGGCGGGTGATCGACTACGGGTGTCCGATCACGTTTGCCAACGGTGTGGTGGTTCATCCTGGAGACGTCGTGTTCGGCGACATCGACGGTGTCTTGATTATACCTAAAGAAATAAGTGAAAAAGTTATCGAAAGTGCACTCGAACGAGTGCACGGGGAGAATTTGGTGCGAGAGGCACTTACGAGTGGAATGCCTGCCCGCGAAGCCTTCCAAAAATATGGCGTTATGTAAGAGGGCGAAATTTTGATATCTCAACATGATTGTGTCGAAGCTTCCTTACCTCATTCGTGCCAGCGCCTTAGTGATGGGGTAGAAGACCATAAGAGAGAAAAAAGGAGGAGGGGATGTGTCAGAAAGAAGCTACGCTTAACAGCCTCTGTGCAACACGCGTCCTTGGCATCATCCGAGTAGACCAGGCAGACCACTTGGCTCGGATCGCTGGTGCTCTGCAAGCCGGCGGGCTTTCGTGTCTGGAGATCACGATGAATACGCCGGGGGCACTAAGGGCGATCGAGGACGCCTCCGCCAACTTGGCGGGGGTAACCATGGGAGCAGGGACTGTCCTGGATGCGGTCACCGCCCGCCAGGCGATCCTCGCCGGCGCTCAGTTCCTCGTTACCCCCACGGTGAAGCTTGACGTGCTGGAGATGGCTCACCGCTATGGCGTCCCCGCCATCATTGGGGCCATGACCCCAACGGAAATCCTCACCGCATGGGAGGCCGGCGCGGATATGGTGAAAGTCTTTCCGGCTTGCATCCTCGGCCCAAAATTCATCCAGGAGGTGCACGGGCCGTTGCCCCAGATTCCACTTGTCCCCACCGGCGGGATCACCGCCGAAAACGCCCCCGATTTCATCAAGGCCGGGGCAGCCCTGGTCTGTGTTGGGGGATGGCTCGTGGATAGGCAAGCCGTGGCCGAGGGACACTACGAGGTGCTCACCGAGAACGCCCGCCGCTTAGTGGCCGCGGTGCGCAAAGCCCGTGAACCGTGACCCTTGATGGGTGACAGAAAGGCGGTGAGGAGTGAGTAGTGCGGCGTGAGGAGATCAGTGATAAGCGATGGGTTTTGACCAATTCCAAATTCCCAGTTCCTAATCCCTGATTCCGGGATGATATATGAAGCGATATAGGTTGATATAGGTTAATGATCCCTGGGCCGATTGAAGTGGCGCCGGAGGTGCTTTCGGCTATGGGCGAGCCCCTGGTGGCCCACTATGGGGCAGAATGGACAAGCTTTTATAATGAGACCGTAGAACTTGCACGGAAGATCTTCCACACGGACGGCGATGTGTTCTTGGTGCCGGGGTCGGGGAGCGCTGGGCTGGATATGGCTCTGGGCTCAACGGTTGCCCCCGCGGGGAGGGTGCTCATTCCTCAGAACGGTTTCTTCGGCGAGCGCCTGGAGGAGATGGCCCGCACCTACACACCGCACATCCGCACCGTGAAGTCGCCCCTTGGGAAGCCCATCGATCTCGGCCGGGTCGAGGAGGAGCTTCGCCGCGAGAAGTTCGATGTCGTCGCGATCGTCCATTGCGAGACCTCCACTGGGTCGATCAACCCCATCCGCGAGCTCGCCGAGATATGCCGTTGCCATGGGGCTCTTCTCATCGTGGATGCGATCTCGTCACTCGGCATCGAGCCCCTGAAGATGGATGTCTGGGGGGTTGGAATCTGCGTCTCGGCCTCCCAGAAGGGCCTGGAGACCCCGCCCGGCCTGGCATTGGTGGCCGTGGGAAAAGAGGCTTGGAGCCGGATCGAAGCGGTCGAAGGCCCCGGCTGGTACCTGAGCCTCAAGGTGTGGCGGGAGTACCAGGAGAAATGGGGCGACTGGCATCCGCATCCGATCATCCAACCGGTGAACAACGTGCGGGCCCTGCGGGTGGGGATGGAGCGGATCATCCGGGAAGGGCTGGAGGCCCGGTTCCGCCGCCACCGGGAGGTCGCCGAACGCCTGCGGCGGGGATTACGCGAGCTTGGGTTGGAGCCCCTCGTGGCCGACGATGTGGCTTCTCATGGGGTGACCGCGGCCTGGGGGCCGGAGGGCAACGTGGACGAGCTTCTTGCCGGCTTGCGGGAGCGACACGGGATCCTCATCGCTGGCGGGTTAGGAGAGCTCAAGGGCAAAATCTTTCGCATTGGGCACATGGGCCCTGGCGCCAGCGACGAGGCAGTGGATACCGTGCTTTCGGCCATAGAGTCCGTGATGGGTGACGGGGGAAGCCGTGGCAAAAAATGTGGGGTATGATGCGTGGTCGGGAGGGAATCAAGGGGTATCATGTAAGCGGTTGAGGCAGTGCTGGGGATATTCATAATAGTGCAAGGAGGGACCGTAGTGTCGTGCAAAAATCTTTGCACAATTCCTCTCCCTCGATGGGAGAGGCTGGGTGAGGGTGGTAAAAAAGGGAATCCTTCCCCCTCCCCTGGCCCCTCCCACGTCGGGGAGGGGAAGGAGCCAGGGGGTTCCATGACCGGCGGTAAGGGGCTTTGAGCGCACACTTTTTGCCGGACCACAGTTAGACAAAGTCTTAAGGACATTGCCCGCCAGGGGAGGAAGAAGTGTGAGGAATTTACGATGATGAAGACAAATAAAATGCTGGAAGCGCTTGAACTCCAAAGGCTTGCGGAAGTCTTCGGGCGGTATCCGCAGGTTCAGGCGGTCTACATGTTTGGCTCGCAGGCTTCGGGAAGGGCCGGCCCCAAAAGCGATTTGGACCTTGCCATCATCCCAGAAGATGCCGCCCTAAAGGAGAAGAAACTCGACATCCTTACTGAACTCGCCCGACTGGGCTACTGTGATGTGGATCTTGTCTTTTTGAATGAGGATGACTTGGTTTTGGCCTACGAGGCAGTCCGGCAGAACCGGCTCATCTATGCGGCCCCTGACTTTGATCGCGGGGCCACTTATTCCCGGATCGTCCGCAAATATCTGGATTTCGAACCCTACCTTAGGGTCCAGCAGGGTCCAGCGGGAAGCGTACAAGAGGAGGATCCTTGGTGCTGAGGCCTGAGGTTATCCGCCGCCGGCAAAAGGGAGGAGATGAAGCGGTGCGACAACCCGTTCGCCAAGGGATATAGTTAGGTGAGGCCAAGGAGGTGGAAGAGGATGGTTGTTGAGACGAAGTATCCCCATGTGGTTATCGATGAACACGGTGTCCCCATGCTTAAGGGCACCACACTCAAAGTTGTGGAGCTCGTAGTTGAGAAGCTGGCTTACGGCTGGAGTCCCGGGGAGCTTCACTTTCAGCATCCGGATTTGACACTCGGGCAGATCCACGCGGCTTTGGCCTATTGCCGGGATCACGCTAGGGAGCTGGACCAGGACATCGTTGAGCGGTTGCGGAAAGTGGAGGAGCTGCGGAACGCCGCTCAACGCGAGCCGTCGCCTCTTTCCAAGCCCAAGGCCAAAGGGCTTCTTTAGCCGATGAAATCCAGTTTTCTTCCTGCTTATTGGGCCTGTATGGGCAATGTCATTAACTTAAGCGATTATCCAGACGAAAAGTCGTTTAGAAACTTTTTGCCGGATAACCTTTCCCTTCCCCCTGGATGGGGGAAGGTCAGGATGAGGGTGACCCAGGGCGAGTGCTTCTGCCCCCTTACCCTACCCTCTCCCTCGGTGGGGAGAGGAGAAAAGGGAACCCTTGGTGGAGAGAGGGGGAAGCTTCGGGCTTCTTCCATGCCAACGAGAGGGAGGTGGAAAGCGAGAAAGCCATTCAGATCGATGCTTACTCTTAACTTAATGCCATTGGCCTGCATGGGAGTGGATAGGGAGACGCGCTAAAGAGAAAGGGGGAACTAGAGATGGAATGTGACCTGGTGACGTTTGGGGAGACGATGGTGCGGCTCTCGCCGCCGGATTTTCAGCGCCTGGAGCAGGCGCACTCGCTCGACGTGAACGTGGGTGGCTCCGAGCTGAACGTGGCCGTCGCGGCCCAGCGGCTGGGCCTCAAGACCGCCTATGTCACCCGCCTTACCAACAATCCCTTGGGCCGGATGATCGCCGATAAAGCCCGGGAGCACGGGGTGGACACCTCCCACACCGTGTGGACGGACGGTGATCGCGTAGGGGTTTATTTCGTGGAGTTCGGGGCCTCTCCTCGGCCCCAGACCGTGGTCTACGACCGGCGGGACTCGGCCATGGCTCGGATTAAACCGGGCGAGGTGGACTGGGAGGAGATATTTCAAGGGGCGCGGGCGTTCCACACCTCCGGGATCACCCCGGCCCTTTCTTCAACCGCGGCCGAGGCCACGAAGGAGGCGGTGCGGAAAGCCAAGGAGGCCAAACTCGTCGTGTCCCTGGACCTGAACTACCGGGCCCGCCTGTGGTCCCAGGAAGAGGCCCGCCGGGTGATGGAGCCCCTCACCGAGCAGGCGGACATCCTCATCACCACCGAGGAGGATACCGAGCGGGTGTTTGGGATCAAAGCCCCCTCCTACGAGGAGGTGGCCAAGCTCCTCGCCGACCGGTTCGAACTCTCCGCGGTGGCGATAACGCTGCGGGAGACGCCATCGGTGTGGCGGAACACGTGGACGGCTATCGCCTATGCTCAGGGCCAAGTCATCCGCGGGCCGGTTTTCGATATCGAGATTGTAGACCGGGTAGGGGCGGGTGACGCGTTCGCCGGGGGGTTCCTGTTTGGGTACTTGACCCACGGGGTTGAGGCCGGTGTCAGGTACGGAGTGGCGGCGTCGACCCTCAAGCAAACGAACCCCGGTGACCTCCTGCGGGCAACACGGGATGAGGTAGAGAACCTGCTCCAAGGCGGTGGCCTACGCATCGTGCGGTAGAGCCACCACCCACAGTTAGGGAACGATGAGCGTGGTGTGCAGGATCGCCCGAATCCTGAGCAGGCGAGTTGTAGCGCAAGTCCCGCTGAACGGTGCTCCCCAGGCGATGGATCCAGTGCAACCATTGATCTCAAGATACCTAGTCTCGTTGGCCAGCCGATGGCCGAGGGTTACTGCTACCACCTGTAGCCCTCAGGTCACGTATCTCTAATGCAGCTCCCCACTCGGGTCACGACCTGTCAAGTGGTGTAGATCGGGTCCCTCGTTGATTATGACGAGCTAGGCGGCGAGCTCCTTCTTCGGGACCTCCAGAGCGAGGACTTCCGGCACCTTCGGGGAGCCCCGGTAGCGGACCGTCATTGACCCCAGGCGGAAGTAGCGCCTTAGGGCCAGCCACTCGTCCCCCTGTTCCACCAAGACCGCCCCGATCAGTCGCAGCGCCGACGCCGCGTTCGGGAGGATCCCCACGACGTTGCACCCCCGTTTGATCTCAAAATGGAGGCGTTCGAGAACGTTCGCCGAGTGGGACCTCCGGCAGTGCGCCTGCGGGAACGCCATGTGCGCGATCACGTCCTCCCCCGCCTCCCGGAGGAGATGCGCTGCCTTGGGGTACTTCCCCTCGAGACTCCCCGCCAGCAGTTCCCAGCTGGTCTCGCGCTGCCTCCTGGTCGAGCGGATCGTCCACACCCACAAGCTCCTGCGCTCCCCACGGACCAGCCCCAACAGGTTGCGCATGAAGTGCACCCGGCACCCCTGCCAAGAAGCCCCGGCCACCACCTCGGACAACGCCTGCCTGAGCCCGACGTAGATGTCAGGGATGAACGGCCCCGGGCTCCCCAGAGGGTCCATCATCTGAGTCCGGCCCCGAGGGTCGGGGTCTCCTTGGGGCGGTAGTGTAGCTCCTCGAACTCGGCGGGCGGCATGCGCCCGATCGGCTCAAGGAGCCTCCTTGTGTTGAACCAGTCCACCCAGTCGAGTGTCTCGAACTCGACATGCTCCACCCCACGCCATGGTCCCCCCTCCCCGATCGCCTCCGTCTTGCGCTACCCGACGATCCGGCGGGAGAACGCATCGATCACGAACGCGGCGTACACGAACCCTGCCCAGGTCGACGGGGCGATCAGTAGCACCTTGCAGATCGGCTCGACTCCGTACTCCTCCCGGTGGGCACCGGTGAACGTTGTCATCTCTTCCGTCGGCGGTCGAGCTCGCCTTCGGCGAAACAAGCTGACGCGTTCCTGAGGATCTCGTTGGCACACCGCAACTTGCGGTTCTCTCGCTTGAGCTCCTTCATCCGCGCCCACTCATCGCTCGTCATCCCGCCGCGCCGTCCGGTGTCGATCTCCGTTCGGCGCACCCACGTGCGCAGCGTCTCCGGTGTGCACCCAGTCTTCCCGGCAATCGACACGATCTCCGCCCACTAGGACGTGTGCTCCCGCTCGTGCTCGAACACCATCCGTACCGCCCGCTCCCGTACCCCCGGCGAGCACCTCACGCTTGACTTCGCCATGTCCCCATCCTCTCAAGCTGCCCGGCCTCCGGCACTCCCGGGGCGGTTCAACTGGGTGGTGAGTCTGCTCTCTGCTCTAGGTTAGAGATAGCCTCGCGGGCTCAAGCTGATCGAGCGACGTCACGGTCTACACCGTGGTGTTTATATATGTCGCCTAACGGTCTGTTACTCCGCGGCGGAGCCAGGAGCCTTAGTCGCTAATGTGCCGTTCGTGGCCGGTGTGGGCGCAGGGTCGGATCGTGCAGTGAACTACGTTGAGTTCTCGCAGCTTTTCCTCAAGCTCGGCGACA